>Ga0181537_10002221_pt1 | contig 17235 bp, 8 predicted proteins | sample PEATcosm2014_Bin_39_FD_119765 | JGI IMG/M metagenome (GOLD analysis project Ga0181537, IMG submission 119765) | Peatland microbial communities from MTU Mesocosm Facility, Houghton, MI, USA - PEATcosm2014_Bin23_10_metaG | ecosystem: Environmental > Terrestrial > Soil > Wetlands > Peat | place... | reverse complement strand
TCAGGCTGGAAACTGATGTTTGTGCCGTCCGCCGAGGCAATTCATTACGGCGGCGCCAGTTCCTCGAACGCACCGGTGCGGTTCTACATTGAGAGGCAGCGCGCCGATCTGCAGTACTGGAAGAAACATCATCACTGGCCGGCGGTCGCCTGTTATTTTTTGATTTCCTGCGCGCATCTTGCCTTGCGCAGCCTCGGTTACACTTTTGCCCTGGGATTTGCCCGGGGCAAACGCCAGACGTACGCTCACAAAATCCGCCGGAGCCTCGCCTGTTTGCGCTGGATGCTTTCCGGCAGCAACCCGGCTCATCCCGCCCTTGCCACTGCCGCAAAATGATCAACCCCGCCAATTCATCGAGTATGCAATCACGTTACGTACTGCTCACCGCCGCCAAAGACGAGGAAGCCTCCATCGGCAATGTCATCCAGGCCGTGCTCCGCCAGACGATACGCCCCGTTGCCTGGTTCATCATGGACGACGGTTCGTCGGACCAGACGGCCGCCATCGTCGCACGTTTTGCCGCCGAACATCCGTTTATCCGCCTGCAATCCGCGGGCGCCCGCGGCGGGAGAAATTTCGGCTCGCAGTACAAGGCGGTCATGGCCGCTTACGAGCTGGCCAAACCGCTTGAATTTGATTTTGTCGGCGTGACGGACGCCGACCAGGCCCCCGAGAGCGCGGAATATTACGAGTCCATGCTGGGCGAATTTGCCCGGAACCCCCGGCTGGGAATTGGCAGCGGCTTCTTGTACGAACGTTACAGCGGCAGTGAAATCTGGGAAAGCCGCCGCGCCAATTCCCGGGATTCCGTCGCCGGCGGCACCGCTTTGTTCCGCCGGACCTGCTTCGACCAGATTGGCGGCTATGTTCCCCTGGTTTACGGCGGGTCTGACTGGCTCGTGCAAATCGAGGCCAAGATGGCCGGCTGGGAGATCACCACCCGGCCCGACCTGCATATTTTCCATTACCGGCCCACCTCCAGCGCGGGCGGAATCTGGCGCGGGATGTTCAAGGCCGGGCAGATGGATGCCGCCTTCGGTTCAAACTCTCTGTTCGAGTTCATCAAATGCTGCCGGCGCGTCACGACCAACCCTTACTTTTTCGGGAGCGTGGTTCGTTACACCGGGTTCCTCAAATGGAAACTCACCGGCCGCAAGCCGTTGATCCGGCCCGAAGCAGTCGCTTTTCTTCGCGAGGAACAATCGGCCAAGGTCCGCCGCTGGCTGTCCTTTTCCGGCCGAAAGCAGGTTGCGGAGCTTTATTCCCCGGCTCCCCGCTCCTAGTCCGCCATGGAAGGCACGGACTCATCAAGTTTCTCCCCCATCGCGCTGGTCTCGCTGCTCGTTCTCGGGTATCTGGTCTGGTCGCTGCCGCGGCGCTATGCCGTCAGTCCCTTGCTCGTCATGGTGGGCCTCATGCCAATGGGCCAGCAACTGGAGGTGGCCGGTCTTCATTTCTACCTGTTCCGCATCCTCCTGGTCATCGGCATGGTCCGGGTCAAGCTCCGGGGCGAGCTGGCGCGCTTTGTCTGGACCCGGAACGACAAGATTTTCGCGTGGTGGGTTCTGGTGTCCGTCGTCTTCGGGACCCTGGTCAAGCCCTCCACGGAACTGCTGGTAAGCCGGTTGGGCGACGCCTTCAACGCCGTCGGCTGCTATTTCTTTGTACGGTGTGTCATCGTGGATTTCGATGACATTGTCGCCTGCGTGCGGACGCTCGCATATGTGAGCGTGCCGGTGGCCATCCTCATGTTCGTGGAGAGGGCCACGATGCACAATCCGCTGTCCATCTTCAGCGGCGTGCCGGAAGTGTCAGCCATCCGGGACGGACACGTGCGCTCCCAGGGAGCATTTCGCCATGCCATCCTGGCCGGCACATTTGGCGCCACGCAGTTCCCCCTGTTCATCGCCCTCTGGTTTGAGAAATCCCGGCGTCGCTGGCTCGCCACTGCGGGCATCATTGCCTCCCTGGTCATCGTCGGCACGGCGGGTTCGAGCGGCGCGCTGATGGCGGTCGCGGGCGCAATCCTCGGCATTGGGCTTTGGCAATGGCGGACCAAAATGCGGCTGGTCCGGCGGGTGACGCTCGGGTTGATCCTGGCCATGGCCCTGGTGATGAACGCCCCGGTTTGGTACCTCTTCGCGAGAGTGAGCGACCTCGTCGGCGGCGGCGGATGGCACCGCGCCTACGTAATTGATACCGCCATCAGACATTTTAACGAGTGGTGGCTCTTTGGCACCACCTATACCGCGCATTGGGGACCGGGCGGAGAGGTGATTGCCGCCAACCCGGACATGATGGATATCACGAACCAGTTCGTCATCGAGGGCGTAAACGGGGGAATACTGAAGCTCGCACTGTTTGTTGCCATCATTGTCGGATGTTTCAAGATCGTGGGCCGCCGCGTGCATGAGGAGGAAGGCGACCGCTTCCGGGGTTTTATGTTCTGGACCATGGGCGTGTCGCTTTTCGCGCATTGCCTCTCATTCATGTCGGTTCCCTATTTCGACCAGATGATCATCATTTGGTACTGGCTGCTGGCGTCTGTCTCCTCGGCCGCCTTGATGCAGGCCGCCGAACCCTCGGAGGTCAAGAATCCTGAAGACGCCTCCGGCGCCTGGAAGAATGAGACGGACGCTGCGTCCGAGGTCGCCGCTTCCTGACTCCAAATCCGCGAGCGCGCTTCACCGCATGAAGAATCCAGCCCCGAACGCCCCCATCCGGGTGCTTTACAGTTTTCCCCACAAACTGGGCGCGGCGCGGATTTGCACCACGGCGTGGCATCAGGTGGAGGGCATCGCCGCCGCTGGCGCGGAGGTCACCGTGCTCACGGGCAGCATTTGCCGCCCGCTGTCTCCCAGAATCAAGGTCCACACGACGCTCGGGTGGAAGAAGTTTCGGATTCCCTACAAGCTGCTCGGCAGCCGCCGTGCCTGCGCTCTGCACGACTGGCTGGTGGCGCGCCAGCTCAAACGCTTCGCCGGGAAGGTGGACGTGATTCACACCTGGCCGACCGCGGCGCTGAACACCGCCCGGGCAGCCCGGCGGTTGGGCATGCCCACGTTGGTGGAAAGACCCAATGCGCACACCCGCTTTGCCTACGAGGTCGTTGAAAAAGAATGCCGCCGGTTGGGCATCTCCATGCCTCCGGGGCACGAGCATGCCTGGAACGCCGCCGTGCTCGAACGCGAGGAACTGGAATACGACGCGGTGGACCGGATCCTCTGTCCCTCGGATTTCGTGGCGCGAACTTTCATGGAGCGCGGATTCCCGGCCGAAAAACTTGCCCGCCATCAATACGGTTTCGATCACAAGTTGTTTCACCCGGATCCTGCGCCCCACCGAAACGGCCGGGGATTGACAATGCTGTTCGTAGGCGGTTGCGCCCCCCGAAAAGGGGTGCACTTTGCCCTTGATGCCTGGCTGCAATCTTCCGCCCACAAGAACGGTAGCTTTCTCATTGCGGGAGCCTTCATCCCCGGTTACGCGGAACTGCTGTCGCGGCAGTTGAGCCATCCCAGTGTCAAGGCCCTCGGCCATCGCAGCGATGTGCCCGAGCTCATGCGCTCCGCCGACGTGCTGGTGCTGTCGAGCCTCGAGGAAGGAAGTGCGCTGGTGACGTCCGAGGCGCGCGGCTGCGGCTGCGTGCTGCTGGTTTCCGACGCGGCGGGGGCGGTCTGCATCGATGGTGAAAATGCCCTTGTCCATGCGGCAGGCGACGTGCCCGCCCTGGCCCGGCACATGAGCCTGCTGAACGATGACCCGAATTTGCTGGCGCGGCTGCGGGAAAACTCCCTCAAAACCGTCGGGGAAATCACCTGGGCCGCGGCCGGAGCCAGGCTGGTCAACATTTACCGCGAATTGGCGGCCTCAGGCCCCAGGCGCTCATGAACATCAGCGTTGTCATTCCCGCTTACAATGCCGCCGCGACGATTGATGCGGCCATTCAATCAGTTCTGGCGCAAACCATCAATGCCGATGAGATCCTGGTGCTGGACGACGGCAGCGCCGACGATACTTATTTGCGCCTGCAGGCTTACGAATCGCAAATCACAATCATCCGGCAGCCCAACGGCGGAGTGGCTCATGCCCGAAATTGCCTGTGCGAACGGGCCACCGGGGAGATCATCGCCTTCCTGGACGCCGATGACGTCTGGCATCCTGATTACCTCGAAACCCAATGTGGCGCGCTCGAAAAACATCCCCGGGCGGTGGCGAGCTTTGTCGGCCACGTGAGCTTCGCCGGCGGCGGCGGATATGATTGGCCGGAGGCGGTTCAACCCAAACTGCGGGCCTTTGAAGTCATTGAGCCGCTGAATTTCCTGGCGCGTTACAATCATAATCCCGGTCCCTTCGGTTCGCCCACTTTTTGTTGCATGCGAAAACGTGTATTGACGCGGATGGGGCGGGAGCCTTTTCCGGTCAAGGTGAGCGGTGGAGATGATTTCTTTCTGATGAACATGCTGCCTTTTTACGGACCGGTCGTTTACACGGAGGAACCGCTTGCCGCATATCGTGTGACGCCCGGCTCCATTTCATCAAACCGGCTCAGGAGTCTTGAACTCGGAGTCAACGCACTCGGATTGCTGGTGGCGAGTTACCGGTCGCATCCCGAGGCGGCATTTGTAAAAGCATTCAACCGGGCCTTCGCCTCCAAACGGCGTCAATACGCCAAGTTCCTCATGGGAGCAGGCAGGGTCGCCGAGGCGCGCCATCAGCTAAGGTCTTCCCTGACAAATGCCGGTGGCCCGCTTTCCATCGCGAAATCTCTTGGGGTGTTGCTGTCCACCTACATGCCGGGCGGTCTGGGTCCTCGATGGCCCATGGCCCAGCGTGACTTGGGGCTGGCCCAAAGCCGGCTGTAGCCGCAAATGGTGCCCCGCCCGGCCGGCCGGCGGCGGGGGATTCGTCTTGCAATTTGCAAACCCTGATCGTGCGATAAGCAGGGGTGCCGAAGGGGTCGCGAAACCGCGGAATTAACCTTTGAAAATTCCTTTCATCAATGTACAGTAACTGGCCAGCCCGGCAACGCATTTGACATTGGGCCGGTTAAACAAAGTTAATCGTTTCCGCGTAATATCAACGACTTTCGGCGTAAAATGGGTGTACATCGCCCTTTACATGTCCGGCACGCCCGAGGGTGCTTGTCGGCATTTTTGAGGTCTTTGTGTCGGCCATTTTGACGGGGGGGCTTGGCAGTGATTCTGCTCTGAGTAAATTCATGAAGAATATCATTATGAGGAATCTGTCGGCGTCGGTCCCGGCATTGTCTCCCGTCCGCGTTGCGCACCCGGCTTTTTTCAGCTCCGTTTTTAGAACGTTCAAGCTTCTGCTGCTGCTGGCAATTTTGCCCGTTGCCACCGCGAACGCCACGTACTGGTACGTGGACAGCTCCGTCACCGGCACCCATAACGGTCAAACCTGGGCCACGGCTTGGTCCAGCATTTCTTCCATTTCCGGCGTCAAGGCCGGGGACATAGTTTACATCAGCGGCGGGCCTTCCGGTTCCTCCCAGACTTACTCCATGTCCGGATCTTGGTCGCCGGCCGGCGGATCCGCCGGCAGCCCGATTACTTATCAGATAGGGCAGGATTCCCTCCACAACGGCACCGCAATCTTTTCCGGAAGCGGAACATTTCTCGGGCCGGCCAGCTACGCCGTGATCAGCGGCGATGCCGGCGACGGCAACATGCACTTTGCCATCAGCTCAGGCTACAGCTCCGGCGCGAACGTCAATGGCACCACCGGCATGAGAATCGCCTACATCAATTTCGGCTCCAACATGGGCGACGGCGTTGAAGGGCAAAGCATCACGCAATTTGAGTACGATCACAATTACACGAAAATAGCCGGCACGGCCGTGGACCATTTTCTATCCTGCGGTTTCAGCGACCCTTCGTTCGACGGAAGCAGGATTCATGACAACACGGTGTACGTTCCCAAGCAGGCCAACGCCGCCAACGGCTGCGATGCGTTCCAGATCAGCGGCTCGGGCTTCAGCCTCTACAACAACCTCATCTCCGGTTACGCCGTCGCCTGGACCGGCGGCGGGATGCAGCACGAGGACGGCATCCAAACCCTCGTCGGCAGCTACATGAAGATCTACGGCAACACCTTTCAAGATCTCGCCAATTCATGTATTTTCATGGACGGCTACTACGGCGCCTTCGCCCACATTTACATTTACAACAACGTCTTTCAGATCACGAGCGCCGCGGACAACAACAGCCCCGGCGCCGTGGAAATCGGTGCGGACGGCGGCCCGGCGGTGCCTCCCAGCTTCACCGACATCATCGTTGACAACAACACGTTCGTGGACATCAACGGCGGCAACGCCATCGCCTTCGGCAACTGCCCCGCCTGCAACGGCGGCAATTCTTCGCCCTACACCGGTTGTTACGCGTATAACAACGTCCTCGTCAATTCCGGCGGCGTGTTGACCTACAGCAGCCCGGTCACCACGGGAAACAATGTGATTTTGACCTCGGCGCAGGGCGCGTCCATCTTCACCTCGTACAAGACCGATTCCGCCGCCAACGACTATCACCTCACTTCCGCGGCGACCGCCCTCATCAAGACTGGCGCCAACGAATCCTCTTACTTCACCACGGACAAGTCCGGCAATGCGCGGCCGGCTTCCGGAGCGTGGGACATCGGGGCGTACATATATGGCTCGACCGGGTCCGGCCCTTCGTTGACCATTTCGCCCATCAGCACCAGCGCTTCTGACGTTGATCCGAATACCGCCGGCCTGCAGGTGTACGAAGGCACCACGGTGCAATTCACCGGCGCCGCGACTTACACGGGCACCAATACGCTTAATTGGCAATGGTCCTACGCGGTAAACGGCGGTTCGACCGTGGTTTATCAGAGCGGCACCGGGACGGTTCCCGGCGTGAGTTTCAATTTTGCCACGGGCACCGGTGGCAATACTTATGTGTGGACGCTGCAGGCCACGGCCGGCACCAATTCCGCCGTCTCGTCCCTCACGATGAGCGTGGAAGTGCCGCCCGCCCCCAATACCACGCTGACATTTCAAGCGCCCTCCGGAATCATCACCGCGCCGTTCACCGTGACCGGCAATTATATTTCCCAATCCATCACGACCACGACGATTTCCGCGACGGGCGAGGCGGCATATAACTTCACCATCACCAACGCCGGTAATTATGTCATCCAGGCGCTGGTGAACGCGCCCAGCGACTCCGCCAACTCGTTTTACGTCAATATCGACGCGCAGCCGGTGGATCCGACCATGGCCTGGGATGTGTTCCCGCTTACCACTGGTTTTCAAAATGAACTCGTGAGTTGGCGCGGCACCGGCTCGGACACCAACAATCAGTTCATTCCCAAGATTTTCAGCCTGACTGCGGGCGCTCACCAGATCATCTTCGCAGGCCGCGAAGCGGGCACGCAATTGGAGAGCTTCAGCCTCCTTGAATTGCCGGCCACGCCGCAAAACCTCCGTATCCTGCCCACCGTGGTCGGGAATGCCCCGAACTTTTCCGCCGGACCTTAGGTCCGGAATTCGGCGGGGCCAGCGCATCTTTAGTTCAACACAACTTGCGCGCCGGTGATTTCCTTGACGGAAACACAGGCGCGCAATCTGTCTGCAGGCTGAAGCTCCGTCATCAAGGCGATGTTCCGGCTCCGGATCGCCGGCCAAAATCGACGGGCGAACACTTCGCCCCCAGCCCCCTTGAAATCGACGCCGCCGGGGCCCACAAATGTTTCAATTTATGCAGGTGATGACGGAACCAACAGAGGCGGGGCGGATTGGAACAACGCCCCGTCCGCACTGCATTTTATGCGGCAGCGAGGGCCGGCAGATGTATTCGGAACAGCGCGACCGCCTGTTTGGCGCCGAAGGAAGTTGGAATCTGAAACGTTGCGCGGACCCCGATTGCGGCCTGATCTGGCTCGACCCAATGCCGCTGCCCGCGGACATTGGCAAAGCCTACGCCCGTTACTACACTCATGTCTCGCGTGACGGTATGGGACGAAAGGGCGTCCTCAAGCAAATCTACGAGGAGATTACGTCGGGCTACTTCGCAAACAAGTACCATTATCCGGCAGGTTCCCGGCCCTTTCTCCGCCGGAGCCTTGGGCGGCTGGCCTATCTTTTCCCGATCCGCCGCCGGGGCATGGACGGAGTGGTCCGGTTTCTGAGGGCCAAGCCCGAAGGCCGCCTGCTCGATGTCGGGTGCGGTTCCGGCGACTGGCTGGCGTTGATGAGGGGATTGGGTTGGCAGGGTGTCGGTGTTGATTTCGACGAGAACGCCGTGAAAGTCGCGCGGGCGAGGGGACTGGAAGTCACTTGCGGTGCGCTGGAACAGCAGAACTATCCGGATGGCAGCTTTGATGCCTTGACCTTGAGCCACGTCATCGAGCATGTTCCCGATCCGGTCCAGACCCTGGCCGAATGTCTCCGGATATTGAAGCCCGGGGGCACGCTCGTGGTGCTCACTCCCAACGCATCGAGTTTCAGCCATCGCCGGTTCAAGCAGGACTGGCGCGGCCTGGAGCCGCCCCGGCACTTGCACATTTTTTCGAATCAATCCCTCGCTGCCCTCCTGGCCCGTGCCGGATTCAAGCGGTCGGCCGTTCTCCCGCACATGGCCGGCTCCGTGATTTACGAAAGTATTTTCCTCCGCCGGGGTTCCACCAGCTCGACCGCCGGGCAGCCGCGCAACCGGGCAGTACGAATCCAGTCAGACCTGCTCACCCTGGTTGAATATTGTGTGCTCAAGTGGGATTCGTCCGCCGCCGATTGTGTGGCTGGCGTGGCGGTCAAATAATTGCTGTTTTCCAGAATGAACACGACTTCGTTATTGAACGACGGCCGCCGGCCGCGGCTTTTGGTCACCATCGCCAGTTTTGGGGACAAGAACCTCGGGTTCCTGAAGAAGATCATCAAAGGCTACCGCAGCCTGCCCATGGACGTGGACGTGGTGGTGCTTTCGAACAATCAGAAGGAACTTGGCGAAGGGGTCAAGGTTCTCGTGGGGCTGCCCACCGAAGACCCGTGGTCCCTGCCGTTCGCGCACAAACCTGTTCTCGCCGAAAATGCGGACCGCTACGATCTGTTCATCTATACCGAGGATGACATGGACGTCACGGAGCGGAACCTCCGGGCGTTTCTCGAGGCCGTGCCGCACCTGGCGCCGACGGAGATTGCGGGTTTTCTGCGTTACGAAATAGGCGCGGACGGCGGCTGGTCCTTTCCCGATGCGCATGGAAGTTACCGTTGGAAGCCGGAAACGGTCGAGCGCCGCGGCGGCTACACCATCGCCGAGTTCAACAACGAGCACGCGGCGTTTTACATCCTGACGCAACCGCAGTTGAAGAAGGTCATCGCCTCCGGCGGTTTTTTGCGCGCTCCCTGCAAGGGGCGGTATGACATGGCCTGCACTGCCGCAACCGATCCTTACACGAACTGTGGCTTCCGGAAAGTTGTATGCATCTCGAGCCTGGATGATTTTTTAATCCATCACATGTCCAATCGCTACGTGGGCCAGTTGGGGCCTTCGTTGTCCGCGTTCAAGGAACAAGTCGCCGCCCTGTTAAACATGTCGGGCAACGGCCATCATCCTGCCGCCCTTTGCCCGACCGAGAGCGCAGCCTTTCCCGGGAATTGGTCGAAACATTTCTATGAAAATCCCCGCGAAGACGTGCTGAAGCTGATTCCCGCGGGCGTGAAATCGGTTCTTTCCATCGGCTGCGGCTGGGGCGCGATGGAGGCCGCGCTCCAGGAACGCGGCGCGGCTGTCACCGCGCTGCCGCTGGATCCGGTCATCGGCGCCGGCGCCGCGCGGCAGGGCGTGGAGATGATTTACGGCACCTTGGGCGAGGGACTGGAAACCCTGGCGCAACGGAAATTTGATTGTGTGCTGGTGACCAATTTGCTCCATTTCCAATCCGACCCCAAGGCCGTGGTTGCGTCGTGTTGCCGGCTTGTCCGTAACGGCGGCACACTGGTCATGAGCGGGCCGAATTTCGACCGGCTCCCCGTCTTCATCAAACGCGTTGTCGGAATCGGAGGTTTTGCAAAGCTGCGTCAGTTTGAGCGCGGCGGCGTCAGCGTATGCGGCCCGGGCACACTGGCGGGAAGCATCAAGGCGGCCGGGCTTCGGATTGCGACGGTTATTTGGGCCAATGATCCCCCGCTCATTCCCAACGGCAAGGCGGTCGACCCGCCGCGCTTCGGGTCGCTGACCGCGCGGAGCTGGGTGCTTCAAGCACGGCGCTGATTCTCCAGCATGAATTTCCTTTTGATACATCCCAGCCCCGGAATCCTGGGCGGCATTGAAACGCTCATGGGACGAATGTCCCGATGGCTGCTCGATCACGACCATCAAGTCACCATCCTCACCAATTCGGACGAGAAGTGGCGGGAGGTAGTGCCGAAGGAAGCGCGTTTTGTCGCCCTGGGCGACCGGTTCGGTGCCCTGAAATATCATTTTCACACCCGGAAATTGCTGAAGGAACTGGACATTCCGGCGCCGGACGTGATCAAGAGTTTCAATATCAAGTCCGCCTGGGTCGCCGCTCAGATTGCGACCTGCTTCAACAATGGCTGCAAAGTCATCGCGGGCAACTACAACCCAAACGTGTTTACCGTGGAATGCCCGGCAAACTCGCTCGCCTTTTGGAGGATGAACGGCCTGTACTTGAGGAATTTCCTCAATTATATTCCGAGAAACGCGAGGCTTTTTTGCGAGGTGGCCCAAATCGAGGAACTGCAAAAGACGCATCAGCAGGAGGGGCTGTTGTGGCCCCTGCCGATTGATACCCGGCATTTCGCCCCGGCACGGCGGCAGCCGAAGGCGGGGAAGATCGTTTCCGTGGGCCGCATTTCGCCCATGAAGGAATACAACCTTTACATGATCGATGTGATCAAGGAATTGATCCGTCGCGGCCATGACGTCACCTGGTCCGTGTATGGGGAAGGTCCATACGAGCCCGAGGTGCGCCGGCGGATAAAGGAGGAGGGGCTGGAGTCAGTCATTTCCCTGGAAGGCACGGTGCCTTACGAGCGGTACCTGCAGGTGCTCCAGGACGCCTCGGTCTTTGTGGGGATGGGAACCTCCATTTTCGAGGCGTCCCTCTTCCGCGTGCCGAATGTGGTGGCGTGCGCCTATGACCGGCAAGGTGTGACGTACGGGCCCATTTATCGTCTTCCCCAAGGGAGCCTCGGCCAGTCGAATGCCTCGCCGCCCCGGTTCAAGGTCGTGGACGAAATCGAGCGCATACTTGAATTGAGCCCAGCCGCGTACGAGGCGGAGCAGGAGGCAGTTTACCATCATGTCCAGGTGCATACCATGGAGCAATCAATGACGCGATTTTTGGAATTAGTACGACAAGCGGATCGCATAAAACGCCGGGAGCCGGCGTTTTATTTGGCCAGCTATCCCCTCCATTTGGTGGATCGCGCATTTACCCGTCCGTAGCCGTACGGAGAAGGCATCCGTATTCAAAGGATTATTGGAATCCAGAGGTTCCTGCTATGGTAAGGCTGCATTCGACCCGGCCAGGCCGCCGTGTCCAATTTGAATCACAACAACTCACTATTCGACCAAAGCAATGAGATTGACCAAGGTGAATTTTCTCACGGTTGCTGCTGACCCGGGCGGGAATCCTGGCATTTCCAGGGGTCATGGCGAATTTTCGCGTCGTGGTTCACAAACTGCTCAGTCGCCTTTGACAATGCTTGTCAATATCAGTGAACGCCCGGGCGTGTTCAAGCGGGGCCGGATGCTCGGGTTGTTTCTCACCCTTTGCTGCCTTGCATGGATTGCTCCATCTCTCCAGGCCCAAGTTACCCAGCCAATCGTGGCTATTCACGACTCGGAACTCACGCGCGCGCTGGAAACCATGGCGGCTTCCAATGGCACTCCTTCCGGGCCGGGCACAACCGGCAACCAGTGGTGGCCGACCAACTGGCACTATTTCGTGATGCCCACTTCGGTGGAGGAGGCCCTCCGGGCCGACGGCACGCCTTTCACGGTCGTCAGTGATTCGGGCATCAACAACGGCACCCTCCTGACCAACGGTGTGCCGAAATATCCCATCCTGATCAGCCTGGCTTCCGAGGCGATTCAGGACAGCGAAATCGCCCAATTCACCAATTACGTCGCCGCCGGCGGTTATCTGGTGGTAGGATCGTCGGCGTTTACGCGGACGCCCGACGGCACGTCCCGCGGGGATTTTGCGTTCGGGAATGCCATGGGCGTCCACATGGTCAACACGAACCTCACCAACTGGGGCATCAACACAACTTTCACCAAGCAGTTCAATCATCGCATCGTCAGTCACATTCCCGCCGGCGTGCTTTCCTGGGCGATGCCCAATTCGGCGGACGAGACCTTCTGGGGCAGCACTTCCCCCCACACGGCCCAGCAGCCTTCGGTATTTCATTTGGTCTGGCAGGTCCAGGCGTCCGACGCCACGGTCGTGGCGCTGGGGGATAATTACCCGTACCTCCTCGTCAAGCCCTACGGCAAGGGCTGCTTCATCTATGTCGCGGCGATGCAGCCGATCATCGGTCACAGCGGCTGGGCTCCGGGCATGTATGCCTACATGACCTTCCGCAAGGTGATTGAATGGGCATTTGAATCCGCCAACTTGTCCACCGTGAGGCTGAGCCCGTGGCCGTATCAGTATGACTCGGCCTTCATGGTCCGGCATGATTTGGAGAATTATTCGGACGAGATTTCCAACATCAATTATTCCGCCCAATTCGAGGCCGCGAACGGCGCCAAGGGCGACTATTATTTCTGCACCGGCACGTTCCGCGTGGACATGCCGGCCAACGGCTATCCCACCAACTCGATCATCGCCAATTTCAAGTCCGCGGTCACGAATTACGGGGCGACCATCGGCCCGCACAACGGCGGCCTGCAGAACCCCAATTATCCCACGATGGCCGAGACGAATTTCGACTTCTGGCATTGGGGACCGGACGAGGCTTTGAGCATCGCCACGAGCCTGACCAACAACGGCGTGGTTTATCCCAATGGCCAGGCTTACGCCGCCGCTTCGCTATCCAATGCGTTTTTGAATGTTGAAACCTGGCTGTCAGGCGTCGAATCCAGCAACATGCGCAGTTGGGCTGCGCCCTACTTCAACGGGACCCGCGACGGCTCGTTCAGCTTGCAATCGCAGTTGGGGGTCAAGGTGGATGCCGACGAAAAGGACAGTTGTCTGCCCAGTTGGGTGTTCTCCACCACCACTTCCGGTCAGCGCTACGGCATGCTGAACATTCCCGTCAGCGACTGGTTCGTGAATCCGGGTTTGATCACTTATATTTCGCACTCCTTGGAAGCCGGCCACAATCAGTCCACCATGCAAAGCCTGGTTGACTTCTATTACAGCAACGGCCTGCTGATCAATTTGTACTCGCATACGCTGTCGGCCTCCTCGATTACCAACGGCGGTTTTCCCGGTTCATTGCCCGGACAATCCGGCGGCCTGGAGGGCAATTACGTCACCTACGGCATGAATACGAATCTTCATCCGAGGATTTGGCCGACCAGTGCCACCAACATTTATGCCTGGTGGTTGCAGCGTTCCAATGCCGTGATCAACGTCACCTCGACCAATAACGGCGCCGGCGTCGGCACGACCACGGTTTCCATTTCCGGCGCCAGCAATCCCAACACCGCCGTCGAATTGCGCCTGCCCGGCATGGCCGTCGCCTCGGGCCTGCAAGTCACCACCAACGGTGTGCTGGCGGGGGGCGCAAGTTACCGCACCAATGGACAGGTCGTCAAAATCTTGGTGGGCACCACCGTGACCAACGCCGTGGTCAGCTACACGCTCGGGCCGGGCGCGGTGGCCAGCTACTACAGCACCACCGCCGGCACGCAGTTGAGCGTGGCCGCGCCCGGTGTGCTGGCCAACGATGCCGCCGGGCTGGGCGGCAGTCTGACCGCCACGCTGGTCAACAATGTCACCAACGGCTCGTTGACTCTCAATTCCGACGGTTCCTTTACCTACACTCCGTCGTCCAACTACGTTGGCAACGACAGTTTCACTTATGACGCCAACAATGGTCTGGGCACTTCCAGTCCGGCCACCGTGACCATCGCGGTCCAGCCTGCGGGGACTCTCTTTTACGACAATTTTGTCCGCTCACCGGGCGCGGACCCGCTGGCGCCCTGGCAGGTTCCGGTGGGTTTCGGCTCCTGGGGCATCACCAACGGGTTCCTCCAGGCCACCGGCCCTGCGCAGAATTACGGCTTTGCTTATCTCAGCAATAATTGGACGGATTATAATGTGCTGGCCCAGCTCCAGTTTTCCTCCCCCAACGCTTACGGCGGCGGCATCGGTGGGCGGCTCAACCCTACCACGGGAACGCACTATGCCGCGTGGGTTTATCCGAGCACCACGAATCTGCAACTCGTGAAATTCACGTCGTGGGGAACTTTCACCGTGCTGGCCAACGTGAACCTGGGCGCGAGTGTGGGCACAAACTCCCACACCCTGCAGCTTGGGTTCCTGGGAAACCAGATTTCGGTCTCTTACGACGGGACCCAGATGATTGGCATCATGGATGGCAGCGGTGCCTACCTTTCAGGCGGGGCCATTGCGGACATGTGGACGGACGGCACACCCTACGTTTTTTCACTGGATAATTTCGTGGTCACCTCGGGGGCGATTCCGCCCGTGGCCAACAACGACAGCTACACCGATGCCCAGGGACAGCTTCTTTCTGTTTCCTCACCCGGCGTGCTCGGCAACGACAGCGGGGGAAGTGCGCCGCTGACGGCCGTGCTGCTCAGCGGGACCTCCGATGGCGCCCTGAACCTCAATGCCAACGGAAGTTTTACCTATGCTCCCACGAACTCCTTTTTCGGCACGGATACGTTCACTTACGAGGCAACGGACGGGCATACCAACTCCGAGCCCGCAACCGTGACCATCACGGTGAACCAGGCGCCGTTGCCGGTCGTGAACCCGGACAGCTATTCGTTCACGCCGAACGTCACGCTGTCGGTGCCGGCGCCGGGCGTCCTTGGCAATGACAGCGACCCCAATGGCAGCAACCTGGTGGCCTCGCTCGTGAGCAATGCGGCACACGGCACGGTGACCTTGAACGCGAACGGCAGTTTCACGTATGTTCCGAACAACAATTTTCATGGCAACGACAGCTTCTCCTATCTGGCCTACGACGGCTTGAACAATTCAGCCACGGTAGTTGTGACTCTCAATGATTCCTCGGCGGGCATCCTTTTCTACGACAGCTTCGCCCGTTCCAGTGATCCCGGCCCGATCTCGCCCTGGTTGAACCACGCGGACAGTTGGACCGTCACCGGCGGCACCTTGCAGGGCGGGCCCGACACAGCCTCCACTTACGGCAACGTTTATCTCACCAATAACTGGACCAACTACTCGGTCCAGGCCCAGGTTCAGTTCTCCACGTCGAGCGCTTATGGCTGCGGCGTGGGAGGACGATTGAACACCAATACCGGCGCCCACTATGCCGCCTGGCTTTATCCCGAAGGCTCGTCCAGCGGGTCCCCGTTGACACTGAAACTGGTGAAATTTACGGACTGGGCCGACTGGGGCTACGACGGAGTCGTCTCGTCGCCGATTGCGTCAGCCTCCTTGTCCAGCGTGGGCACCAACGTGCACACCATAAAGCTTGCGTTTTTCGGCAACCAGATCGCCGTGTATTTTGATGGGTCCCTCGCCATTTCGACGACGGACGCCGACACCGCCAACCCGCCGTACTCGAACGGCGGCGTCAGCATCGACATGTGGACTTATCCCTCGCCTTATGTGCTGTCCGTGGATAATGTGACGGTCAGCACGCTGGCGGTTGACAACAATTATACCGTCACCGGCGCCGGTCCGTTGATTGTGTCCTCGCCGGGCGTCCTGGCCAATGACACCGAGGTCTTCGGCGGGAATCTCGCCGCGGCGTTGGTGAGCAGCCCCACGAACGGAACTCTGAACAGCCTCAATCCCAACGGCGGCTTCACCTACACGCCCACGAATTCCGCCACTTACGACAGCTTTACCTACCAAGCCAATGATGGCTCGACCAATCTTGGCACCGCCACGGTTTCCATCACCCACATCGTGCAGGGCCAGACCATCACCTTTGGCGCGCTGACCAACCAGACTTACGGCAACGCCCCCTTTGCCCTCACGGCCACGGCCTCGTCAGGCCTGCCGGTTTCCTACAGCATCCAGTCCGGGCCGGCCACGGTCACCAACGGCACCGTCACGCTCACCGGCGCCGGGTTGGTTTCGGTGGTCGCGTCACAGGCGGGAAATGCGACCTACACTCCTGCAACCAACGTGACCCAGTCCTTTACGGTCAACAAGGCGTCGCTCACGGTGACCGCCAACAATCAAAGCCGGTTATACGGCGCGACCAACCCGGTGTTTACCGCCAGCTACAGCGGGTTCGTGAATGGCGATACCAATAGCGCTCTCAGCGGAGCTCCGTCGGTCACGTGCACCGCGACCACCAACAGCCCTGTGGCCGGTTATACCATCACTGCGGCGCTGGGCACGTTGTCGGCCGCCAACTATGCATTTACGTTTGTCAACGGCACCTTGACGGTGAATCCCGCGACCATCACCGTCACAGCCAATAGTACGAACCGGTTGTACGGCGCGACCAACCCGGTGTTCACCGCGAATTACACGGGATTCGTCAATGGCCAGAACAGCAGCGTCCTCAGTGGAAACCCGTCCTTGACGTGTCCGGCCACTACCAACAGCCCCGTCGGCGGCTACACCATTACTGCGGCGCAGGGCACCCTGGGTGCGGCCAATTACACCTTCGGTTTTGTGAACGGCACCCTGACCGTCGGCCATGCCACCCTGCTGGTGGCGGCGAACAACCAGGTCCGCGCGTATGAAGCGACCAACCCCGTGTTGACCTACAACATCACCGGCTTTCTGGGCACCGACACCGTTTCCGTGGTCAGCGGAACCCCCGCGATCAGCACCACCGCCACGAGCAACAGCCCCGTTGGTCCTTATCCGATTACCGTGGCCATCGGCACGCTGGCGGCCACAAATTACAACTTCAGCTTCACCAACGGAACATTGACCGTGGGCCAGGCGACCCTCCTGGTGACGGCAAGCAACCAGTTCCGGCTGTATGAGTCGGCCAACCCCACGTTGACCTACGGCATCACCGGGTTTTTGGGCACCGACACCGTGTCCGTGGTCAGTGGAACCCCCACGATCAGCACCACCGCCATCAGCAACAGC
>Ga0181537_10002220_pt1 | contig 17235 bp, 12 predicted proteins | sample PEATcosm2014_Bin_39_FD_119765 | JGI IMG/M metagenome (GOLD analysis project Ga0181537, IMG submission 119765) | Peatland microbial communities from MTU Mesocosm Facility, Houghton, MI, USA - PEATcosm2014_Bin23_10_metaG | ecosystem: Environmental > Terrestrial > Soil > Wetlands > Peat | place... | reverse complement strand
GGTTGCACCTGGCTCGATCCGGCGAGATTGACCACCAGACTGTTATCGACATCGCGTTCGGTGACGCCCGCGTACTCGGCGCGCGCGCGATCGACGTTGATCCGGAAGCCGGGTTCACTGCGTGATTGCTGGATGCGCGCGTCCGCCAGGCCCGGCACGCGCCGCAGACGCGCGAGCAATTCCTGCGCGTATGTCATGTTCGAGGCCACCGTGGCACCGCGGATCTGGATGTTGATGGGGGCGGGCGAGCCAAAATTCAGGATCTGGCTGACGATGTCGGCCGGCAGGAACGAGAAGGTGATGCCCGGGAAGCGCCGCGGCAGCTGTTCACGCATGCGGCGAATGAAGTCATCGGTGGGCGCATGACCTTGCTTGAGGGCGATCTGGACGTCCCCGTCCTGCTCGCCGATGGTACCGGTATTGTTGTAGGTGAGATTGATGCTGCTGATCGGCAGGCCGATGTTGTCGGCGATGGTCGCGAGCTGCGAGGGCGGGATGATCTCCCGTATGGCCTTCTCGATGTCGGCGAAACGGTTGGCCGTCTCCTCGACGCGCGTGCCCACCTGCATGCGTACATGCATCAGGATCTGCCCCGAGTCCACCGAGGGGAAGAAATTGCGCCCCAGGAAGGGCAGCAGCAGAAACGAGAGCGCACCACAGAACAGAAAGGCCGGCAGAAACACCGTGCGGCGCGCGATCAGCACCGCCAGCAACGCACGGTAGCCCTGTCGTATGCGCTCGAAGCGCGCCTCGAAGGCACGCTGGAAACGCACCAGCGGATTGCGCGAGCGCGCAGCGGCATCGTCGTGGGCGGCCGGTTTGTGCGGGTGCAGCATGTACTTGGCCATGGTCGGCACCAGCGTCCGCGACAGCAGGAACGACCAGGCGATGGAGAAGATCACGGCTTCCGCCAGCGGCACGAACAGAAAGCGCGGCACGCCCTGCAGGAAGAACATCGGCACGAACACGATCGAGATGCACAGCAACGAGACGAACGCCGGTGTCACGATCTGGGCCGCGCCATCGAGGATGGCGGTCTGCACTTCCTTGCCAAGTTCCAGGTGGTAGTTGATGTTCTCGATGGTGACCGTGGCATCGTCGACCAGGATGCCGACTGCCAGCGCCAGGCCGCCGAGCGTCATGATATTGAGGGTTTCGCCGCAGGCCGCCAGCACCACGATGGCGCCGAGCACCGAGAGCGGAATGGACACCGCGATGATCAGGGTCGAGCGCCAGTTGCCGAGGAACAGCAGCACCATGACGCTGGTCAGCAGGGCTGCGATTACGCCTTCCCGTACCACGCCGCTGATGGCGCCTTCGACGAACACCGATTGATCGCCAATGGGCACTATCTCGAGCGTTGGCGGCAGCGCGGGCTTGATCTCGACAAGCTTGTGCTTGATGCCGGAAATGATCGACAGCGTCGAGATGGAACCACTCTTGAGCACCGACATCAGTACCGAGCGCGCACCGTTGACGTGCACGATATTGGTCTGGGGCGGATTACCGTCATAGGCGTGCCCGATATCGCGTATGTACACGGTCGCGCCGTTGACGGTTTTGATCGGCAGATCGTTCAGCGCCTCGATTTTGTCGGGGGCATTGTTCAGCAGCAGGTTGTATTCGAAATCGCCGATCTTCTGCGTGCCGATGGGCGTAATCAGGTTCTGTGCCGCCAGCGCATTGGCGACGTCCTGGCCGCCCAGACCGCGCGCCTGCATGGCATTGGCATCCAGGTCGATCTGTACTTCGCGGGTCTTGCCGCCGAAGGGATAGGGAATTGCCGCGCCCGGTACTGTCACCAGGCGAGTGCGTATAAAATTGAGTCCCAGGTCGCCGAGGTTCTGCTCCGACAGGCCGCGCCCCGAGAGCGCCAGCTGGATGATCGGAACGGTGGCCGCGCTGTAGTTGAGAATGAGCGGCGGGGTGGTGCCCGGCGGCATCTGCTTGAGCACGGTCTGCGAGATCGCCGTCACCTGCGCATTGGCGGTGCGGATATCGACATTGGGCTGGAAATAGATCTTGACGATGCCGAAGCCGTTGTAGGAGTTGCCCTCGATGTGCTCGATGTCGTTGACGGTAGTGGTCAGCGTGCGCTCGTAAAGCGTGGTGATGCGGCCGGCCATTTCATCGGGCGAGAGCCCGGTGTACTGCCAGGCGACGCCGATCACCGGAATGCGGATGTCCGGAAAGATATCCACAGGTGTGCGCAGCGCGGCAAGCGTGCCGGTGATCAAAATCAGCAGCGCCAGCACCACAAAAGTGTAAGGACGCCGAAGCGCAATACCAACAAGATCCATGGGGTTCCGATCGGGCCGTCAGATGCCGTCAATTATCGGGTCGGCGGCGCCGTCGGAGGCGGCCATTTCAATGAAGTTTATTTTATCTTGCCGGGGGTTATGAACTTAGGCGGGTAGCGCGGAGCAATAAATTGTGATGCAGGACCCGGTCGGCTCGTTGGCGGAAATTTCCAGCCGGAATCCGTGCAGTTTGACGATCGCGGCGACGATGCTCAGGCCTAAGCCGAAGCCGGGGCGATTCTCGCCTCGCTGGGCGCGATAGAACCGCTGCAGCACCGCTTCGCGTTCCCCTGGGGCGATACCGGGCCCGTTGTCGAGCACGTCGATGCGGGCGCCGCGCGCATCGGCCATGGATCGCAGCACGATGCGTCCCCCCGCGGGTGTGAAGTTGATCGCATTGCTGACAAGATTGGTGACCGCTTCGAACAGCAGATCGGCGTCGGCGTGTACGGGCGGCACGGCGGCGGCCTGCAGCGAGAATTCCATCGACTTGTCTTCCGCCAGCGGCGCGTACAACTCATGCACCCGACGCAGGATCTCCGCCAGATCCACCTGGCGAAAGCCCGCGCGCCGGTGCAGATCCTCGAGCTCGGAAATGCGCAGCAGCGCGCGAAAGCGATCCAGCAGCGCGTCGGTCTCTCCGAGACAGCGCTCGATCAGCGCTGCCGCCGTCTCGCCTTCGGGGTGTTCGCGCTGCAGCCGGTAGAGCTGAGCGCGCAGGCGTGTCAGCGGCGTGCGCAGATCGTGCGCGATGTTGTCCGAGACGCCCTTGACTTCGCCGAGCAGCCGCTCGAGCTGATCGAGCATTCGATTGACGATATCCGCCAGCATGTCGAGTTCATCGCGGCGAGGCGAGATCGGCAGACGCGCGCGCAGGTCGCCGCGCATGATCGGCTCGATGGCCGCCTCGATGCTGCGCACGCGCCGCAGCGGTCCCCGCGCCAGCAGGAAGCCGCCGAGCACTCCGGGAATGATGGTCAGCGACAAGGCCCAGACCAGGCTGCCGCGGATGATCGTGCCCACGCGATCCACGGCGCCGTAGTCGCGCACCAGCACGATCACCAGATCGTCGTTCGCACGGCGCAGCGCAATGCCGCGGGTGCGCGAGCCGCGCTGTCCACTGATGCGCGGAACGCCATGAGGCAGAGGGTGCACTTCCCCGTCCACCGGCAGATCGGGCGGCAGCCGGTCGATGTCGCCCAGTACGTAGCGGCTGTCGGCATCGAACAGTCCGAACGACAGCACGCCGCGCAGATCCAGCGCGGTGCTGGCGGCGAGCAGATCGGGCAATCGGTCGCGGTCCACGGCCGCCAGGAAATGCACGCGTTGCACCAGAATGCGGTCGACGACGCTTTCGAGGTAGCGCGCCGTCTCCCAGCTGATGGCGCCGATCAGAATGATGCTCCAGGCCGCGAACAGGGCACCGTAGCCCAGGATCAGTCGCGTCGTGCTCGTGCGCCACAACTCGCTGAACCCCCCGACCAGCGGGCTCGCTCTCATTCGGGTTCCCCGAGCCGGTAACCGCAGCCGCGCACCGTGTGAATCAGCGACAGCGTGTGGCCTGCATCGAGCTTGCGCCGCAGCCTCGCCATGTGCACGTCGATGACGTTGGTGCCGGGATCGAAGTGATAGCCCCACACCGCCTCGAAGATCATCGTGCGGGTCAGAACCTGGCCTGAGTGGCGCATCAGGTAATCGAGCAGTTTAAATTCCAGCGGCAGCAGTTCGATCTGCGCGCCGTGGCGATGAGCCGTGCGCGTCATCAGATCGAGCTCGAGATCGGCGACCCGCAACACCGTTGCCTGCTGCGCGGGTTCGCGGCGCAGCAGCACTTCGATGCGCGCCGCCATTTCATCGGGCGCGAATGGCTTGGTCAGGTAGTCGTCCCCACCCGCGCGCAATCCGCGGATGCGCTCATCGACATCGCTGAGCGCGCTGATCATGAGTACCGGCGTGCGCACGCCCGCTTCGCGCAGCCGCTTCACCAGGGTCAACCCGTCCAGCTCCGGCAGCAGGCGATCGAGCGTGATGACATCGTAGTTGCCGGTCAGCGCCCGCTGCAGGCCTTCGCTGCCGCTGCTCACATAGTCCACCTGATTACCATGGATCTGCAGCTCGGCGACGATCTCGCCGGCGGTCACTGCATCGTCTTCAATGGTCAGAATCCGGGCCATGCGGCGCAGATAGGTAGCAGACATCGCGCTGCCGCACCACTGTCATCGCTTGCCGTAGGTCTCCAGGGACAGATCCGGGGCCGCGGCGGCCGGCTTGGCGCCCTCGCTGCTGGGCGGACCGGGTTCATTGGCGTTAAAGGCGTGCGGGTCGATGAAAACCACGCTGCAACCGGCGCACTCGTAGAAGCTGGTCGGGTAGCGCGAGCCGTCCGGCCGCGGCACCACGACGGGGCGGAAAAACCCGCCCCCGCAGAGCTGGCAGCGGAATGCTCGGTGGCTCATGGTAAAAGGGTGCCGCATCGGCTACTGTATGTCCATACAGTAGTGTGCGGCAGCACGCCGGGCGGGCCGCTGACCGCGCTCGCTGGCTGAGCGGTTAACGGGTGAGCTGCTTGCGGATCGCGAGCAATTCGCGCCGTCGTGCCGGACTGGTCTGCGGGTAGCGCATTTTCAGGCCCTTGAGGGTCTCGAGAAGCACCGCCGAGACGATCAGCCTGGAAGTGGCCTTGTCATCCGCGGGCACTACATACCAGGGCGCAAAATCCGTGCTGGTTGCGCTCAGGCACTTCTCATACGCCTTCATGTACTGCTTCCAGAACCTGCGCTCCTGGATATCCGCGAGACTGAATTTCCAGTTCTTCTCAGGCTCATCGATGCGTGCCAGGAAGCGCCGGCGTTGCTCTTCGGGCGACAGATGCAGGAAGAATTTGATGATGCGGGTACCGTTGCGGGAGAGATGCCGTTCGAGTTCGACGATCGAGTGATAGCGCTGATGCCAGATCGACTCCTCATCATGAGCCGGCACCGGGATGCCCTCGTTGAGCAGGATCTCCGGATGCACGCGTGCGATCAGCACTTCCTCGTAATAGGAACGATTGAAGATGCCGATGCGGCCCCGCTCGGGCAGATCGCGGGTGGTGCGCCAGAGGAAATCGTGCAGCAGCTCGGTCGGACTCGGGTGCTTGAAGCTGTAGACCTGGCATCCCTGCGGGTTGACGCCGGACATCACATGCCTGATGACGCCGTCCTTACCGGCGGCGTCCATGGCCTGAAAAATCAGCAGAATCGAATAGGAATTCGACGAGTACAGCAGCTCCTGCTGCTCGCTGAGCTGTGCGACATGTCGCTCGAGCAGCTTGCGATACTCATGCTTGGAGTCGTAGATAGGCTTGACCTTGGTCGGCCATTTGCGCAGCCTGACCTCGGCACCTTCGCGGACGCGGTAATCATCCGGGACGTGTTTCATGGCGTCAGGCTACCAGAGCCGCATCGACCACGGCCTGTGCCTCCTTGAGAATGGCGCCCAGATGGTCCTTGCCGCGGAAGCTTTCCGCATAGACCTTGTAGATGTTCTCGGTGCCGGAGGGACGCGCCGCGAACCAGCCGCCGGCGGAGATCACCTTGATACCGCCGATAAGCTCGTTATTCCCCGGGGCACGATCGAGCACCTGTTCGATCCGGTCTCCCGCCAGCTCGGCGGTCTTGATCTGGCCCGGAGAGAGCTTCGACAGCCGCTTTTTCTGCTCCGGGGTTGCCGGCGCGTCGATGCGATCGGAAGCCGGGTCCCCGAACTCACGAGCGAGTGCGGCGTAGCACTCGCCCGGATCGCGCCCGGTGCGCGCCGTGATCTCGGCCGACAGCAGCGCGGGCACGATGCCGTCCTTGTCCGTGGTCCAGGCGGTACCGTCGCGGCGAAGCATGGTGGCGCCGGCGCTTTCCTCGCCGACAAAGGCCAGCCCGCCATCGATCAGTCCGTCGACGAACCACTTGAAGCCCACCGGTACTTCATAAAGCCGGCGGCCGAGCCGCGCGGTGACGCGATCGATCATGGCGCTGCTGACCACCGTCTTGCCAACGGCGGCCTTGGCGGTCCATCCCTTGCGCTCGCCGAACAGGTAGTCGATGGCAACGCTCAGATAATGATTGGTCGGCAGCAGTCCGACGCTGCGCGTGACGATGCCGTGCCGGTCGTGGTCGGTGTCGCAGCCAAAGGCGATGTCGAAGCGATCCTTGAGCGCGAGCAAGCGCTGCATGGCCCAGGGTGAAGAGGGGTCCATGCGGATGCGGCCATCCCAGTCGAGCGTCATGAAGCGGAACGTCGGGTCGACCTGCTCGCTGACGACCTCGAGATTCAGTGCGTAGCGCTCGGCGATGCGTGCCCAATAGTGCACCCCGGCGCCGCCGAGCGGATCCACTCCCAGGTGGATACCGGCGGCGCGAATCACATCGAAGTCCAGCACTTGGCCGAGATCCGCCACATAGTTGCCGAGGAAGTCGTGCTCGTGCGTGCTGGCCGCGCTTCGCGCCTGCGCGTAGGGCAGGCGTTCGACGCCGGCGAGCCTGGATTCCAGCAGCGCATTGGCGCGCACTTCGATCCACTTGGTGATGCTCGTGTCGGCGGGCCCGCCATTGGGCGGGTTGTATTTGAAGCCGCCGTCGGCCGGTGGATTATGCGATGGCGTCACGACGATGCCATCCGCGAGGCCGCTGCTGCGCCCGCGGTTGTGCACCAGGATGGCGTGCGAGATGGCCGGGGTGGGTGTGAACTCGCCGCCCGCGGCGATCAGTGTCTGCACTCCGTTGGCTGCGAGCACTTCCAGCGCACTCTCGAAGGCGGGTGCCGACAGGGCGTGCGTGTCGATGCCGATGTACAGCGGCCCATCGATGCCCTGTTGCCTGCGGTATTCGCAGATCGCCTGCGTGATGGCGAGCACATGCCACTCATTGAAGCTGCGCTCGAAGGAGGTGCCGCGATGGCCCGAGGTGCCGAAAGACACGCGCTGGGTGGATTCGGCCGGATCGGGTATCAGGCTGCGATAGGCATCCAGCAGCCTGGCAACATCGATCAGGGGCGCGGATGTGGCCGGCTTGCCCGCGAGCGGGCTGATCCTGGTACTCAAGATCCACTCTCCTGTGGAGCGAAGCCGCGCAGCACCCGGCGCGCGGCCTTCAGATGAGGCAGATCGTACATCTTACCGTCGAGTGAAACGGTGCCCTCGCCGGCGCCGAAGGCATCGACGATGCGTTGCGCCTGGGCTCGCTCGGCATCGCTCGGCGTGTAACTGTCATTGATGATGGCCACCTGATCCGGATGTATCGCCAGGCGGCCGCCGAAGCCATCGTGCCGCGAGGACGCGCAGGCGGCCTTGAGTCCCAGCAGATCGCGGAAATCGACAAACACGCTGTCGATGGGCTCGATGGCCAGCGCGTGCGCGGCCAGCAGGCACTGCGTGCGCGCAAATTCGTAGGTCGGCCGCCAGCGTCCGTCGGCCGTGCGCGGGTCGCCGGCGCCCAGGGCGGCGCTCAAATCCTCCGCACCCCAGCCGAGGGCCGTGAGGCGCGTACACGACAGTTCGAGCAGTTGCGGTATGCGCAGCACCGCGGCGGGCGTCTCGGTCACCAGTGCCAGCAGTGCGACCGCGCCGGCGGGGAGGCCCGCCGCGGTCTCGAGCTGCCCGATCCGCTGCGCCACCAGTTCGATATCACGCGGACCTTCGATCTTGGGCAGTACGATGCCCGCAGGTCGCTGTGGGATCACGGCGGCGAGGTCCTCTTCGGCAAGACCGCTGCCGCGATCATTGATGCGAACCCAGATGCCGGGGAGCCCGCGCGCGGACCGGAGATAGGCGGCGGCCAGGCTGCGTGCAATGGGTTTGCGCGCGGCCGTCACCGAGTCTTCCAGATCGAGGATCAGGGCATCCGCCCCGGCGCTTTGCGCCTTGGCGAGCTTGCGCTCGCTGTCCGCCGGTACAAATAGCAGCGATCGCACCGTCAGCCCTGGCGCGGTGTGCGCAGCATCAGCGCTGAACGCTTGCAGGTCGCGACCAGCTCGTCGCGCTGGTTGTAGGTGCGATGGATAAAAATCACGATGCCGTTCTGCGGCCGGCTTTTGCTCTCCCGCAGTTCGTGCACATCGGTTTCCACGCGCAGCGTATCGCCGTGAAATACCGGCTTGGGAAAGCGCACCTCATCCCAGCCGAGGTTCGCGACGGTCGTGCCCAGCGTCGTGTCGCCGACCGAAATCCCCACCATCAGGCCGAGCGTGAAGCAGCTGTTGACCAGCCGCTGACCGAACTCGGTGTGCTGGCGGCAATATTCCTCATCCAGGTGCAGCGGTGCTGGATTGTGCGTCAGGGCCGAGAAGAAGACGTTATCGGCTTCCGTGACGGTGCGGCGTATCGCGTGCACGAATTTCTGACCGACGCTGAACTGCTCGAAATAAAGTCCGGCCACCGCCGCCCCCTGCGAAAGCCCGCAAGCTGATAAGCCTATCGTACACGGCAAGCGCGGTGAAGCGCGCCACCGCTCGCTCAGCTCGGCGGAGATTTGGCGCGCGGCAGAGGCAGGAAGCTGTTGGTCTCGCGCATGAGCTGCTGGTACTCGGGGCGCACGCCCATGAGACTGTCCTGCAGTGCACGCCCGAACAATGAGGTCAACATCAGCGTGTTGAAAGCGGGCGCAACCACGGTCCACCAGATCGCGGGATTGCCGGCTACCGCGACCAGCCAGATGCCCCACCAGACCGTGCAGTTACCAAAGTAGTTTGGGTGGCGTGTATAGGTCCAGACCCCGGTGCGCAGGTAACGGCCCTTGTTGTGGGGGTCGGCCTTGAACGCCTGCAGCTGGCCGTCGCCGACGACTTCGAAGTAGAAGCCGATGCCGAACACCAGCACGCCTAACGCTGCCAGCAGGTTGAGCGGGCTGCCTGCGGCGCGCGTTGAGAGGATGCCGATGATGGAGGGCAGACCGATGAGGACGATGATCAGCGCCTGCGGTTCGGTGACGATCAGGAAGCTCTTCCACCAGTAGCCGCGCGCGTACTTCTGCCGGAAGCCGAGGTAGCGCTGGTCGCCGCCGGTGGTGCGCCGGTAACCCCACCAGCGCTTGGTCAGATAGAACCCGAGTCGGCAACCGTGCAACGAAGTGATCACCAGCAGCACCGCGGCGGTCGCGGATGCCGCCCCGCTCAGGCCGTAGGCAATCCATACGGGTATCGCGAAGCCGAATCCGTAGTAACCGTCGATCAGGGAGTGGTTGCCCTGAAACAGGCCCACGATCCAGATAGTGGTGATCGCCAGAAGGGTCCAGCCGGCGCACAACGCGAACACCGCTCCGTTGGAGGAGAGATCGAGCCCGAGCGCCGCCAGCAGCTGAGTCATCGGGAAGCTTACCCGCCTGGGTATGGATGATTGAGACCGGATTATTCTTTCGGACGCGCCCGTTCCGGGCGTCGTTCTCGGATGAGGCCTGTTTGAATCGAGGCTAGCGTTGCAGGATCGACTGGAACTGTCAATTTTGGCGTCGCTGCGTAGCGTGGCGGTGAGCCGCGGGAGTAGACTGCGCGTGTCGACGCGGGGGATCTGCGCGCGCGTATGAGAAATTCTTAGAAAGATTTCCATGGCCGATGAGCGACACGAATGGTTCCTGAATCAGATATTCCGTCACCGCGCGGCGCTGCATCGCTATCTGCGACGATTCACCTCCGGAGCCGAGGACATCGAGGACCTGGTGCAGGAGACCTATGTACGGGTCTACGCACTGCCGGACTATCAGGCGGTGGAGTCGTCCAAGGCGCTGCTGTTCCGCATTGCACATAATTTGGCGATCGAACGGGCGCGCCGACAGCACAGCCAGGCGACCGACAGCGTGGCGGATTTTGAGGCGTTAAACGTCTATACCTCTGAGGCTCCCCCGGATGAGCAGGCCGATGCGCGCCGTCGATTCGAGATGTTCTGCGCGGCCGTGGACCGGCTGCCGCCGCTTTGCCGTCGCGTGTTCGTGTTGCGCAAGGTCTACAAGCTCTCGCATACGGAGATTTCGGAGGTGCTCGGCGTCTCTCATAGCACCATCGAGAAGCACGTGGCCAAGGGGCTGCTGCGCTGCCGGGACTATCTACGGGAGTCGGGTCTGTTGGAAGGCAAAGAAGCGCTGGATGCGATGAGTCAGTCCGCCGTGGCCCTGCGTCGCACAGGCGATGCCGGAGATGCCGAGTGAGCGATATCGTCAAGCTGCGCACGCGCGCGGAGATAGAAGAGCAGGCGGCGGTATGGACCTGGCGGTTGGATGCCGGCCCGCTCAGCGACACCGACAGCCAGGCCTACGAAGCCTGGCTGCGGCAGGATCCCCGGCACCGGCGCGCAATGGAGGATCTCGCGAGGGTCTGGCAGGCGCTCGACGGTCTGGCCGAGGCTAAGCGGGGAGAGAAAATTGCCACTTTCACCGATGTGCAGCGGCGCGGTGCGCGCAGCACGCGGCAACGCTGGGGGTTTGCGGTGGCGGCCAGCCTGCTGCTGGCGATCGGTGCGGTGCTCTGGCTGCGGCAGGGCAGTGAGATCCAGACTCTCTCGACAGCGGTCGGTCAGCAAAGAAATGTCACCCTGGCCGACGGTTCGATCGTGTCACTCAATACCAATACCATCCTCGAGACGGATTTGAGCCGCCATCTGCGGCAGATTTATCTGCGCAAAGGCGAGGCGCACTTCCAGGTGGCACACGATCGCTCCCGGCCCTTCCTGGTACACGCGGGCGATGCGGTGGTACGTGCCGTTGGAACCGAGTTCGAAGTGCGGTTGCACACCGATCAACACGTGGACGTGGTCGTCAATGAGGGCCGGGTCGAAGTGCAGGACGCCAAGCAAGAGGGCCGCGGTGCCGTGCTGCCGACCGTGCGCGCGCTCAGCGCCGGGCAGGCGTTGTCAACGGCCAGCGCCGACTACGCCGTGATTCCGGTGACACCCGCACAGTTGTCGAGCGAACTGGCCTGGCGCGAAGGGGCGATCGTCTTCGATGGCGAGCCGCTGTCCGAGGCCATCGCTGAAATCGAACGCTACACGGATGCACGCATCATCGTTACCGATGCGCATACCGCGGCGCTGCCGGTCGGCGGCCGGTTCCGCACCGATGACCTGCCGGGCTTCATCGATGGCCTGCAGGCCGCATTGCCCGTCGCGATCCGTCGCACGCCCGATGGACTTGTCTACGTCGATCCCCGTCCCTGAGATCAATGCACAGGCGCCACTGCGGGTGGCAGCAGTAGCGGTTTTTCCGTCGCCATCCGTCTATTCATGACAGTGCCCTGACCACCGCGATTCCTGAGAGCGGTGGAGGGGTCGGTGAGGGGGAGTAATGCGACGCATGCTTGTGCGCGTCCTGGCATTGACGATGATGGGAACACCGGTGTTCGCCGACACCGGGTTGCGTCATTTCGATATCCAGACCCAACCAGCTGGACCTGGCCTGAACGAATTCGCGCGTCAGGCCGATATCACTCTCGTGTTCTCCTCCGACCTGGTCGCCAGACACCGGACCGCGGCAATCCGCGGTGACTTCACGATCGCGGACGGCCTCAGGAAGTTGCTGGACGGGACCGGCCTGTCTTTCAAGCAGGTCAGTGCCACCACCATTGCCATCAGCGCGCCCGAGGGAAATGGCGACCCGGCGGATCCGCCGACAGCGGCTCCACCCGCCAGCCAACCAGCCGCTGCCGGCGACACAACGATCAAGGGGGACACGAGCATGAATCATCGGAGCTTATTGACCCGCATAGCCAGCCTGTTCGCGTTGGGCGGTGCGGTGGCGGGTGGAGGCCATACGTATGCGCAGGAAGCGGCCGCTGCGGAGGCCACCGCCCCGACAGCGACAGTGGCCACGCCGGTCGATGCGAGCGCGGCCGACACCAACACGCTGGAGGAGGTGGTGGTCACGGGCACAGCATCCTCCGGCGGCCTGAAGAAACTGGATGCCAGCTACCAGATTACCACCGCCAGCCTCGAGGAGATCAAGGACGTCGGCGCATCCAGCGCCGCCGATCTGTTGAAAATCGTGCCCAGTGTCTGGGCGGAATCAGGCGGTGGCGCGGCGGGTCCCAACATCGAACTGGCGGGCTATCCCGGCGGCAGCGGTGCGCCCTACGTCACCTATTCCATCAACGGCTCGCCGATCTATCCCTCGCACAACCTGTCATTCCTCGACGACTCCTCGATGTTCCGGCTCGATGAGACGGTCGAACGCGCGGAAGTCGTGCTCGGCGGACCCGGCGTGCTGTATTCGGATGGTCAGATGGGGGCCACCGCCAATTTCATCCTGCGTCAGGGCACATCGAACCCGACCGGGGACATCGGCATCACCCTCGGTACCGAGGGCCTGTATCGGGTCGATGGGTTCTACGGTGGCCCGCTGGCGCAGAACTGGTACATGAGCGTGGGCGGTTTCTACCGCGTGTCCGATGGCATCCGTCCCTCGCAGTATCCGGCGGACGAGGGCGGGCAGTTCACGGGCACGCTGACCCATACCTTCGACGACGGCACGATCATGTTCTATGCGCGCGTGCTCCGGGACAAGAATCTGTTCATCGCCGATATCCCGCTGATCGCAACGGGCAGCGGCAAGGATGTCAGCTACTCCGCCTTCCCCGGCTTCAATCCGCTGACTGGCTGGTTCGCGGGCAGCGCGACCCAGGGCCTCTCCGTGCAGGAATGCCCGGGCTGCGCGCCGCTGACGGCCAATCTCGCGGACGGCCGCGGCGCCAGCCTGCACACCTTTGGCAGCAATCTCGACATCAACGTCTCGGACGACATATCGCTCAGCGACAAGGTGCAATACACCGGCGGCGACATGCCGACCATCGGCATCTTTACCGGCGGAGCCCCGCCGACGACGCTGGCTGCCTACGCTGCCTCCGAAATTACCGCGGCCAACGGCAATGCGGCGGTGGTGACGGCGGGCGGAGGGCCGGCAACCGGCTACACCGCAACCTATGCGGGTAACGGCGCGGCGGTCAATCCCAACACCTACGTGATGACCAACGGCTTCTGGGTGGTGGACAAACAGCTGCAGTCCTTCACCAACGATTTGCGCTTTACGTTCGAAGTGCTGCCCGGCAATCACCTGACTGTGGGCAACTACGTTGCAGCCTACAGCTCGGATGACAGCTGGTACCTGGGCAATAACGAGCTCATGACGGCGACGCCGAACTCGCAGCTGGTCAATCTGACGCTCAACAACGGCGCCGTGGTGTCGAACAACGGCCTCACCGGCGCCTGCACCTATTGCCTCGTCGATCGATTCCAGGGTCTCAATATTGCCTTCTTCGTATCGGACTCCTGGCGCATCAACCAGTGGTTGTTCGACGCCGGCTACCGCATCGAGGAACAGAAGGTCAGCGGTACCATTGAAAACGACACCGCCGAGAATCTCGATGCCAATCCGCTGCATCTGTATAACAAAGGTGTCAGCGTTCCGAACGGCAGCTTCAACGTCTATGACTGCGAGCTGACGCTCAAACTCGGCAACGCCGCGCAGTGCGATGAGTTCGAGAAGATCAAAGGCTCCTGGGCCGTAGGCGGCACTTATGAGTTCACGCCGCACATGAGCATGTATGCGCGCATCAACCAGGGTGTGCACTTCCCGAGCTTCGACGATCTGCGCAATGGGACGCCCCAGACCGAGAGCATCCAGAACTACGAGATCGGCTACCGGGTGCAAACCGAGACCCTGTATGCCGACATCGATATTTTCGACCGGCAATTCAGCGGCGTGCCGTTCCAGCAGTTTGTGACCACGCCGGGCGGGGCGCTCGAGAACCTCGTGTTCAGTTACGGCGTGGACAGCAAGGGCATGGACTTCACCGGGCGCTGGGAGCCGATCCGCCACCTGAGCTTCAGTGTCACGGGTAACTGGCAGGACTCCGTCTACAAAGACATCGTCGCCGCGGGCGGTGCGGGCGCGGATGGCAATGTGCTGCAGCGTCAACCGCGCTTCCAGGCGCGGTTCACGCCCGCCTATGATCTGCCGCTGGGACCCAGCGATCTGCGCTTCTTCCTGACCTACAGCTACATCGGGCTGCGCTACTCCGATCCGGGTAACGCCCAGGTGCTGCCTTCCTTCCAGACGCTCGATGCCGGCATCGTCTCGGAGATCGGCCAGCATTTTGAGGTGCGCCTGCAGGGAAGCAATCTGACCAACACACTCGGTATTACCGAGCAGGATGCGCGCGCTGCCAGCGGTACCAGCGGCACCGCCGGTGGTTTTGCGCTGGGCCGGCCGATCTTCGGGCGCGAAGCCAGCCTGGGATTGAAGTACAAGTTTTAGCCGTACCCCCGCTGCGGGCGGGCGCAGGATGCTGGACATCGGCGCCCGCCCGGTTTTTAGTCGACCCCGACTTACTGTCGTGCTGACTGCGCCTTTGTCTTACTCTTGAGTCTCAACCGGCAAGCGGGGGCATGACCATCACAACTTCAATCAAGGGCACCGCCGGCGCTGCGACAGACTATGCCGACGTGCCGGACCTGCGAATCTTCGTGTTCGCGCTGTTCTTCATCTTTGGCGGTATCACCAGTCTCAACGATGTGGTCATTCCGAAGCTCAAGAGCCTGTTCACGCTCACGTATGGACAGGTGATGCTGGTGCAGTTCGCTTTTTTCATGGCTTACTTCGTCGTCTCGCTGCCGGCCGCAGCGGTCGTTCGCAGGTTTGGCTACCTGCGCACGGCTGCCATCGGGCTGCTGGCGATGACGGCGGGCTGCCTGCTGTTCATCCCGGCTTCCTCGTACGCGCAGTTCGGGATTTTTCTGGCGGCGCTGTTCGTGCTGGCAGCGGGTATCACCATCGTGCAGGTGGTCGCCAACCCCTTGATCTCGATGCTCGGCCGCCCGGCGACCGCGCACAGCCGCCTGACTTTCGCGCAGGCGTTCAATTCCGTGGGTACCACGGTGTTTCCCTACGTGGGTTCGGGCCTGATTCTCGGATCATTGGCGAACATCGATCCATCCACGCTCGCAGAGCCACAGCTCTCCGCCTTCCGCAGCCAGCAATCCCATGTCATTGCGCTGACCTATCTCGGATTGGCCACGGTACTGATCGTGGTTGCGGCGCTCGTCTGGCTACGCCGCAATCGGCTGGTCGAGTCTCCGGTCGAGGCCGTGACGGCGCGCCACGCATTCGATCTGCTGCGGCAGACGCGCTTCGGCTTCGGCGCGCTGTGCATCTTCTTATACGTGGGCGCCGAGGTGTCCATCGGCAGTGTGATCGTCAACTACCTGAGCCAGAGCAGCGTCTGGGGCATGAGTCAGGAGACGGCGGGCAAGTACTATCTGCCGGTCTACTGGGGCGGCGCCATGGTGGGTCGGTTCATCGGCGCTCTGCTGCTGCGCATCTTCTCGCCGGGCAAGGTGCTCGCCTGCGCGGCCGGCGCCGTGCTGCTGATGCTGGCGATCTCATCCCAGACCACGGGCACGGTCTCAGGCTGGGCGCTGCTGGCGATCGGCCTGTTCAACTCCATCATGTTCCCGACGATCTTCTCGCTGGCCTGCGAGGGTCTGGGACCCCGCGCGGCCGAGGGCTCTGGGATCATCTGCGTCGCGATTGTCGGCGGCGCCATCGTGCCGCTGTTGACGGGGCATGCGGCCGACTGGGTCGGGCTGAAGGCAGCCCTGCTGGTGCCGGCGCTCTGCTATCTGGGCATCCTGAGTTTTGGCATCTATGCGCGCCGACCCAAGGCCGAGGCATAGATTCCTGGCGTTGACTCTGCTGTGCTTGCCGCTGAGGTCACTGGCGGCAGGACTGGGTGCGAACCCCGAATCGCCGCAGGTGCTGTTCGCGGATCTGTTCGTGGCGGTGCAGAGCGCGGGCATTTTCACCGACGGCAAAGCGTTTCCGGACGCCGCGCCCAGGGAGCCGCCCGCCCAGATCCTCGCTGAATTCCACGCGGCGACACCGCAGACACCGCAGGCGCTGGCGCAGTTCGTGGCCGCACATTTCGTGCTCCCGGCACAGGCCAGCTCGCCGCCATCGCAGCCAGAGCGGGTGCCCATCGTCACGCACATCGACCAGCTCTGGGAGGTGCTCACGCGCCGACCCTCCGAAGCACCGCGCTACTCTTCGCTGCTGCCGCTGCCGCGGCCCTTCGTGGTTCCGGGCGGCCGGTTTCGCGAGATTTATTATTGGGATTCCTACTTCACGATGCTCGGACTGCAGGAGAGCGGTCGCGAGGATCTGGTCGAGGACATGGTGCGCGACTTCGCCTTCATGATCGACACCTATGGCCACATTCCCAATGGCGCCCGCAGCTACTACCTGAGCCGCTCGCAGCCGCCATTTTTCTTCGCGATGGTGGGGCTGCTGTCGGGCAATACTGCCGGCGAGGCGTACGCGCGTTACCTGCCGCAGCTGCGGCGCGAGTATGAGTTCTGGATGCAGGGCGCTGCCGGGCTTCGCGCCGGCTCCGCGCGCCGCCGCGTGGTAGCCATGCCGGACGGCGCCGTCCTCAACCGCTACTGGGATGATCTCGACACGCCGCGCGATGAAGCCTGGCGCGAGGATATGGAACTGGCACGCCAAAGTGCTCGACCCGCTGCCGAGCTGTTCCGCGATATCCGGGCTGCCGCGGAGAGCGGCTGGGACTTCGGCTCGCGCTGGTTCGAAGACGGGCAGACGCGCGCGAGCATCGACACCACGCAGCTCATTCCAGTGGATCTCAATAGCCTGATGTATGGGCTGGAGAATGCGATCCGCTCCGGCTGCCAGCGCCGCGGCGATCGTGCCTGCGCAGGGCAGTTCGCACGCCGCGCGCAGCGCCGGCGCGCCGCCATTGACCGTTACCTGTGGAATGAAGCCCGCGGCGCCTATCTCGACTTCCGCTGGACGCAGCAGCTGCCCGTGGACCGCCTGTCGGCGGCGACTCTTTACCCACTGTTCACGGGGGCCGCCTCCGACACCCAGGCGGCCGCGGTGGCGAAGACGAGCATCCGGGAACTGCTGAAGGC
>Ga0181537_10002218_pt1 | contig 17239 bp, 14 predicted proteins | sample PEATcosm2014_Bin_39_FD_119765 | JGI IMG/M metagenome (GOLD analysis project Ga0181537, IMG submission 119765) | Peatland microbial communities from MTU Mesocosm Facility, Houghton, MI, USA - PEATcosm2014_Bin23_10_metaG | ecosystem: Environmental > Terrestrial > Soil > Wetlands > Peat | place... | reverse complement strand
TATACGCGGCCTCATGCCCACCGTTCGCCTCGACAAAGTCTCCCTCGCCTTCGGTCTGAAACCCTTGCTGGACCTCGTCGACCTGCAAGTCCGCAAGGGCGAGCGGGTTTGCCTGCTCGGGCGCAACGGCGAAGGCAAGTCCTCGCTGCTGCAGTTGATCACGCGGCAAATTGTCCCCGACGGCGGCGAGGTGTGGGTTCGTCCCGGCGCGCGCGTGGCGAGCCTGGCTCAAGAAGTTTCTGCCGGAAGCGACGCCTCCGTATACGAGGTGATCAGGGGCGGCGTGCCGGAAGGCGGTGCCGACGATTGGCAGGCGGAACTTGCCGTGGATCAGGTCATCTCGCGTTTAGGTCTGGATCGGGACGCCGCGATGAGCTCGTTGTCGGGCGGCTGGCGGCGCCGCGTGATGCTGGGACGCGCCCTCGCCGCATCGCCCGATCTTTTGTTGCTCGATGAACCGACCAATCATCTGGACATCGAGGCGATCGCCTGGCTCGAAGAGATGATGCTCGAGTTCGACGGGGCGCTCCTGTTCATCAGTCACGACCGTGCCTTCGTGCGCCGTCTGGCGACGCGGATCGTGGAGCTCGACCGCGGGCGGCTGCGCGGGTGGCCCGGCAATTACGACGAGTACCTTGTGCAGAAGCGCGCCGCGCTCGAAGTCGAGGCCAAGCACGCCGCGCTGTTCGACAAGAAGCTCGCCCAGGAGGAGGTCTGGATCCGGCGGGGCGTGGAAGCGCGCCGCACACGCAACGAAGGCCGGGTGCGCGCCCTCGAGCAATTGCGGATCCAAAGGAGCGAGCGCCGTGAGCGAATCGGACAGGTCGACATTCGCGTACAAGACGCGGCGCCCTCCGGCAAGCTGGTGTTCGAGGCGACCCACGTCACCCATTCTTTCGGCGGCCCGCCCGTGATCGCCGATTTCTCCGCACGCATCATGCGCGGGGACCGTATCGGCATCATCGGCCCGAATGGCTGCGGCAAGACGACGCTGATCAAATTGCTGGTGGGAGAACTGGAGCCGCAATCGGGGCAGATCAAGCGCGGGACGAATCTGCTGCCGGCGTACTTCGATCAGCAACGCGAGCAGTTGGACGCGTCCGCCTCCATCATGGACAACGTCACCGGCGGCAGCGGCGACACGGTCACGATCGACGGACAGCCGCGGCACGTGTCGGGTTACTTGCGTGATTTCCTGTTCCCGCCGGAGCGGCTGAACGCGCCGGTCAGCATGCTGTCGGGCGGCGAGCGCAATCGATTGCTGCTGGCCCGTTTGTTTGCCCGCCCCAGCAATCTCTTGGTGATGGACGAGCCGACCAATGATCTGGATGTGGATACTCTGGAGTTGCTCGAAGAAATGGTTGCGAACTATGCGGGGACGCTGCTGTTGGTGAGCCATGATCGGGCGTTTCTCGATAATGTGGTCACGAGTTCTCTGGTGTTCGAGGGGGCGGGCCAGGTGAACGAATATGTCGGGGGCTACAGCGATTGGCTGCGCCAGCGCAAGGCCGGCGGCGCGAGCGAGCCGGCGTCGGGCGTCGCGTCAGATCCGGAGCGTGCGGTCCCCAAGGCGCGCCGTCTGTCCTACAAGGAACGGCGCGAACTCGAGGGGATGCCGGAGCGAATTCAACGGCTCGAGGCCGAGCAACTCAAATTGACCGAAGCGGTGGCGGACCCGAATTTGTTCAAGCAAGATCCTGCCGAAGGCACGGCGGCGTTGCAGCGTCTGCAATCGCTGGCCGCTGAATTGGAAGGCGCGTACTCGCGTTGGGACGTGCTCGAGTCACAGGCTTCAGAATAGCGGCTCAGCGCCGCGGCCGTCCGCGGCCGAGTAAATCGCTCGGGCTCGGCAGCGAGGCGCCCGCGGCGTCGGGAATGACCAGCGAGGAGGCCTGTTCGCGGCGCATTTCCTGCAATTCGCGCATGGTTTGCTGAACCGCCGCCTCCGCCGCGGCTCCGAACTTTTGGATGGCCGCATCCAAGGATGGGGCCTCGAGCTCGAAACTGATCGGGATGGCGCCCATCGGCGTCATGACCTGGGCCTGGCCCACGTACAGCGTCGGGCGCGCAGCGTCCGCCCCGCCGTCCGCGCTCACCGGCGTCAGTCGACGGATCGTTCCGACCTTGCGATCGGTGAAGGTTTCTTCGCGATAAATTTGCGTCGAGTCCATGGTTGCCTGGCGGCCATCGGTGGCGGAACTCATGTGCATAACCCCTACTGAAGAACACGGAAATACCCTAGCAGCCTGTCTGACTTAGGTCCATCAGCCGCGAGGGTGTCCCCAAGTCAGACGGGCTGCCGGCAGTTTCTGACGCTGCTTGGGCACCCTGATACGATATCTGAAGTGGAACACACGGTCACAGCTCGCAGGGTCCCCGCGTGGACTACACTCTTAGGGATAGTCCTGTTCGGGCTGGCGCTGTTTTGGCTGCATCACCTGCTCGGCGAGTACCGCTGGCGGGACATTCTCGCCCACGTGCATGCCATTCCGTCCCAGAAATTGCTGCGTGCGGCGTTCTTCACGGTCTGCGGATACGGAGTCTTGACGTTGTACGACGCCCTGGCCGTGCATTTTGCCGGCGCGCGGGTGCCTTATCCGCGCATCGCCCTGATTTCGTTCATGGGCTATGCCGTCGGCCATAACGTCGGCTTGAATACGCTCTCCGGCGGCGCGATCCGCTATCGAGCCTATTCGGCCCTCGGGCTCGGCGCGAAACAGATCGCCACCATCATCGCCTTCGGCACGCTCACGTTCTTTCTGGGGGCGGGCGTGTTGCTGGGGTTGTCATTGCTGTCGCAGGCCGGAATGTCGGGGACGGTGCTGCACGTCCACGCCTCGATCGCCACCGTGGCCGGTCTGATACTGCTCGCGGCCGTCGGTGCCTATCTGTACCTGGTGTGCACGCGGCATGAGCCGGTGCGGTTTTGGCGGGTCGAGATCCCGGTGCCGAGGGCGCGAATCGCGATTGCACAGATCGTGGTGGCCTGCGCCGACCTGCTGTGCGCCGGCGCGGTGCTGTACGTGCTGCTGCCGCAGGAGGCGGCGGTCAGCTTCGCGGCCTTCGCCGGCGTCTACCTGATCGCCATCGCCGCAGGTGCGATCAGCAATGTTCCCGGCGGCATCGGCGTGTTCGAAACGGTCCTGATATTGCTGCTCCCCGCGGTCCCGCATGACCGCTTGCTGGGGGCGCTGGTCGCGTATCGCGCCATCTATTATTTCGCGCCGTTCGGCATCGCGCTCATTTTATTGGGCGCACACGAGATGTGGGTGCATCGCGCGCCGGCGGTGCGGCTGGTGCGCGTGGCGCGAACGCTACTGAGCGCGGTGACGCCCCAGGCCATCTCCATCGCGGTGTTCGTCGCCGGCGCGGTGCTGCTCTTCTCGGGCGCCACTCCGGGATTGAGCAAACGCCTGGAATTGCTGCACAACTTCGTGCCGCTGTCGGTGCTCGAGCTGTCGCACCTGCTCGGCAGCGCAGTGGGCGTCGGTCTGCTCATCATCGCGCACGCCCTGTATCGGCGGCTGCACACGGCCTGGGTGCTCACCATCTGGCTGCTGTGCGCGGGTATTCTGGTATCGCTGCTCAAGGGATTCGACTTCGAGGAAGCCGTGATCCTCGGGGCGGTGGTCGTCGCCCTGCTGTCAGCGCGCGCGCGCTTCCGGCGGCGCGCCTCGCTGATCGACCAACATTACTCAGGGCCCTGGGTGATCGCCTTGCTGCTGGTGCTCGGCACCGCCGGCTGGCTGGTACTGTTCGCCTATCGGCATGTGCCGTACGGCAATCAGCTATGGTGGGAATTCGCGTTCCAGGCGTCGGCGCCGCGCAGCCTGCGCGCCTCATTGCTCGCCGTCATGATTGCGGCCGCCTACGGCTTGTGGCGCCTGCTGCGCCCGGCGGTGCCGCGCAGCTCCGCGCCGACCGAAGCGGACCTAGAGTGCGCGGCGGCGTTGATCGCCGTGGGCGATGACACGGCGTCGAATCTCGCCCTGCTCGGCGACAAGAACATCATGTTCAATCAGAACCGCACGGCGTTCATCATGTACCAGATCTCCGGCGGCAGCTGGGTGGCGATGGGCGACCCGGTCGGTCCGCCGGATCTATGCGAAGCCCTGGCGTGGGAATTTCTCGAGAATTGCGACGGCATGGCGGTCTCGCCCGTGTTCTATCAGGTCAAGCCGCAAAACCTGCCGCTGTACATCGATCTGGGCCTGAATTTGAGCAAGCTCGGTGAAGAAGCGCGCGTCGCGCTCGACACTTTCGCGCTGGAGGGCGCCGCGCGCGCGGAGTTGCGGACTGCGCAGCGGCGGGCGCAGCGCGACGGCGCGCAATTCGAAGTGGTGGCGCGCTCTAACGTGGGCGCCATCCTGCCGGAGCTGCGCGCCGTATCGGACGCTTGGCTCGCCGACAAGAAGACGGCGGAGAAGCGCTTTTCGCTGGGATTTTTCGACGAACGATATCTCGTGAATTTCGACTGTGCGGTGGTCCGGCGCGGCGGATCGATCGTCGCCTTCGCCAATCTTTGGCGGGCGGCCGCGATCGAATTATCGGTCGATCTGATGCGCTACAGTGATGCGGCGCCGAAAGGCGTCATCGACTTTCTGTTGATCGAGTCGATGCTGTGGGGCAAGGCGCACAACTTCCACTGGTTCAACCTGGGGATGGCGCCGCTCTCCGGACTCGAAGAGCACGCGCTCGCGCCGACCTGGCACAAACTCGGCCGCATGGTGCAACGCTACGGCGAGATGTTTTATCACTTCGAGGGCCTGCGCAAGTACAAGGAGAAGTTTCTGCCGACCTGGCGCCCGCGCTATCTCGCGGCACCCGATGGCTTCGCCATGGCCGGGGCACTCCTCGATGTCACGGCGCTCATTTCGGGCGGCGTCGGGAAGGTGCTGCGAAAATGAGGCTAGCGCTTCAATGTCGCAAACGCGGCGAGTGCCTCCACGCGCGCCACCTCATGCGCGACGATACGCTCGGGATAGGTCACGCCGAGTTCCACCCCGGCCGCGGCCAGCACTGCGGGTGGGGCCATCCACGGTTGATGAATCCACTCAGGACCCAAGCGCCCCAGCTCGGGAACCCAGTGCCGTATATAGGTGCCTTCGGGATCGAATTTGGTTGCTTGGGACACGGGATTGAAGATCCTGAAGTAGGGGGCGGCATCGGCGCCGCAGCCGGCGACCCACTGCCAGCCCAACGTGTTGCTGGCGAGGTCGGCATCGACCAGCGTGTCCCAAAACCAGCGCGCACCGTCGGTCCACGGCAGCAGCAGATCTTTCACCAGGAACGAGGCGGCGATCATGCGTACGCGGTTGTGCATCCAGCCGGTGCGCCAGAGCTCGCGCATGCCCGCATCGACGATGGGATAGCCGGTCGCACCGCGTTGCCAGGCGCGCAATGCCGCCGCATCGGATTTCCACGGGAAGCGCGTGAACTCCGCGCGCAGCGGCTGCTCGGGAGTTTGCGGGAAATGGTAGAGCAGGTGATGCGCGAACTCGCGCCAACCCAACTCGGCCGGAAACTTCGACTCGCGCCAGCCGGGCTCTGCGCCTCGCGCGAGCGCGGATCGCCTGGCGGCATGCCAGATTTCGCGGGGCCCGATCTCGCCGAAGTGCAGATGGGGCGAGAGGCGCGAGGTGCCGCGCAAGTCCGGCCGATCGCGCAGCCTCGCGTAGTCCTGCCAGGGGCCGTTCAAGAACTCATCGAGCACTTGGGTCGCACCCGCGCTGCCCGGCGTCCACGCCGCAGCCAAACCTGACGCCCAATCGCGCCGGGGCAACAATCCGAGTTCATCGAGGTCGCGCGAGGCGGGCCAACGGCGGGGAGCCGGCACGCTCGCCGGCGCCGCCCACGGTTCGGCCGGATCGGCCTGCGCGAGGCAGTGGCGCCAATAGGGCGAGAACACTTGATAGGGGCCGCCGCTCTGTGTCTTCGCCTCCCAGGGTTCACGCAGCAGTGCGCTATTGCAGCTCTCAACCTCGAGGCCGGCCGCGCGCAGCGCCGCCTTGATGCGCCGATCCCGTTCGATCAGCGCGGGTTCGTAGCGGCGATTCCAGAGGACGCGCGTAGCCCCGCATTGCTGGGCGAGACGCTCGAGGGCCGCCTGTGAATCCGGTTCCAACCGTAGACAGAGCCTCGAACCCACGCGGCGCAAATCCTCATCGAGCCGCGCCAGACTGTGGTGCAGCCACCAGCGGGCGGCGCCTCCCGGCGCCCAGCGCCCTTCCTCCGCCGGCGCAAAGATAAACACCGGCACGACGGGCAGGCCTGAATCCAGCGCCGCGCGCAGCGCCGGGTTGTCCGCGAGGCGCAGATCCTGGCGAAACCACACGATTGTTGTCATCGGCTACACGCGCACGGCATTCAGCTACAATTTGGCGGCGATTGTTGCTGAAAAATAAGGAATTACGCGGAACATGTCGGAACACTCTTCAAACGGGGCCGGAGGCGCGGCGGGACAGACGACGGGAACCCCGGCGGGACAGCCGGCGCGATCCCCGGCCGGCGCGCTCCCAGTCGAAACGGTCATCATCGGCGCGGGCCCCGTGGGCCTGTTTCAGATCTTCGAACTCGGTCTGCTCGGGATCGGCGCGCACATCATCGATTCGCTGCCCCAGGCCGGCGGCCAGTGCACGGAGCTGTATCCGGACAAGCCGATCTACGACATCCCGGCGCTGCCCATTTGCGGGGCGCAGGAACTGATCGACCGGCTGATCGAGCAGGCCAAGCCCTTTCATGCCACCTTCCATCTGGGACAGGAAGTGACGGAACTGCAGCCGCAGCCGGATGGGAGGTTCCACGTGGCGACGTCCGCCGGCACCCGCCTGCTCGCCGGCGCGGTGGTGATCGCGGCCGGCGTCGGCTCCTTCCAGCCGCGGCGCCTGGCGCTGCCCGGCGTCGAGGACTTCGAGGGTCGCAGCGTGCACTATCGGGTCAAAACGGCGGCGGACTTTCACGGCCGCGACATCCTGATTTGCGGCGGCGGCGACTCGGCGCTGGATTGGACGGTCGCGCTGTGCGAGAAGGCGCGCTCGCTCACGCTCATGCATCGCCGCGCGGAATTTCGCGCCGCGCCCGCCACGGTGATGCGCATGCGCGAACTGGTTGCGGCGGGCAAGATGCAGTTCCTCGAGGCGAATGCCGTCGGCATCCGCCGCGACGCCGACACACTCGTGGGCGTCGATGTGCGCACGGCCGACGGCCGGGACCTTCATGTGCCGGCCGATAGGGTGCTCGCCTTTTACGGACTGCATCCGAAATTGGGGCCGATCGCCGAATGGGGCATGGAACTCGAGAAGCGCGCCCTCAAAGTCGACACGGAAAAATTTCAAACCAGCATCCCGGGGATCTTCGCCATCGGCGACATCAACACCTATCCCGGCAAGAAGAAGCTCATCTTGAGCGGCTTTCACGAGGCCGCGCTCGCCGCGTTCGCCATTCAGCATCATTTATTCCCCGACAAGCGGCAATTCCTGCAATACACGACCACGAGCCCGATCATGCAGAAGCGATTGGGGGTCGGCGGCGAGACCGGCAGCGCCGATCCGCAGTGAGATGCCCTCAGGATCCCATTTGAATGAATCAATTACTCGAAGACCTGATCAACGTGATGACGCTCGAGCGGCTGGAGATGAACCTGTTTCGCGGCGAGAGCCGCGATATCGGCAGCCCGCAGGTGTTCGGCGGGCAGGTGCTCGGGCAGGCGCTGGTCGCGGCCACGGCGACCGCGGAGGATCGCGTCGTGCATTCGCTGCATGCGTATTTTCTGCGCCGCGGAGACTTCAATGCGCCGATCGTCTACGAAGTCGACCGGGCGCTCGACGGCAACCATTTCTCCTCGCGGCGGGTCGTCGCCATCCAGCACGGCCGGCAGATTTTCAACATGTCGGCCTCCTTTCAAGCGGCGGAAACCGGACTCGATCATCAGGCGGCGGCGCCGCCGGTGCCGGGGCCTGAAGAACTCGAGGATGTCGAGACTCTTTATCGGCGGGTGGCCGCCGACGCCCCGCCCTCGCTCAGGCGCCTGCTGGAACGCAAGCGGCCCTTTGAATTTCGCCCCGTGAATCCGACGGATTTCTTCCGCCGGGAGAAGCTGCCGCCGCTCAAATATGTCTGGGTACGCGCGGTCGATGCGCTGCCCGACGATGAGGCGCTGCATCGATGCCTGCTCGCCTACGTGTCGGATTACTATCTGCTCGACACGGCCTTGATGCCGCATGCGGTGTCGATGGTCTCGCCCCGCCTGATGATTGCCAGCATCGATCATGCGATGTGGTTTCATCGCAGGGTGCGCGTGGACGATTGGCTGTTGTTCGCGACCGACAGCCCGAGCGCCTCGGGCGCCCGCGGCTTCACGCGCGGCAGCGTATTCGGGCGTGACGGGCAGCTGGTCGCGAGCGCCTCGCAAGAGGGACTGATCCGCGTCAAGACTCCGCAGGCAGACTCACCGTGAAGGCCCTGCTCATCATCGGTCTGGTCGTCGCGGTGCTCGTCGGCGGGTTGCTGGTCCTGCGCAGCAGCCGCGGGGCGGGCATGCCCGATGCGGCGGCGTTGGAGCGCGCATCGAAGCGTGCGCGAGAGCTCGACGCCGAAGAGAAAAAGGACGACGGCGGCGGAGCTTGACGGGGCGACCGGCCCATGGGCATTCATTGGGGCGTTCACGGGGGTGCCCGCCGCGACGCGGCCCACACCTCGCGCGGCAAGACGTACAGGTGGCAGTCCCACCAGCGATTCTTGGCGCGGCGATGCTTGCGAAACACGGCTTCCCAGCGCATGCCGATTTTCTCCAGCACCCGGATGGACGCGCCGTTGTTGACGTCGACCGTCGAAATCACGCGCTCGGCGCGCAGATCGAAAAACGCCGCATCGATCAGCGCCCGGGAAATCTCGGTCGCGAACCCCTTGCCCCAATCCGGCGTGCCCAGCATGTAGCCCAAATCGACGACGTTGCTTTCGATCAGCGACAGATCGCAGGCGCCGATCAACCGCCCGGAGGCGATCTCCTCGACGGCGAGCTCGAAGCGGGTCCGCGGGCGCTCCTGCTGCGAGGCCAACAGGCCCTCCATGTAATCGGCGGTGTTGTCGGCGTCACGGGGACCGAAGAACAGATAGCGCGTGACGCGCGGGTCCGACGAATAGGCGTACACCGCATCGAAATCGGATTTGACGAACTCGCGCAGGTTGAGGCGCTGGGTGCGAACCGGAAGGGTCAGCGTGCGCAAGATCAGGCCAGCACCTTGCCGGGATTCAAGATGCCTTTCGGATCGAGGGCGCGCTTCAAGCCGCGCATGACCATGAGTTCCACCGGATCGGCGCGGCGCGCGAATTCCGCGGCTTTGAGCCGCCCGATGCCGTGTTCGGCGCTGATGCTGCCGCCGAGACTTTCCACGAGATCAAACATCGCCTGCTCGAGCGCGGGCGCTCGCGCCAGGAAGGCCTCGAGGGCCGTGCCCGGCTTATGACCCACGTTGAAATGCAGATTGCCGTCGCCCGCGTGCCCGTAGGCGATCACATCGCCTTCCGGGGCGAGCCGCCGCACCAGGGCCGAGCCTGCCTCGATCAGACTCGGGATCGCCGAGACCGGCACGGAGACATCGTGCTTCAAACTCGCGCCGTGGCGGCGCTGGGCCTCGGGGACGGATTCGCGCAGCTTCCACATGGCCTGGGCCTGCGACAAAGAACTCGCGAACATCGCATCCAGGATGGTGCCGCTCGCAGCCGCGTCCTCGAGCGTCGTGGTCAGCAAGCCGATCAGGTTTTGCCGGGGATTCGGGGAGCTCAGTTCGATGAGCAGGTGCCAGGGCGTGTCCGGGGCCTTCGGGTCGGCCACCCCCGGCACGTGGCGCACCGTCAGTTCCACGGCGAGGTGGGGCATCAATTCGAACGAGGTCACCTGGTCGCCCGCCGCCGTGCGGAGCAAGGCGAGCAATTCGAGTGCGCGCTGCGGCGAGTCGACGCCGACCAACGCCGTCGCCGTATCGGCGGGCAGCGGGAAGAGCTTCAAGGAGGCTGCCGTGATCACGCCGAGCGTGCCTTCGGCGCCGACGAAGAGCGACTTCACGTCATAGCCCGTATTGTCCTTGCGCAGGCTCTTGAGCGAGTGCAGCACCTGTCCATCGGCAAGCACCACTTCGATCCCGAGCACGAGATCGCGCATCATGCCGTAACGCAGGACCGCGGTGCCGCCTGCGTTGGTCGAGAGGTTGCCGCCGATCTGCGCCGTGCCCTCGGAACCCAAACTCAGGGGGAACAGCCGGCCGGCATCGCGCGCCGCGGCTTGCGCCTCGGCCAAGGTGCAGCCGGCCTCGACGATCATCGAATAGTTGGCGGCGTCGACCTCGCGCACGCGATTGAGGCCGCGCATGGACAGTACGATTTGCGAGCCTTCTTCGTCGGGCGTCGCGGCCCCGCAGTAGCCGGTATTGCCGCCGTGGGGCACGACCGCGACCTCGTCGCGGTGGCACACCTGCAGAATCCGCGCGACCTCCGCGACGTTGTCCGGCAAGAGCACCAGCGGCGTCGCGCCGTGATACAGGCGGCGATGATCGATGAGGAAGGGCGCCACGTCGTCCGGGCGTTCCAGCCACCCGCCGGGGCCGACGACAGCTTTCAGGTCCTCGAGGGTGCTTACACTAGGCCGGCGGGGCATGGACGGTGGCAATCGCCGCGCGCCGCGCGCGCGGTTTGGTCAAGAGCATCTGCACGTCGCCGAGTTGCCGCTCCTCGAACCCTCCCTCGCAATAGCAAAGGTAGTATTCCCACATCCGCAAGAAGCTCTCCGGATAGCCCTGCGCGCGCACATCGGCGGCCTTCGCGTGCAATCGCTCGCGCCACAACTTGAGCGTGCGCGCGTAGTGCGGGCCGATGTCCTCCAGATGAAACAGCTTGAGGTCGGTCGAGCGCGCCAGCGAATTGACGAGGGCTTGTATCGAGGGGATGAAGCTGCCGGGGAAGATGAACCGCTTGATGAAATCCACCGACCGCCGCGCCTGATCGTAGAATTGGTCGCGGATCGTGATGGCCTGCAGCAACATGGCGCCGCTCGGTGAGAGCAGGCCGCTGCAATGGCGAAAATACGTATCGAGGTATTGGTGGCCCACGGCCTCGATCATTTCGACCGACACCAGCGCGTCGTATCGGCCGCGCAGATCCCGGTAGTCCTCGAGCAGCACTGTGATGCGATCGCTCAAATTCGCGCGCGCCACGCGCTCGCGCGCGAGCTCGAACTGTTCGCGCGATATCGTGGTGGTGGTCACGCGGCAGCCGTAGTGCCGGGCCGCATGAATGGCGAGCCCGCCCCAGCCGGTGCCGATCTCCAGCAAGTGCTGATCCGGCCCGAGCCGCAGTTTGCTGCAGGCGGCATCGAACTTCGCGGTCGATGCCTCGAGCAGCGAGGCATCGGCGCCGGCGAAGATCCCGCACGAATAGGCCATGGTCTCGTCGAGAAACAGCTTGAAGAAATCATTGCCCAGGTCGTAATGGGCCGCGATGTTGCGCCGGCTCCCCGTCTTGTCGTTGCGATTGAGCCAGTGCGCCAGACGGAGCAGCGGCGCACTCAAATGCGACCACCCTGAATCGACATCGTTCATCAAATGGCGATTGATCACCATGAGGCGCACGAGTCCCGTGAGATTGTCGCACCGCCAATAGTCGTTGATGTAGGCCTCCCCGGCCCCGACGGTGCCGGCGAATACGGCGTCGGAATAAAACCGCGGGCTGCGCACGCGAATCGTGACATCGAACGGCCCCGCCTCGGTCACGGCGCCGAAGGTCTCGTCCAGGTCGGAATCGATCACGCGCAGCCGCCCGTCGCGGATCTTGCCGAGCTGTCCGAGCAACAGGTGTTTTGCCAGCCGGGTGAGAGCGGACACGCCTTCGCCCACCTGTCGGGCGGCGTCTGCCGGAATGATGTTCGGTTTCAAGTCAGCCCCATGTCGCACGTTAAATTCTGCCGCAAAAATGGCGGGTCAAGCGTTCAGCCGGGCACATGCCGAGGATGCCCGTAAACCGGGGTGCGCTTCAACCACAGCTTGACCGCCTGCCAATGGATGGCGGCGATGACTTTCAGAGTCATCAACGGGAAGGCGCAGAGCGCCAAGAGCAGCGCGGCCGGCGTAACCGCCTCCTCGTGCAGCGCGAGGGTGGCATCGAACATGGACTCCCCGTGCCGGAAATTCTGCATGTTCACGAACAGCCGGTCCGCAGGGGCGCTGAAGCACCAGCGGTATTGCATGTCCATCGGCATGAACGGCGACACATGGAAATCCTTGTCGAACTCGAAGCGCTTAAGGCCCGGGCCGGGACTCGCGACGGGCAGCACATATTGATGCCGCTCGCCCCACGGGGTGTTGGTGATTTCCGCGACGATGGTGTCGACGGCATCGCCCGCGCCGTTGAAGCAATAATAGAAACTCACCGGATTCATGCAGTAGCCGAAGTAGCGCAGGTGCGTGAGCAGCCGGATCGGCCCCGCGGGACGCCGCCCGGTGCGCGCGGCGACGAGGTCGCGCACGGCCTGATCGAGCGGCACGTCGGCGCGGCCCAGATAGTCGCTGCGCTTGAACCAGGCGAGCGCCGGATGGCGCGCGGACCATAGCGGCGTGCCGTCGAACAGCTGCGGCAATTCGGCCAGATCCAGATACAGCATGAACATGCGATAGCGGAATCGATTCACGCGGGGCAGGACCCGCCGATGTCTAACCCACCCTTTGTAGATTCGGCTGTTCATGGAGGACCTGGCGTCGGCGAAATTCCTCGACGGAGACGAGTGCGCTCTTGACGCCGTCCTCGTGAAACCCGTAGCTCCAGTATGCGCCGCAATAGTAGGTGCGGCGCACGCCATTGATCTCGCGGCGCCTGCCCTGGGCGGCGACCGCGGCGGCCGTGTACACCGGATGATGATAGGTGTAGCGCCCGAGCACTTTGCGGGGGTCCACGTGGTCGTTGCGGTTCAGGGTCAGCAGGAACTGGGCCGGGGCGGCGAGCGATTGCAGAATGTTCATGTTGTAGGTGACGGTCACGCGCTCGTACTGCTCGATGGGCAGATGATAATTCCACGCCGCCCAGGCGAGCGGCCGATGCGGCATGAGCGATGAGTCGGTATGCAGCAGGGCTTCATTCGCCTGATAGGGGATCGCGCCCAAGATCTCGCGCTCCTCATGCGAAGGGTCGGACAGCAGCTTCAAGGCCTGGTCGCTGTGGCAGGCGATGAATACCTGGTCGAAGTTCTCCACGCTGCCGTTCTTCAAGCGCACCATCACCCGATTGGGCTGGCGCTGCACCGACGCGACCGGCGTGTTGAGTTGAATGCGCGAGGCATAGCGAGCCGTGAGCCGCTTGACGTATTCGCGCGAACCGCCCTGGATGACCCGCCAGGTGGGCCGGTCGTCGACGCTCAAGAATCCGTGATTGGCGAAGAACTCCACGAAGAAGCGCACCGGAAAGCTCAACATGTCCACGGGCCGCGACGACCAGATCGCGGCGCCCATCGGAATGATGTAGTGATCGACGAAGTAGCGGGAGTAGCCGTCCCGGCGCAGGTACTCGGCGAGAGTCATGCCGTCGGCGCCGTCGTCGAGCAACTGAGGCGCCCGTCGATTGAAGCGCAAAATATCCGCCACCATGCGCAGGAACGAGGGCCGCACGAGGTTGCGGCGCTGGGCAAACAGGGAATTGATGCTCGTCCCGTTGTACTCGAGACCGCTCTTCTCGCAGCGGACGCTGAAGCTCATATGGCTCGATTGCCAGGGAACCTGGAGCTCATCGAGCAGCGCGATGAAATTGGGATAGGTCCAATCATTGTAGACGATGAACCCGGTGTCGACCGCGTAGTCCCGGCCCAGGTAGTTCACGTCGACGGTGTTGGTATGGCCCCCGACGTGCGGCCCGGACTCATACACCGTGACATCGTGCTCCCGGCTCAGGTGATAGGCCGCCACCATGCCGGAAATGCCGGAACCGATAACCGCGATTCGCATTGCGTGGGATCACCCTTCATCGCCGGTTCGTCCGGCTTACATCTATACTTCGTCGCCGGGACGGGAATGGATGCGCCTACCCACGAAAGTGCGCAGCGAGCTTAAGCCCGCCCGGGAGTCGAATGATAGCCTAAAAACGCTTGCCGGCGCCGTCGCGAACCGCGGCCGGGACCGGCTTCAAGTCCCAGATCAGGCCGAAGTAGGACATGAGCTTGAGCATGTAGAACGTGATATCGAATTCCCACCAGTAAAACCCCTGCCGCACGGAGGCGGGATAGTGATGGTGATTGTTGTGCCAGCCTTCGCCCAAGGTGATGATCGCCAGCCACACATTATTGCGGCTGGCATCTCCCGTCCGGTAGCGCTGGCGCCCGAACACATGAGAGAGGGAATTGATGGTGTAGGTCCCGTGGTACACCGCGACCGTGGAGATGAAGAATCCCCACACCAGCATCTGCCAGCCGCTGGTGCCCAAGCCCGGCGCCACATGTTTGAGCAGCACACCCAGCAGGAAGACGCCGACCCCGAGAATGGTCGGCACGGCGATGTCGAAACGATCGAGGAAACGAAGCTCGGGATACTTGAGCAGATCCTTCACGCGCGAGAGGTCCGCGACGAAGTGCTTGTGGGACATGAACCAACCCATGTGGCTCCAGAAAAAGCCGTGCTGTACGGGCGAGTGCACGTCGTCGGGCTTGTCCGAATGCACGTGATGGTGGCGATGATGGGCCGCCCACCAGATCGGGCCGCGCTGCACCGCCGAGGCGCCCAGCAAGCCGAAGATGAATTGACCGACGCGCGAGGTTTTGAAAGTCCGGTGAGAGAAATAACGGTGATAGAAGCCCGTGATGGCGAACATCCGCACCACGTAGAGCGCCACGGTCACCGAGAACGCAATCCAGCTGAAGCCCACCCAGATGACGGCGAGGCAGGCCCCGTGCATCAACAAAAAGGGTATGACTCGCGCCCAATCGACTTTTCGCGCGCCGATGCCGGACGCGTCCGCGTGGGCCACCGCTTCAGGCGTGCGGCTGGCGAAATCGCTGTTGCCGAACCACCGCGACAGTTCCCGCCCCACTCGCTCCGCTGCCGGCGGCGGTATCACGACCTCATTCTCTGGTGTCATCGGATTTCCTAAGTTTGTAGAGCCGCGATTCGCGCATCGAGCGGCGGATGGCTCATGAACAGCCGCATGAATCCGCCCGCCGCGCCGGTATTGATGCCGAATGCCTGCATCTGAGGCGGCATCGGTTCCCCCTGGCTGCGCTTCAGCACTTGCAATGCCTCGATCATACGCCCGGTCCCGGCCAGATCCGCGCCGCCACGATCGGCGCGAAACTCCCGCCGACGAGAGTACCAACTGACGATCATACTGGCGAATATTCCAAGCACCACCTGGGCCACCATCGTGGTGAGAAAGAACCCGATGCCGGACTCGCCGCGGTCGTTCTTGAACAAGGCCCGGTCGACGAAGCTGCCGATCAGCCGCGCCAGGAATATGACGAACGTGTTTAGCACACCTTGCAACAAGGCGAGAGTAACCATATCACCATTGGCGACATGGCTGATTTCGTGACCCACGACCGCTTCGACCTGGCCGCGCGACATGCTGCGCAGCAGGCCGCTGCTGACCGCGACCAGCGCGGAGTTGCGGCGCGCGCCGGTGGCGAAGGCATTCATTTCCTCGGCCTCGAAGATGCCGACTTCGGGGCAGGCGATGCCCGACCGGTCGGCGAGGCGCTTGACCGTGGCCACGAGCCAGGACTCCGATTCCGATTGGGGGGTCACGATCAGCCGCACGCCCATCATCCGTTTGGCGGTCCATTTGGACAGCGCGAGCGAAATCAGCGCACCGCCGAAGCCGAAAATGGCCGCAAATGCCAGCAGGCCGCCGAGACCGCCGCGCGCCAATCGTATGCCGAAGACCTGCTCGATGATGAATATCACCGCGCTTAGCAGGGCCAGCACGGCGAGGTTGGTCACGATGAACAGGAAAATGCGTTTCATGAACTTTTCTTTGGGAAAAATGACCACAATATGATATCGAGGCGCCGGCCGGACCCAGGGCCATCGGCTGCCAGGCGCCGACAGTATGATGCGAGCGCTACAGTGCAATGGTCGGGACATTTCAGTTCAATTTCAAGGTTGCACCAAGGGCTTGAATCGGCGGCCGCGGGATTTGGCCGCCGGGCGGACGATGTTCGCTTAAGTATCTGTAATATTGAATATTTAACCCTCAAGGTTGGGCATGCAATATAAGGACTATTACGAAATTCTCGGGGTTGGCCGCGCCGCCGACGCGGAAGAGGTGAAGCGCGCGTACCGCAAGATGGCGCGCAAATTTCACCCCGACGTCAGCAAGGAGCGGAACGCCGAGGAGAAGTTCAAAGAGGTTCAAGAGGCGTATGAAGTGCTGCGCGACCCGGAGAAGCGCGCCGCCTACGATCAGCTGGGCCGGGACTATCGAACCGGTCAGCAGTTTCGTCCACCGCCCGATTGGGCGCAGCGCTTCGGCCAGCAGGGCGGGCAGCGATTCAATGATATCAATGGCTTCAGCGATTTTTTCTCGACTCTTTTTGGCGGGGCGGCGGGCGCCGCGCAGTCCGAGGCCGAGGCAGGACAGCTCGAAGTCACCGTGGAGGAGGCCTTTGCCGGCACGCGGCGGCGGGTGACGCTCAATGAGAACGGCCGCTCGCGTTCGGTCGACCTGCAAATCCCGCCGGGTGTCACGGAAGGCCAGGCGCTGCGCATCCCCGGGATCGGCGGCCGCCCATCGTTGACATTCCGGATCAAGCTGCTGTCGCACCCGCTGTTCTCGCTCTCGGGCAAGGATGTCCAGATCGAATTGCCGCTGGCGCCTTGGGAGGCCGCGTTGGGCGCCAAGGTGGCCGTGCCGACCTTGGGCGGCCGGGTGGAATTGACCATCCCTCCCGGAGCTCAATCGGGCCAGAAACTCAGGTTGCGCGGACGGGGTTTTCCGGGCACTCCGAGCGGCGACCAGTTGGTCAGCATCAAGCTGGTGACGCCCGCGGCGCAATCGAAACAGGCCATCGAGGCCTACGAGCGCATGAAGAGCGAATTCAACTTCAACCCGCGGCCCGGCTGGCCGTAAATCGGCGTGACCTGAATCGGAGGGTCCAAGGGCTGGGCTGGGGCGGCCTGGGCGAAAACAGGGCGGCCTCGGCGAAAACAGGCCGCGCCGTTGAATTCCGCGATCGGGCCCCCCATCTTCAGCCCTGCGCGCGCCGTACGTGCGTGCC
>Ga0181537_10002217_pt1 | contig 17239 bp, 19 predicted proteins | sample PEATcosm2014_Bin_39_FD_119765 | JGI IMG/M metagenome (GOLD analysis project Ga0181537, IMG submission 119765) | Peatland microbial communities from MTU Mesocosm Facility, Houghton, MI, USA - PEATcosm2014_Bin23_10_metaG | ecosystem: Environmental > Terrestrial > Soil > Wetlands > Peat | place... | reverse complement strand
TGCATATCTCCGTGATGTGCGGATCCTGCAGCCATCGCCCCAGCGATCGCAGCGTTAATACCAGCGCACTGAGCTCGCCGTGGCCGCCCGCCAGCACCTGCGGCCCGCACTCAGGGGTTGCTGCCGGCACGGCGAAGCTCGTAGACGTTGCTGAAGTCGACATCCCGCGCCACCAGCACCTGGATGCGATCACCGTTATGCTTGGTCACCGTGGGGGCGATGTTGACGGTGTCCCTGAGCACGTCCGACATCACCTGCTCCGAACCCGAGGGGTTATAGATCACCGTGCCGCCGGTGCCGGCGGATCGCACCGATGCCTGCACCGCCCCGTCGATGGTTGAGATCAGGATGGCCGCGCCAAAGCGTTGCCAGAAGTGCCGGTTGACGTCGCCCGCAAGTCCTGAGCGTCCCAGCTCATCGGTGGCCGGCGAATCCAGCGGCACCACCACGCCGGTGGGGGTGCGCGCCTCGGTCCACAGCACGAACACGCGCGCGCCACCCTGCTGCACCTGTCCCTGGGTCTCCCCGATCAGCTTGGTGCCGCGATCGAGCAGCACTACACTGCCGTCGGCACCGAAGGTATCGGTAGCCGTCACGCAGGTGGTCAAACCCGGAAGGGTCGAATCGATCGCGGTCTCGAGCGTACAGTCGATGAAGGCGCCTTTCGGCAATAGCCAGCGCTGCGTCGGCAGCACATGCGCCTGCACCGCCGCTGACGCTGGCGCGCGCAACAATCCGGCCAGCGTGTCTGACCCGCCGCGCAGGACACCAGCCGGGGCGCCGCCCGCAGCGCCAGTCTGAACTTGCAGCGGCGTGGCCGATGCCAGCGTCGTCGCCCCCGCATCGTCGCCGCCAGACTGGCCGCCGTTAGGCACCATCGCCATCGAAGGTCCGGATGCGAACGCTGTACCGGACAGGCGGCGCTCGAGTGCCGACATACGCACGCTGCCGGCCGCAGGTGGCGCTGGCATCAGCGTCAAAGCCGACACCGGTGCCGGCGCGACCGGATCAATCGCAGCGGGCGGCGCTGGATTGTCGGTCAGTGTCGCCAATTGCGGCTTTGGCATCGGCCCCAATGACGGCAGCGCCATTTCAACCTGCGCACGACCTGCCAACTGTTGCAGTGCCCCGTGGCGCGCGTTCGCCGGCCGCGACGCGACGTGCCCGTAATACCAGGCGAGGAAACCAATGCCTATTGTCAGCATCAGCGCCAGCGCCAGCAGGTTGCCGATGCGCGACTGCAGCGACAAGCCGCGAGCCACCACGGCGGCACTGCGCTCGCCCCGCACGCCCGGCTGCCCACCCAGCGAGTGGTTCTTCCCTATCCCGTTGGAAAACAGCGTCATCGCGCACCGCCGGCCGCGTCTGGCGCCCGTGTGCTGCGTTCGACCTCGGGAACCAAAGTCCCGCTGCTCGGCACGGCCGCTGTTCCTTCGAACCCCTTGTTGACGATGCAACCGGTCAGCCTGCCGCGACGCACGACGAAGCGGCGCGCGATTCGATGAATCACCACCTCGCCGTGCTCGACATTGAAGTTGAGCAGTGATTCGCTGCCGTCGTCGTTGCGCACGAACAGCGCCGGCAACTCGCTACGGGTATCGAATTGCAGGTACGTGTGCAAGCCGTCGTCCCACGCAGACAGTGGCTGCAGCGTGGCGCCGCCGCAGTACCAGTAGTCGGTGTTGCGCTGCCTGGCCTGCGGCGCCTGTGCCAATGCCGACTCCTGCGATGTGGTCGCGTCGGCCGCAGGTGCTGGCGCGCGCGGATAGATGAATCGCAGCACGTAGACCACGTCGAGGTGATCCGGGTCCGGCGCGGCGGCGCCAGCAGCGTAGTCGAAATGATAGCTGCGCCTTGTGGTCAGGACGGTCAGGTTGGTGCGTACATTGACAGCCCGGGGCTTGACGAACAGGTGATTGCCCTGCGCGACGAACGCCAGTGCCTCCACATCGCCGGCGCCCAGGCCGACAAAGCTCTCGCCCGCGTCGAATTCAAGATCGATCTGGTAGCCGGCGTAGCCGCGCAGCCGGTAGATCTGATCGGGGCTGTAGACGACGGAGCGAAGGCGGCTGTCCGGAGTGCCTTCGGCCCTTGCCGCCGCCATCGTGTCAGGCGCTGCGTGTGCAACGACGCAGCCGAGCAGCGACAGTAAGCAGGCGGCAATGCGATTGATAGCCGCACGCAGGCAATCGCGCAAGCGAAGCCGCCGTCGCTCGCAACGGATCATGGCGCTGCCGCCTTTGCCGGATCGCCCGCGACCGCGGCCGACGGCACGCCGCCTGTGACGGTCTGGTCGCTGACGACCTCCGGCTCCGCGACGAACTCCAGCAGCCTGAAACCCAGCGGATTCCAGCGCCTCACACGCGGATCGGCGGACGGCGCGGCGTAGGTGTACTGGACGGTCGCCACCCAGTGGCTGACATGCTGTGGCGCGCCGGCGGCCGTGCGTTCGACCTTCTGGTAGCGCACCTGCGCCATGTCGGCCACGCCGTTCGCACGCTTGAAAAAGCTTACCGCCTGAACCTGCGCCAGCACCTCACTGCCGTCCCGGTGCAGGTTCAGCGGCGAACGCGGGTTGGCCGGATTCCACAGTGCGTACCAGGCCTGGTTGCGCGCTGCGCTGTGAAACGCACCGCATTCCTCGTAGTCGCTCTCGGCGGTCGATAGGTTGAAGCGCTCACATACACTTATATAGTGCGTCAGGAAGTAGCGCGTCACGGCTTCATCGATCGGCGCCTGCCCGGTATAGACCGGCACTACGTCGACAATGCCGGTGCTGTTGTCGACCCGGATCACGAACGGATCGACGCGCTTAAGTGGCAACAGCAATCCCAGTGCCACGCTGGCGGACAGTGCGCAGATCGACGCGACAGCGGCAGCACGCCAGGCGATGCGCAATTGGCGCCGCGCCTGTTCGACCCGATCGATATCCCAACCGACGGCCTCGCTGAAGTAGGCCCGGAGCTGGGGATCTTTGGCAGCGGTGGTCATCGGGGTTGCGCATCCGATCCATTGCCGCCATTTGGGGTCGCCTCGTTACCGATCGGGTGCAACCGGCCGTCGCAGTGAACATCGTGAGATGCACAGGCCGCCAACAGCAGCAGCAGGCCGGCAATGGCAATGAGTTTCATGAACGACTCCTGGCAAGGCGTTAGTTGGGTAATTGGCGCGCGGACTACGGATCGCGCCATGTGACAACGGCAGTTGGGGCCGCGCCGGTAGCAATCGCGACAGCGGCGGCAGCAGCGGTAGCAGCGGCACCAGCGGCAGCAGCGGTAGCGGCAGTAGCAGCGGCGGCCTCTCGTCGCGACCGATTAAGGGAGGCTATTGCGATGCCACCCTTGACCGCATCTTTGCCCAAACGCGCGCCACCGCCCAGGGTACGACTGAGCAAGCTTAAGCTCGACAGCGCCAAGCCGCCGGCCAGGCTCGAGGCTATCGGCATCACCTGGCGCAGCAGCAAGAACACCAGCACCGCCACCAGCACCATGTCCAGCGCATCGACTGTCACCAGTGCCGCTCCACGTGCCGCGGTCTGAGCGGCATAGGACTTGACTACCTGCAGCAGTAGCGCGGCAACCAGCACTGTCAGGATCGTGATCAGCGCATAATTGGCCAACTGCGCGATCCAGGCGTCGAAGAACCGGCGCGTAGCGTCGAACAGCAGCATGACGATGAACAGCGGCCCGATCGCCAGCAGAACCGCCGAGGCGATGCTCGACAAGGCGATCAGGAACATCGTATATACGCACAGCATTCCGATCAGCAGCCAGACGGCGGCGCCCATCAGGTAAAAACCCATGTCGCTTAAGTACGAATTGCCCATGTGCCACAGCTGATCTGCTACCGCGCCGCCGCTATCCCAGATGGCATCGATGGTGGCGACCGGGTCGGCGCTGCCGATCACGGCCGCCGCCAGCTGCGAGGGCGCCTGGTAGAAGGTGTTGACGATCACGCTGTTGTAGAGCCACAGATGCAGCGCCACTGCGAGCACGACAGCGAGCGTGACAATGCGCTTCAGGCCCATCATGAAAGGCTCCTCGATGCGACCCGTCATCTGCAGGTAGCCCCAGACCATCACGTACAGAACTGCCAGCGTGACGACCGCCGGCTCCAGCGCCGCCGCAACGCGCGCGGTGTTGGCGCCGACGTAGCCCGCCAGTTGCCCACTCAACCAGCTCCAGAACGTCTGAAAGAAACCCATGACGGCGGCGACTGGCAGCGCTACAGCGCCGCGGGCTGGAAGCGCGCGGCAAATACACCGTGGCCGGCGATGATCTGTTCGCGCGCCTGCTGCGCGACCAGCGCTGCCTGTGCCTGCGCCGCCTGGTACAGCACCTGCAGCTTGGTCTGCTCGTTCTGAAGCATGCCCTGCTCGGCGCCGATCCTCGCCTGCAGTTCAAGAATTCCCTTCTGATCGGTTGCCGCCGGAATGGCGGCGATCAGCTGCTGGATCGAGGCGAAACGGCCGCTGCTGTTGGCGAGCGCCTGCTGCGCCAGCGCCTGCGCCAGTGCGACCGATTCCCGCTCGTTGCCGATCTGTAACTGCTCTTCGGCGCTCAGCGACGCCAGCTGGCGCGCCGACAGCACCGCGTTCGCCGCGGTCGCCGCGCGAATGTCCGAACCGAGTGTTCCCGGGGCGCCGCCCGCGCCCCGCATGGCCGCGCTGAGCTGCGCCCAGTCGGTCGGCAAGTAATTGCGTGTCACGCCGCTGAGCAGCTGCGCCATGCCACGGTTGCCGGTGGTCGACTGGTACAGCAGCTGCGCCTGGGCAAGCTGCGCCCGCGCCGTCTCGAGCTGCTGGGCCAGCGTCTGGACCTGCTGGATAAGCTGCCTGACCGATGCGACGTCGATAACGGCAAACTGTGCGCGGGCGTTCGGTGTGGCGAACACCAGGACTGGCAGCAACGCTGCCAGCAACCTGCTCTTGTGCGATGACATCATGACGTCCTCCTGTCGGGTGTTTGCTACGGACGAGGAATCAGCGGGCTGTCCTGCCCCTGCAGGAATGGCGGCAGCCACTGGCCTGGGGCGGCGCCGCAGTGCGCCATCAGCCGCTGCATGCGCTCGAGTTCGCCTGCTCGGCCGGAGATCACGCGCAGCTGCGCGTCGAAACCTTTGAGATCGAGCTCGCAGACAATGCTGTGGTGGCCCTGCTTGACCAGAAACTTGCGCGAGCCGGGCTCCAGCCGATGGCGAATGAGCTGGAACTCACGCTCGGTCAGGCCGAAGCCGCCGGTGTACTCCTCGCGACTCGCGTCCGGATTTGGAAACAGGATCTTGGTCGGCGTCTGCTCGATGATCGTGCGGCTGATCGGACTGTCCAGCACGTCGCTAGCGCTTTGGGTCGCCAGGCACATGACAGCATTGAGCTTGCGCCAGGTCTTCGGACCGTCCTTGGCGAAGCTCTCGAATGCCGGGTCGGCCAGCAACCGCCAGAATTCATCCATCCAGCACACCAGGCGCCGTCCATCGAGCAATTGGCGTACCAGGTGAAACAGGTACAGCGTCACCGGTGCTCGCGCCAGCTCGTGATCCAAAAAGTCGGTGACATCGATGCCGATGATCGGCTGGGCGGTAAGCCGCGGCACCACGCGATCCTCGCTGTTATCGAATACCCAGGCGTAATCGCCACGGGTCGACGCGCACCATCGCGCGAGCCGCGCGTACACGCCTTCCGGATCGGTGGTGTCGAGAAACTCTATCAGTCGCGACAGTCGCCGCGCCGCCGGTTGCAACGCCAGCGTGCCGTGCAGCGCCTGGTCGAGGTCGGCCTGCTGGCGCATGCCGAGCTCGGGGCCACCGGGCGGCCGCACCAGCAGGCGCAGCCAGCTTTTCAGGAATTCGACATGCGCGGGCGTCGACGGCAGTTGCAGTGGATTGAACCCGGTCGCGCTCCCATTGCGCAGCCTCAGGTATTCCCCGTCCAGTGCGCGCACCAGGATCTCCAGCCCGCGGTCCTTGTCGATGACCACCTGCGTGACGCGGCTGCGGTTCAGCATTGCGATGAGGAAACCGACGAACACCGTCTTGCCCGAGCCAGTGGGTCCGCAGATGAAGGTGTGTCCGGTATCCTGGCGGCTGCCGCCGTCCGCGCTGGCCGGGTCACTCGCATGCAGCGAGAAGTGATAGGGCGAACGGGCGCTGGTCACCAGCATCGTCAGTGCGTCGCCCCAGTGGTTGCCGATCGCGCGACCGGTGGGATAGTTGTGAAATGCGGCCATGGCGGCGAAATTGCGCGAGCTGATCGGCGCCTTGCGAGGCCGCATCGCAAAGCATCCGGGCAGCTGCGCCCAGAACGCCGCTTCCAGCGCCAGATCCTCGCGCGCCACCGTCATTCCGGTATCCGCCAGCAGTCCGCGGGCCAGCGCCAACTGGTCATTCAGTGGCTTCAGCCGCATCGCCGCCGGGACATCGCATTCGTCGCCGGCAATGGCATCCAGCACCTGCAGCGAGCAATGGTGTTCGCCCATCACGAACTCGTTGCCGGTAAGCTGGTCGAGAGCCTGCTCGAGCTGTGCCGCCTGCGATACGCCATAGTCGCCGGCGTTTTCCATGCGATGTATCTGCCGCTGCAGCAAACCCTGGCTGGCGCCCTTCGACAAGAACGTGAATGACTGTGCCAGGACAAACGCGAATGGAGCCGCCAGCAGGCGGTTGCAGGCGCCGACGATGCTCGGCGTGGCGTACTCCTTGATGCCCAGCATCGCCGCTACCCTTGTGGCCGTCGGCGTGCGGTATTCGATCGCCTCGGCACCGAAGGTGAGACGCGATGTGGCAAGCGCCTGCGCCAGCGGAGCGCGCGGCAGCGGCACGCAGCGCCGTTCGCCGTTGATGAGCTCGGCGAGAAATTCGAGCAACGACGAGCACCATATCGTGTCGCTGCGATAGCTGCCCAGGCGCTGCGGCTCATAGCGCGCCAGTGCTGCCAGCAGTGTCTGGGCCAGCTTGTCGCAATGCTCGAGCGCCTCGGCGCTCTGCTGCCGGCCGGCGTCGCGGCGCGTCTTGCGCAGCAGCCTTGCGGCGAGGCTGGTCGCTACGCCCGACAGCGGCCGGTACACCGTGGTCAGGTAGAGCTCATTGAGCATCAGTGTCTCGAGGCTCAGGCGCCGGCTGTACTGCTGGTACAGGGCGTCAGCGAAGCCGCGGACGCTGCCGGGCTGCCACGATGTGGTCTCGCGCCTGCGGATGACGTGCACCCACAGGGCCAGATCGGGACTGGCTATATTGCGCCACAGTATATTGAGTCGTTCGTGCCAGCTGTTGAGCCGCGCGTCATCGGTGCTCTCGAAGCTGGCGCCACCGAGCCGGAACACCTGCAGGTAGTCCCCGGAGGTTGTGCGCACGACATGGTCGCTGACCTGGGCGCTGTATGGCAGGCGGTCGGCGACCGTCTGCTCACGCCGCAATGCTGCGCTCAGCATGACCGACACCCGCCGCTGTCCCAAAGCACGGGAACCGGGTCGCTGCGGCGGCGCTTGCCACGCCGGTCCGGGGGATCGACGGCCAGTGCGCTGTAGCTGCTTGCTTGCCAAAAGCGCAAATTTCCAAACAGCGCAGCACCCCGGGTCCGGCCCCATAGAAGCAGCAGATCGAAGAATCGCGCATCGCGCGCGCACAGCAGCATGCACAACGCGTGGATCGGTACGCCCAGCAGCAGCGTCAGCAGATTCCTGGTCAGCAGGAACGCCTCCAGCGAAAAAATCAGGTTGAACATCAGCGCCGAGTAGGTCACGCCCCAGCGCATCGGCGGTCGCGTCGCGCCAACGAACAGCGTCTCTGCAATCAACGATTGATCGGGCCGGTGCATGCGCTAGACCCCGAACATCCCGCGCACCCAGGTGACGATCTGCGGCGCACCAAAGGCGATCGCGATGCCCAATATCGCCCCAAGACAATATCCCCAGGAAATGCGCGAGGCCATCGCCATTGCCCCAAGCACCATGATGAGTATCACCGCGATGGGCGTCAGCCAGGCGAGGATATTGTTCTGCAGCGCGGTCGCACCAGTCAGGAACGGTGACGCCTGCGCCGCGGCGATGGCAGGCAGAAGCAGCGCAGGTAACACCAGCGCCGGCAGCAGCAAAGCGGCCGGGCGTAGTGCGCGCCGCTTCCGGTTGGGCTCTATCGCGTACATGACGCTCCTTTAGTATCAGGTGGCAGGGTTGGTATATGCAGGAGTGCGGCGCACCTGAATGCGCCGCCCGCCTTCAGGCTACGTTGGAGACCTGCTCCCGGGACGCTTCCCCGTCGCGACGCATTTCAAACTCGTCGCGCTTTGCCTTGCCGGGCGCTCCGAAGCGGAAACTCTCGACGATGAAGGAATAGTCGTACTGCTTCTCGCCCTGCGGGTCGGTCCAGTTGTTGGAGCGGATCCTGGCCTGCAGGATCAGCTGGTCGCCCTTGCGGGCGTTGCTGGCGATTGACTCGCCCAGCGCGCCGAAGGCAACAAACCACACGCTGGTGACGATCTCGCGTGCATTGCCGTCGTCGTCCTTGCCGCCATAGTCATTGCCGATCACGCAGAAGCGCGTGTAGCTGATATCGCCCTTGGCGACCAGCTCCGGATTCTTGGCGAGATTCCCGATCGCGGTGAGATGGAAACTGTTCATTGCTCATTCCCCTTGTCTGTCAGATAGCACCTGGATCACCAGGCGGGGACGAGTCTAGGCACTGGCGCTGCGCCTGCCTGCCGCGGTTCGTAGCGCATTCGTGCAGAAATTCCGGCCGGCCGAACAGTTGCCATCCGCTGGGCATTCCACTCCAATCGCAACAGAAATGACGCTCGAAATCTGTCGCCGGCGGCGACTGACTGCCGCGCGTTAAGGTATCGTCACCGCATCGATCGAGCGGAGAAACATCATGCCGGATCAACTCGGATCACCGGGCGCTGCGGCGCTGGAGCAGTGCGTGGACGACATCGATGAATTCATTGGCACCCTGCAGCGCTATCCGGGAACGGTGATTGCGATGGCGCTGCGGATTCATCTGGGCGCGCTGCTGCATGCGATGCTGGTCGAGCGACTCTGCAGCCGCTCGGAGGTCAGCGAATTCGTGGCCGCGCTGGAGCAGGAAGCCGTCGATGGCGCAGGCCGTTGAGCAGGCGTGCGCCGGACATCTCAGGTCGGCGCCGGATGCAGGCCACCCACGAGCAGATAGGCCGCCAGCGCAATTCCGGCGACGGCGACGATCACGTTGATGACGGCGCCCAGGCCGGTCAGGTAGCCCGAGGCTACATCATCGCTCGGCAGTGTCCGGACGAATCGCCTGTAGCCGACGCTCGAGCATAATGCGACCGCGGCACCGAGCAGGATCAGTGCGACACCGACCAGCAGCGAGAACAGATGATGTCCTGGACTCTCGGCCTCGTGGCGCAGGGCGGAGAGAAACAGGCTGAAGCGCTCGATCACAAAACCAAATCCCATCAGCGCCAGGCTGCTACGCTGCCAGGCTAGAAGCGTGCGCTCCGCTGCAAACAACACGCGTGGATCGGGCGGATTGGACATCAGGCAATCGATTCTAGCCGACGGCGAACCAGCTAGTGGAGCGCCCACGACTGAACCATCGCGCATTGCCGGTCGATTGCAAGGTATTACGGGCAATTCGTATTTTTCGCTGTCATTTTTACCGTATCCCGCACGTACTGGTCCTTAGGTCCATACTCCGCCGCCTCAGCCGCATACGAGCTGAGTTGGCCGGCGAATCCTAGCCGGCTATACGTTGAGGTTTAATCCTATGAATGAATCAAACAAAACCCCTGCCGCCCAGCAGGGCAGCGCCGTGCATACGGCGCCGTCGAAGAACATCATCGACACGGCGATCGCGGCAGGCAGCTTCACGACGCTGGTCGCCGGCATCAAGGCCGCGGGCCTGACCGATACGCTGAAGGGCAAAGGCCCGTTCACCGTGTTTGCACCCACTGATGAAGCGTTCAAGAAGCTTCCGTCCGGCGCTCTCGAGGCGCTGCTGAAGGACACCGCCAAGCTCAAGGCTGTCCTGAGCTATCACGTGATCGCCGGGCATGTGCTGGCGAAGGACGTGAAATCAGGCGAAGTGATGACGCTGCAGGGCAGTACGCTGAATGCATCGGTGTCGCCATCGGGCGTGCAGGTCAACGGGGCACACGTCAAGCAGGCCGATATCGTCGCGACCAATGGCGTTGTCCATGTGATCGACGCGGTCATCATGCCGAAGAACTGGCAATTGCTGGCGGCCGCCGCCTGACGATTGTCCGACGCTGAGCAATTCGGCGACCTGAAAGGCCCTGTACGCAGGGCCTTTCTCTTGGCGGCGTCCTCGCGCCGACGGTGCCGTACAAGGCGGCTGGGTGCATAATCGGGTGGCACCTCCCGCAGCCCGTTCGAGGAGCAAGCCACATGTTCGGCGCACCCCGGTTCCTGGGTCCGGGCACCTGCCTGGCACTAGTGATGCTCGGATGCACGGGTGGCTCGAACCCCCCGCCGGTTCGCGGCCTGGATTCGGGCGCGGCGCCCAACGCTGCCGCCGGCCCGGCGAAAGCCGCGAGCGGCACGACGGCCGGCGCGGAAAATATCGTCAACGTCTACAACTGGAGCGATTTCATCGATCCTTCTGTTATCCCTGCGTTCGAGCACGAGTATGGGATCAAGGTCAATTACGACGTGTTCGACTCGAACGAGGAGCTGGAGACAAAGCTGCTGGTCGGACAGTCGAACTACGATGTTGTCATGCCCGCCGGCGGCTTTCTGGAGCGCGGGGTCGGGGCCGGGGTCTACCAGAAGCTCGACAAGGCACAATTGCCAAATCTCAAGAACCTGGACCCGGAAGCGATGCGCGATATAGCGGTGTACGATCCGGGTAATCTGTATGCGGTCGACTACACTTGGCTCACGTCGACCGGCATCGGCTATGACGTGGCGAAGATCAGGGCGCGCATGACGGATGCGCCGGTGGACAGCTGGCGCATGATTTTCGATCCCAGCGTAATCTCCAGGTTCCAGGACTGCGGCGTATCGGTGCTCGATGCGCCCGACGATATCGTCAGCAGCGTGTTTGCTTTCCTCGGCAAGGATCCCAACAGCGAATCACCCGACGATCTGAAGAGCGCGGAACAGGTATTGCTGGCGATACGCCCGTACATTCGCTTCGTGGACTCCACCCGCTACTACGATGCCCTGGCGAACGGCGAGCTATGCCTGGTCCTGGGGTGGGCCGGGGACATCACCCAGGCCCGCTATCGCGCCAAGGAAGCTGGCAAGGACGCCGACATCGCCTACTCGATCCCAAAGGAAGGCTCGGTCATGAGCTTCGACCTGCTGGCGATACCGGCCGGTGCGCCCCATCCACGCAACGCACACCTGTTCATCAACTACCTGCTGCGTCCGGACGTCGCGGCCAGGAATTCGAACGCGATCAAGTACGCCACCCCTGTGGTAGCCTCGCTTGCACTGCTGAACCCTGATCTCAGGAGCGATCCCGGCGTCTATCCTGGCCCGGAGATACGGGCGAAACTCAAGCCGGAGCGCGCAAAATCCCTGGTATTCACACGATTGACCATGCGCACATGGACGCGATTCAAGACCGGCAAGTGATCGTCGCCGCGCTTGCGGCGCCGTCGCGCGGAAGCGCAGCTGGCCGCACAGTCAGCCGCCGTCGTGCTGCGTCAGCTCCTGTGGCCGCGGGATTGTAGGCCATGAGCGGCGCTTCCGGCATCGAACTGGTCATCGTGCCGCCGACGCATGACCTGGGCGATGGCTTTCAGGTGCGCCGCGCACTGCCAACCAGCCAGCGGCGCATGGTCGGCCCATTTGTATTCTTCGATCAGATGGGCCCGACCGCGCTGCGTGCAGGCAGCGGGCTGGATGTGCGTCCGCATCCCCATATTGGCCTTGCGACAGTGACCTACCTGTTTGAGGGAGAGATCATCCACCGCGACAGCCTCGGCACCACACAGGCGATACGGCCGGGCGAGGTCAACTGGATGATCGCCGGTCGGGGGATCGTACACTCCGAACGAACGGCGGCGGACAAGCGCGGCGCCGAGTCCGCGCTGTTTGGCATCCAGACCTGGATCGCGCTGCCGCGGGCCGAGGAAGAATGCGCGCCGAGATTTCATCATCACGCCGCCAGCGAGCTACCGCTGATCGAGGCAGAGGGCAAGACGCTTAGACTGATCGCCGGAGCGCTGTACGGCGCCCGCGCACCAGTGGCGACGCTGTCCGACATGTTCTACGCCGACGTGACACTGGCAGCGGCAGCACAGCTGCCGGTGGCCGCCGACTACGAACAAAGGGCGATCTACATCACCGCGGGTCGTATCGAAATCGACGGCAGTCGCTTCGAAGCCGGTCAGCTGCTGGTATTACATCCCCGCCAACCCGTGACCATACGTGCCGATGAGACAGCGCGCGTAATGCTGCTCGGTGGCGAGCCGTTGGATGGTCCTCGCCACGTGTGGTGGAACTTCGTATCCAGTTCCACCGAGCGCATCGAGCAGGCCAAGGAGGATTGGCGCCAGGGGCGCCTCGGCAGTGTAGCTGGCGATCCGGAGTACATACCTTTGCCGACCGCGCCGGCCGTGAACACCCAGCCTGTCGACTACCCCTGACGCCGGTGGCTCCTGTCGGCTAGGCGCAGGGGCTTGTCTCAAGACATATCTTAAGATATAGTCTCCGATATTGCTTTTGATAGGGTAAACACTATGAGACGACATCGACACGAGGCGCCGCATTTTGGCGAATACGGCCGCCACGGCCACTTTGGCCGCAGGCGCAGCTTCCTGGGCGGATTTTCCGAAGGCTTCGGCGGCCGCGGCATGCGGGCCGGCAAGATGCTGGGGTCCCAGGATCTGCAGCTCATCATTCTGGCGCTGTTGAATGACAAGCCCCGGCATGGCTACGAGATCATCAAGGCGATCGAAGAGCACTGCAGCGGCATTTACACCCCGAGTCCCGGGGTTGTGTACCCGGCGCTTACTTACCTGGAGGAAACCAGCTTCGCGACCGCGGAGACTGAAGGCGCCAAGAAGCTGTACCGGATCGCCGCTGCCGGCGTCGAGCATCTGGCCGGGCACCGTGCCGAAGCGGACGAAATGCTGGAGCAGCTCAGCCGCTTCGGCAAGAAGATGGCGCAGTTCCAGCGCCAGTTCGTCGAGGAGGAGGTTGCCGGCGAGGAATGGGGCGGCAGCCCGCGCGACCAGGAAAAGTCCGAGTGGCGGCAGCTGAAGGCGGAGTTCCATGAACTGAAGCATCAGTTCAAGGCTGCGCTGTTCGAAAAGCTGCATGCCTCAATGGAAGAGAAGCAGCGCGTGCTGGAGGTTCTGCGGCGTGCCATCCAGGAAATCCGGGCAGGAAAGCCATGACACAGCCAGCGGTGCCGGCGGTCGGGTTCTCTTCGTACCAGAAGTGGGTGGTCGCCCTGCTCGCCTTCCTGCAGTTCACGCTCATCCTGGATTTCATGATCATCTCGCCGCTGGGTGCGGTGCTGATGCCGACGCTTGGGATCACGCCGGCGCAATTCGGCCTGGTGGTATCGAGCTATGCGTTCAGTGCAGGCGCCGCCGGACTGCTGGCCGCCGGATTTGTCGATCGCTTCGATCGCAAGAAGCTGTTGCTGGTCTTTTATTGCGGCTTCATGCTCGGCACGCTGCTATGCGGTGTCGCACACAGCTACCGGTTCCTGCTGTTCGCCCGGATGATCACCGGCGTATTCGCCGGCGTAGTTGGCTCGACCGTGTTTGCCATCACTACCGACCTGTTCTCGTACCAGCTTCGTGGCCGGGTCATGGGCGTGGTGCAAACCGCCTTCGCCGCCAGCAGTGTTGCCGGCATCCCTCTAGGGTTGTACCTGTCGAATCGATGGGGCTGGAACGCGCCGTTCCTGCTGATCGTCGCGATCTGCGCGCTGGTGGCAGTAGCCGCCGCGCGCTATCTGCGGCCGATCGACGCCCATCTGCGCCTGCCCCAGGATCGTAATCCTCTGCACCACTTTTTCCATACCGTGACGACGCCGCGTTACCTGCAGGGATTCGCAACCACTGCGCTGCTGTCGACCGGCGGATTCATGCTGATGCCCTACGCCAGCGCCTTCAGCGTCCACAACCTGGGCATTGAACTGGGGCGCCTGCCGCTGGTGTACCTGATCACCGGGGTGTGTTCCATGATCGCCGGGCCGCTGATCGGTCGCGCCAGCGATGCGGTCGGAAAGTTCCTGGTGTTCTGCTTCGGCTGTGTCGCGACCATCATCATGGTGACGATCTATACGCACCTGGGCGTGACGCCCATAGCAGTCGTGATCCTGGTCAACAGCCTGCTTTTCGTCGGCGTGTCCTCCAGGATGATCTCAGCCTCGGCGTTGATCTCGGCCATTCCGCAACCCGCCGATCGAGGTTCCTACATGTCGATCAGCAGCTCGATCCAGCAGATATCGGGCGGCATCGCTGCGACCGTGGGAGGCCTGATCGTGACCCAGACCGCGACCGGCGCCCTGGTCGATTTCGACATCGTCGGCTACGTACTGGTAGGTACCACGCTGATCACACTGGTGATGATGTATTTCATCAATCGCCGCATCGCAGCGCCGGCGGCCCTGTCGCCGGCGGCCGCGTGATCGGCATTGCCCACCGCGCTACGCCAGCGCGTCGTGGAACAAAGCCAGCATCCGGCTCCAGGCCTTATCGGCTTGCGCCTGGTTGTAGACCTTGGAATCCAGCGCGCACCAGCCGTGGATGGTTCCGGCGTAGACCTCGATCTCGGCCTTCAGCCCGGCTTTCGTAAACGCGTCGCGCAGCAGCGTCTTGGCGGCCGGGTCGCGCTGGTCATCGCTCTCCGCGATGGCAATCAGGTAGTGGGCCTTCATCTTCGGTACCAGCAGGTGCGGACTGTCGGGCTTGTCGGTGGCAAGGTTCGCGCCGTGGAAGGATGCACCGGCGCCGATGCGATCCGGCAACTCAGCTGCGGTGCGCATGGTCATCGGACCGCCCATGCAATAGCCCGCGGTTCCCATCTTGCGCTTCCGGTCCACCGCGGGCTGGCTCCCTAGAAAACCGACGAAAGCCCTGGCGTCGCTGACCTGCACCTCCGGGGTCAATGTGGCCATCAGGGACATCAGCCTCTGGCGCGTCGCGTCGTCATCGAAGCTGGCGCCTTCCGCAATCACAGGTGCCTTGCTTGCGCGGTAGAACGGATTGGGCACCAGTACGCAATAGCCGGACGCGGCCAGCCGTTTGCCCATCGCGCGGAAAGCCGGCCGCAGCCCCATGATGTCGGTCCACATCAGGACGCCCGGGTGCGTGCCGCTCGACGGATGTACGAAATAAGCGTCTGCGACCCCGTCAGGTGTCGTAACGTCAACCTCGCTCTCGGTAAGTTCCGCGGCGCCAAAGACTGGCGGCAGCAGCATCGCCAGGCTGCTGGCGGCCGACAGCGCTCCAAAGTGCCGCCGCGTCAGCGCGGCCGACTGGCGCAAATAGGCTTTCGTATCCTCGATCGAATCCCGGTCACACATGGACATCCTCCGCGTGCTTTCGTTGATGAGCGGTGGTTACGGTCTGAATGCGCTTGCGATGGTAACCTTGACCGTACGCCATCGGTACCCTATCGTCGAGTGCAATGAAGTTGGCGCTCGATGACGGGTGCGGCGCAAGGAAACGCACAGATGACATCGATTTCGCTGCTGCATCGCTCGCCTGCCGTCCACAGCGCGCCGACACCCGCCCACCCCGATCCTCCGGTCGGGCTCGCCGAGCTGTTCAAGATCGGCATTGGACCCTCCTCGTCCCACACAGTCGGACCGATGAAGGCGGCCGGATTGTTCCTGCAGCATCTTGCCGGCCGCCTGGGTGATGTGCATCGGCTGGTCGCCACGCTGTACGGTTCGCTCGCCTGGACCGGCAAGGGACACGCCACCGACAAGGCGCTGATGCTCGGCCTGTCCGGGGAGGCAGCCGATACGATCGAGCCGGATCTGGTCGAACAGAAACTGTCCGCGATGCTCGCCAGCCGTACGTTGACGCTGCCTGACGGCAGGTCGATCCGCTTCGATCCGACCACCGACATCGTATTCGATACGGTACAGAACTTTGCGCGCCATCCGAATGCGATGACGTTTGAGGCGTTCGACGCCGCCGGCCGAAGTGTGCTGCGTGAACTGTGGTTCTCGATCGGTGGTGGATTCGTCGAGCAGGATAACGCCGCGGCCGCCGGCAGCGGGCAACCGGCGGCGCGGTTCCACTTTGAGAACGCGCAAACCCTGCTGGCGCTGGGCCGCTCGAGCGGGCTGTCGATCGCCGCCATGGTGCTCGCAAACGAGACCGTACAGCGTTCCGAGAGCGACACTCTGGCCGTCATCGAGCGCATCGCCGGCGTCATGCACGCCTGCATCGATCGCGGCCTGTCGCGCGAAGGACCACTGCCAGGCGGGCTGAAGATCAAGCGGCGCGCCAAGGGCCTCTATCAAAAGGCAGAAGCCGCCAGGCGCAGCAGCAATCGCGCCGGACTCGATGGCATGAACTTCGTTTCCGCGTTCGCGATCGCGGTCAACGAGGAGAATGCCTGCGGTGGCCGGGTCGTGACCGCGCCGACCAATGGCGCGGCCGGCGTAGTGCCGGCGGTGCTGCGCTACTACCGCGATTTCTGCACCCCGTACGAGCGCCAGGGGGTGGCGAATTACTTCCTGGCCGCCACGGCCATCGGCGGCATCATCAAGCGAAACGCGTCGATTTCCGGTGCCGAAATGGGCTGCCAGGGCGAGGTCGGCTCGGCGGCTGCGATGGCGGCCGCGGGACTGGCTGCGGCGCTGGGCGGCAGCAACGAGCAGGTCGAGAATGCGGCCGAGATCGCGCTCGAGCACCACCTGGGCATGACCTGCGATCCGATCGGCGGCCTGGTGCAGATTCCGTGCATCGAGCGCAATGCGTTTGGCGCCATTAAGGCGATCAATGCTGCCTCGATGGCACTGCACGGCGACGGTACCCATCGCGTATCACTCGACCAGGCGATCGAGACGCTGCGACAGACCGGCACCGACATGCAGTCGAAATATCGCGAGACCTCGCGCGGCGGCCTCGCGGTCAACGTGCCGGAATGCTGAAGCGCGATCGCGAACTGCTCGACGTCAATCGCCGCTTCTACGACCTGCTGTGGTCCGGCGCGCGCCTGGTGGAACCGACGCGCTTCAATACCTGGCCGCTGGTCAATTCCCTGCTGCCGCGCTCGCAGCGCCAGCTGGAGATCGCGCCGGGCCTGCGGCCGCGCCTGCCGAT
>Ga0181537_10002216_pt1 | contig 17244 bp, 14 predicted proteins | sample PEATcosm2014_Bin_39_FD_119765 | JGI IMG/M metagenome (GOLD analysis project Ga0181537, IMG submission 119765) | Peatland microbial communities from MTU Mesocosm Facility, Houghton, MI, USA - PEATcosm2014_Bin23_10_metaG | ecosystem: Environmental > Terrestrial > Soil > Wetlands > Peat | place... | reverse complement strand
TCCATCGCACCCGAGCCCTATAGACCGAAATAGGCCGCGGTAATCGCGGCGCGGTCAAAATTCTTGGTCGGCGCGGTCAGCGCAAGATGGCCCTCCTGGAAGCAATAGAATCGCGCCGAGGCATCGAGCGCCCGATTGATGTCCTGCTCCACCAGTACGACGGTCGTACCCTCGGCGGAGATGGCGCCGAGGCATTGATAGATGTCACGGATGATGACCGGAGCGAGACCGAGCGACAACTCGTCGCAAAGCAATAGCCGCGGATTGGACATCAGGCCGCGTCCGACGGCCGCCATTTGCTGCTGGCCGCCCGACAGCGCCGTTGACGGTAATTGGCGCAAATCAAAAAGCCTCGGAAACAGTTCATAGACGCGCTTGAGGGTCCACGGCCCGGCGCGCTCGCTGTGGCTGCCGAGCTGCAGGTTTTCCTCCACCGACAGGCTCGGAAACAGCCGGCGCCCTTCCGGCACCATGGCTATGCCGAGCCGTACGATCTCGTGCGGTGTCTTGCCGCCGATCGGCTGGCCATCGAACACGACCATTTCGGGTGCGCTCCCGATGGCGCCCGCGAGCGCGCGCAGAAAGGTGGTCTTGCCGGCGCCGTTTGCGCCGATGATGGCGACGGTCTCGCCTTGCTCCACGGCGACGTCGATGTCGAACAGCGCCTGGAAATCGCCGTAGAAGGCCGACAGTTTCTGCGTCTGCAGCAGCGTCATGATGCCGGGATGCCCATATAAATTTCGCGCACCCGCGTATCCCGCATGACTTCGCGCGGATCGCCTTCGGCGAGTATCTGGCCGAAATTCATCACGATCAGCCGGCTCGCCACGGAAACCAGCGCATGCACGATATGCTCGATCCAGACGATCGTGGTGCCGCGCCCGTGAATTTCCTTGATGGTCTTCACCAGTTCACCGCACTCGTACTCGGTCAAACCGCCCGCGATCTCGTCGAGCAACAGGAGCTTGGGCTGGATTGCAAGTGCGCGCGCCAGTTCCAGCCGCTTGCGCTGTAGCAATGTGAGCGTGCGCGCCGGCATGTTCGCCTTTTCATAAAGCCCGGTGACTTTGAGAACGCCGCTGCAGCGCTGGTAACTCTCTCGCTCGGAAATACCGCCGCCGTAGATGGCGCCGACCAGGACATTTTCGAACACGCTCATATTCGCGAACGGGTGCGGAATTTGGTACGAGCGGCCGATACCCAGTCGCGAACGCGCGTGCGGCGGCGTGGCCGTGACTTCCGACCCGCCGAAGTCGATCCGTCCCTTGGTTGGGGCGACATCGCCGGTGATTAGATTGAACAAGGTCGTCTTGCCGGCGCCGTTAGGCCCGATCACGGCCAACGCTTCGCCGCCTTCGACGGCAACGTTGACTTCGTCAACGGCTTTAAGCGCGCCGTAATGCTTGGATACGGCTCGGAGCTGGAGGAGGACTGCCATGAACAACTTCCACCGGCGACCGCCGCGCCTTTGAAGTGCGGCGGTCGTTCTTCGTTCCACCTGAACTTGTCCGCTCTAAGCGTATCAGGAATATTGAATCGCCGAGAACGGTCTGTCGAGCGGGATGTTCGGCGCGGTCTGGTTGAAGACGATGTTCAAGTCGTACTTAAACTTCGTACCCTTCTCCCACTGTCCGCCGACGAGCGGCGTGATGCACACGTTGGGCACCGGATTGGTCGGCCCACCCTTCCAGGTGATCGGACCGACCAGCGATTGGTAATCGGTCTGGGCAATGGAGTCGCGGATCGAGGCGGCGTCAAGTTTCTTCGCGCGCTTCAGGGCATCGATCGCGACTTCGAGGTTGGCGTGCTTGAAGCCGAGCGGCTGAGTCCATTGTTTGCCGCTCGCCGCCTCATAAGCATCGCAGTACTGCTGCGCGGTCTGGCCGGTAAGGCCCGACTTGAAGGGGTGGTGATGCGACCACCACACCTCGGTCGACATGCCGGCGCCGCGGTCGCCCAGCGCCTCAACGGCAGTGGGGAACAACAGCGCCTTCGGCGGCGTCACGATCTTGGGTTTGTAACCCTGCTGTGCGCACTGCGTCCAGAAAATCGCGAATTGCGGCGGATTGAAAATGCCGCAGACGATATCTGCATTCAGATTTTTCAGCTGCGTGATTTGTGAGGTGAAGTCGTCCGTCAGTGGCGGATAAAGTCCCAGATAGTGCACGTCGAAGCCGTGACTCTTGATCGTGGGCGGCAGGCCGTGCACCGGATCGCTGGCGGCGATGCCGTCGGGATCGTTGGTCAACAGTATGCCGACGATCTTGTTGGTCGGCAGCGTCAGCCACATCTCGGCGAACATGTTGGCGACCATGTCGAACCCCCAGAAGAAGTGGTAGGTCCAGTCGAAGCCCTTCTTCGGGTCGCCCTTGCGGCCGAAGAACCAAGCCTGCCAGGGATCGTCGGACGTGACGCAGGGGACGCCGGCGAGCTCGCACTGATCGGCGACCGGATTGGTGGTGTCGGACGTCGACGAGGCCACCATGATGTCGACCTTGTCGTTATTGATGAGCTGCGTCGCCACTTCCGATGCGCGGTTCGGATTCGATTGGCTGTCCCGGTTGAGGATCTGGACAGGGTGCTTATCACCGGCGACCATGATGCCGTCGCCGATCGCCTTGCTGACGCCCTCGGCAACCCACTTCGACGGCTCGCCGAACGCGGCGATCGGGCCGGTTTCCGGCGTGATCATTCCGATTTTGATTGTCTTGGCGGCCGAGCGCGACGATTGAAAGGTCCACGGCGACGTAATTACGGCAGCGCCGCCGGCCGCCGTCAGCTTCAAAAGCTTGCGGCGTTGTTGGTCTATTTTTCCACCCCGATGAGTCGTACATCCCCATTTGATGGTCATGGATCACTCCCTCTCTGGTATTGTGGACCGTTATTTGCCCAATCGGGGGCCCGGTCCCACAGATGTCCCATAGTCGCAGACTTGGAACGGCTAGGCTACTGACCGGTACTTGAATCCGGTCGTCGGCGCGGCCCGATTTAGGTGGAAGACCAGATAAAAAGCATTTCGAACTGCGAGCGCCATACGATATCGTTATACAATCAATAGTAGAAACTCTTGCGTCAGTTCGTACGGTGAAATCGGCGCGCCAAATTTTTTGGCGCGCCGCGGAAGCACGGTAGAATAATTTCCTGCCAAAAGGCCAGCCGGCGGCGGAAGAATTCCGACATGCTAGTTTGAAGCGTGTCCGGGTCGAGGGCTTTCGACAAGCCTAAGAAATAAAGCGAGACCGGGCCGCGGCACGCACGATGGCGTAAACCGGGCCCGGCCTCAGAGACGTCGCGCGCAGTCGGCCGCTCACTCCGCCGGCGTGGCAGACAGAGCATGCTCGTCGGATGTCGCGCCCGTTAATGCCGGCGCAAGGCTTGGGTAGCGGCTGAGCGCGAACAGGAAGACCGCCACGATCGCATAGGCGATCGCCAGCGTCGGCGACACCGCGATACCGACGGCTTGCCCATGCATGAAACCGAAGAACGTAAGCGCCGCGCCCGCCAAGGCGAAAGCGGCGGCGTTGACGAACTTCTTGTCGATGATGAAGGCGCCGACAGCGGCCAGCACGAGACCGGTAAGGATGGCGCCACCACCCATCGTCTCAAGACCCGGATACAACACGCCCACATTGGCAAGCTTGGCGGCGCCAAGTGTCCCCGCGTCAGTCCCGGCGACTTGAAGCGCGCCGTCCATCAAGGTCTTGGCCCACGCCGCCACATGCGGCGTCAGCGCCAAGATAATAGCGGGCGCGTGAGCCTTGGGCGTCGTCTGGAAAGCCTGAGCGCCGATCAGCATGCCGATATAGAGCAGGATCGGCGAGATCGCGACGACCGGTACTATGGCCAGCAATAGCGAGATGACGCCGAACCAAGACAATATGATCACCATGACTCCGACCGCGGCTGAATAGCCGATCCGGCCGCCCATGCCTTTCCAGCCGGGATGGCCGATATACACCGCGTTGATGTAGGGATTGCCCATCAGGCAGCCGATCAGGCTGACAATGCCGTCGGCAGTCAGCACGCGCGTGGTCGGATAAGGATCGCCGCCGGCCTCCGCGCTCTCGACATTGTCCATCGCCTCGACCAGGTCGTAGATGCCGAACGGCACGGCCGTGACCAAGATGATGCCCAGATAGTGGAAGCCCGAGAAGATATGATCGACGGCGGGAAGGGGAACATTGAAGCCAAAGTTCGTAAACGCGTCCAACACGCCTTTGCCGCTTAGCCCGCCGTAATTGAGACCGAACAGATTCGAGCCCCAGGCGATAAGCATTCCGACGCCGATCGCGACGAGGCCGGCCGGGATGCCTTTCGGATATTGGAAGCCGCCAAGCCAGTTCACCAGGATAACGGCAAAACACGTGAGCCCGATTACCGGCGTCATGTACATTTGCAGCGCCGGAGTCATGGAGATGAAGGTAATCGAAACGCCGGCAAGCGTTCCCAGCAAGGCCGCCCGCGGCGTGATCTTGCGAATGATCGGCGCGATAAAGCCGCCGATCATCAGGATGAAGCTCTGGAAGAACACCCACACCAGACCCGCTTCCCAGCCTTGGATCGGATCATTGGTCTTGAGTTTGATCGGCAGCATGATCACCAAGGTCACGATGAACATGTGCGGCACGCTGATACCCGAAGGCAGCGCGCAAACATCATTGCGTCCGGTTCTCTTGGCCAACCGGTAGGCCAGGAAGGCGTAGTAAAATGTCGACAGGCACATCATCAAGCCCATCGCCGGCAAGATGCGGCCGAAGACGATCGGGTCGGGCATTTTCAGCACGAACCGCAACAGGATGGTCAGCGTCAGCATGTTGACGAGAATGTTGGTGCCGAAGCCGAAAAAGGCATTCCAGTCGCCAGGCTGCCACAGACGTGGACGAAAGCCCGCCGTAGATGTTGTTGTGCTCATCGTACGCTCCCCCGTTCATGGCCGTTTCCGGCCCGCTGCTTCTTCACGACTTGCCGATCGCCGCCAGCGCGTCGACCAAAGGTGCCGCGGCGGCGACCGAACCAAAAATCCCGCCTTGCGCCTTGATCATCGCTAGCCCGGCTTTGTGGAATTCCGGGAAATAGGAGGCGCAGCAATTGCTCAGCACGATGCAGCGAAAGCCGCGGTCGTTGGCTTCGCGCACTGTCGTGTTGACGCACACCTCCGTCGTCACGCCGGCGACAAAAAGCGTGTCGATGCCGCGGTTGTGCAGCATCAGTTCGAGGTCGGTTTGATAGAAAGCGCCCTTGCCGGGCTTGTCGATCACGGGTTCGTCGGGAAGCGGATAGAGTTCGGGGATGATGTCGTGACCCGGCTCGCCGCGAACCAGGATGCGGCCCATCGGGCCCGGCGCCCCGATACGCTTCGACGGGTCGCCGCGCATGACTTTGTGCGGCGGTGCATCTGTCAGGTCGGGGCGATGGCCTTCGCGGGTGTGGATCACCAACACGCCGAGGCGCCGGGCTGCCGCCAGCACCGCGGCGCATGGGCCGACTGCCGCGCGCAACTGCGAGACGTCATTGCCAAGGGCGGCGCCGAAACCGCCCGGCTCCAAAAAATCGCGCTGCATGTCGATGATGACCAGCGCCGCGGTTTCGAGATCAACCGACAGAGCTGCCGGTTCGGCATCCACCGTCACGCGTGCCATATCGTGAACTCCGGCCTCGCAGTAAGAACAAATATGCAAGATCAAGGCCAGCGCGGAATCATGCTAATGCGACCGCCCCCCGGCGCTTTTTGCCTAATAATTGTGCTGGTGCTGCACCGACAGCCTATCAGTTTTGGCTAAGCTTTGAGACCGGCGGCGATATGCGGTCGCTCGCTGTGACCTCAAGCGCGTCGGCGTGCGGCGGCGGATCGAAGCGGCGACTCCGTCAGGGCAAATCTGAACCGAAACTAGCGTCCGGCTCGCGACTGGCGAGATGCGCGCGTGTGTGCCGCGCTGTTTGACGATTTCGATTTTCGTAGGCGGGTACCACGCCCGACATCCATCTGGTCCCAGGCGCCGAGATTGGTCCTGATCCTCGCCAGTAGATCGAGCAAATGCGAAAATTCGTCCCCGGTGATGCCGTTGAAAGCGCGCTCGCGGATTTGCAGGACGAACGGCACCAAGCGCTGGCCGATCGCGCGGCCTTGCGCGGTCAAGTATATGTTGATGCGGCGTCGATCGTTCGGATCCACCCTCTGAATAATCAACCCGCGCTTGGAAAGCTGCTTCAGCGCCGCATTGGTGTTCGGCTGCATCAGGCCTGAACGGTTCGTGAGCTCGCGCTGCGTCAGTCCGTCCTCGCGCCAAAGCACGCGCAAATAAGACCAGCCGCCGAAATTTACGTCTTGGCGATCAAGTTCTTGCTTCAAGATTTGCGCGAAGGCCTTGTGGGTATCACGCAATTGGAAAGCGACGCTTTCCGACCAGGGAAAGATATCTTCACCTTTGCCGGGACGCCTATCCCCGCGGTTTGATCTCCTGCGCTTCATGCTCCAATTTTGCGCGACAGACTGGTCTTGCACGCTGCTGTCGACGTCCTCTTATGCTTGCCGAGCGTGTTGAAAAACCACTCCATGATACCGAGCCACCTACTGACGGATTATATCGAAATCAATACGTTCTACCCGTTTTGATTGAAACCGCCCCCTCAGCACTTTCCGGAATACCGGTCGGAACGGTAGCGGCGGGTCGGCGGGTCAAGGCAGAATGGCAACGTGACCAGCTATGTTTTAGCCATCGACCAGGGGACTACGTCGACGCGGGCAATTCTATTTCGCGCCGACACGTCGATTGCGTCGGTTGCCCAGCAGGAGTTCACGCAGCATTTTCCGGCGGACGGTGAGGTCGAGCACGAGCCCGAGGACTTATGGGCAACCACCGTCGCGACCTGCCGCAGCGCTTTGCGCCAAGCCGCCGCCACACCTAAGGATATTGTTGCCATCGGCATCACCAATCAGCGCGAGACCACGTTGCTGTGGGACCGCCGCACCGGACGGGCGGTGCATCGCGCGATCGTCTGGCAGGACCGGCGAACTGCGGATTTGTGCGCACGGCTTAAGAACACCGGCTACGAGCCATTATTCACAGCCAAGACCGGTCTTTTGCTCGATCCGTATTTCTCCGGCACCAAGCTCGCCTGGCTGTTGACTCGCACCGCCGAGATCGGCGACCGGGCTGCGCGCGGCGAACTCGCTTTTGGCACCGTGGATTCGTATCTGCTCTGGCGGCTGACCGGCGGAAAAGTGCACGCCACCGACGCGACCAATGCCTCGCGCACGCTGCTGTTCGATATCCATCGCGGCCGTTGGGATGACGAATTACTGAATATCCTCGGTGTGCCAAAGGCCGTGTTGCCGCGAGTCTTGGATTCATCCGCCGCGTTCGGCTTGACCGATCCCGAACTGTTCGGCACCGCGATCCCGATTTACGGCGTCGCCGGCGATCAGCAGGCCGCATTGATTGGGCAGGCCTGTTTTGCGCGGGGGATGGTCAAGGCCACGTACGGCACCGGCTGCTTCGCGCTCCTCAATACCGGCGCAACGCCGGTGAGCTCAAAAAACAAGCTTGTAACGACCATCGCCTATCAACTTGCCGGCAAACGCAGCTACGCACTCGAAGGATCGATTTTTGTCGCCGGCGCTGCGGTGCAATGGCTTCGCGATACGTTGCGTGTGGTGAAGAATGCGGAGGAGACCGGCGGACTCGCGGAAGCTGCGGATCCCACACAGGAGGTCATTTTGGTCCCGGCCTTTGTCGGACTGGGCGCGCCCTATTGGCGGCCCGACGCGCGCGGCGCGCTGTTCGGTTTGACGCGGGCGACCGGACCGCGGGAGCTGGCGCAAGCCGCGCTCGAGAGCGTGTGTTTTCAAACCGCCGACCTCTTGGCTGCGATGAAGGCGGACTGGAACGAGACCGAAGGTTCACTAGGGACTTTGCGCGTCGACGGCGGGATGGCGAATTCCGACTGGACGATGCAACGGCTCGCCGATTTGCTTGGCTGTGTGGTCGATCGTCCGCAGATCAAGGAAACCACGGCGCTCGGCGCCGCTTATTTGGCCGGTTTGCATGCCGGTTTCTTTCCGGAGCCGGATCGTTTTCTGGATCGCTGGCAATTGGAGCGCCGTTTTTCGCCGCGGATGGACGCCGCTACGCGCCAACGGAAACTCGACGGCTGGGAATCCGCCGTGCGCAAGTTACTGACGTAAATTGTCAGCGCGATGGTCCAAACGCCGGTTCTTCGGCGTACGGCCTGCCCGTCGTCACGACCCGCGTGTTCATGGCCTGTTGCGTGACCTCGCGGCCGCCGTCGGAAAGCCTTCGCGGCGGCGCGCCGGCGTCCTTCGGGGGCGGTGGCGTGTTGCTGGAGCCCGGCGCCGCGTCCTCATCGTCGTCCGAATGGTGACTGTGCTGCGTAGCCTCGTGATCGCGGCCGTAATAGCCACCGCCCGGCACCCGATAGCCGCCGGCGGCGTATTGTGCGATCGCGACCTGAATGAGGCCGTTGAGATTGAATGCCGAGGCTGGGGTTGGCATGGCGACCAATGATGCCGACGCCAAGACAGCTGCGATGGCCGTTGCCGCGAAAGATTTACTGACTCCGTTGCGCGAAACAGCGTGATCCCAATCCGTGTGCATCTGTCTCTCCCCTATCGCCGCCCACCCACATAATGGTCGCGTGCGCCAGGGCGCGCTGTGACACCGATCACAGTCGGTTGTTTTGCCGGCGCGCTGTAAATGCGGCCATAAATGTCTGTGAATATTATGGTTTCCAGCCTTGCCGCCAGGCTGGCGGCGCTTTGCCGTCGATCAGAATGAAGGCAATCCGGCACGGCTTGGTGCCGTTATTGACCCAGGCGTGATTGGTGCCTTGCTGCACCAGAACGTCGCCGGCCTTGACACGGATTTCGCTGTCATCGAGCAGCATGTCGATTTCGCCGTCGAGCACGATGGCATAGTCGATAGTCCTGGTCCGGTGCGTATTGGCATGGCGCGTGTAGCCTTGGGTCGCCGGGTCGATGCCCATCGAGATCAGGATTTCATGATGATCGACCGGGCCCGTATGCGCCGGCGTCGGCGCGAAATCGACGATGCGAAAGACCGTGCCGTTTGCGGTCGGCGGCACGCCGATATGGCCTTGCGCGCGGTCGGTTGCGGCGGATGCGTCGACGGGAAACTCATTCGTCGTCCACAGCATGGTCATGCCATTGCCGCCGGCACTGCGTTGCTTGGCCTGCAGGGGACTATCGAACAGCACGATCGCTTTGCCTTCGGCGTCATGCCCGGTCACGATTCGGCGCGTCGCTTTTAATTCCATGGTCGTTTCCTCCGCTGGCTTGCTATTGCCGAGCGCATTAGACAATTATGCTCGCCTTTGCCAAGCGCAAAACAAAAATAGCGACGTAACGGCACGCCAAAGATGCGTCGGGAGGGTTCAGTGAGCGTTGAATCGTCGCGTATTGGGCTACAGTCGGCGGAAAATTCCGGATCTGATTACGATCGCGAGCCGGTCTATTCCTCGATCAAGCGAGAGATGGACGTCATGGTGCCGATGCGCGACGGCATCAAAATCTGCATCGACGTTTATCGGCCCGACGCATCCGGAAAATTTCCCGCGCTGTTGGCGTTCGCCATCTACAACAAGGACTTTCAAGGTCCCGACATGGCGGCGGCGCTGCCGCCGCAGCCGGCCTGGTCGCCGCTTTGGACCGGGCCGATGGAAGCCGGCGACACCAAATTCTTCGTGTCGCGCGGCTATGTCCACGTCATCGGCTCGCCGCGCGGCGTCGGCAAGTCGGAAGGCGGCGGGTCGCGCGAGTGGGATTGCTACGACCTGATCGAGTGGATCGCGGCGCAGGACTGGTGCGACGGCAATGTCGGCATGGTCGGCATTTCAGGTTTTGGCGCCGAGCAACTCGCCGTTGCCAAGAAACAGCCGCCGCATCTTAAGGCGATCTTCCCATTCGATTCGCGCGGCGCCTATGGCGAGCTCGGCGGCTTTCGCGATGAATATCCCGGCGGCGTCATTCACTTGTTCCGCTATCTCGTCGGCCATTTCTCGGCGATGCATCAGCACAAGGGACCGCCCGGTGCCTTGCCGGCGGAGCGGGAACGCATGTGGCGGGATGCCATGAACAATCCCGACTACAAGATGTATCCGCACGTCTACAATCTGATCGCGCAAAAGGGCCAGCACATGCCGCCGTATTACAACGTGCTGGTCGATCCGTTCGACTCCGACGCCGCGGTGCAGAAGAGCGAGGCGGAGTTCGAAAATATCAAGGTTCCGACTTACACCGGTTCCGGCTGGTACGGCTACACCTACAAAACGCATTTGAATGGCTGCCAGCACTGGTACCGCAACATAAAAGCGCCAAAGAAGCTTCGTCTCGCCGGGCCGGCACATCTCGAACGGCCGTATCACACGTTCCACAACGAAGTACTGCGCTGGCACGATCATTGGCTCAAAGGTATCGACACCGGCATCATGGACGAGGCGCCGGTGCATTTCTGGGTGATGGGCGCCAACGAATGGCGCACCGCGAGCGATTGGCCGCTGCCCGAAACGCAGTGGACGAAACTTTATCTTGCGAGCTGGGAGCGGTTGAAAAACGATACGGCGGCGCCGTCGAGCGCGACCGAAACGCAGCCGCCGGATTCGTTCGTGCAGATGCCGCTTTCGCAAACGACGACGGTCCAGCGCCTACGCTACATGACCGATCCATTGGCGCACGACGTTCTGGTCGCCGGTCCGATCGTCGTAACGCTCTATGCGGCGATCGACCAGGACGACACCAACTGGATCGTGATCTTGAAGGATGTCGGCCCCGACGTCTCGGTCATGAGCGTGCGCGAGGGCGAGCGCGAAGTGCCGAAAAATCTGCACGAGCGCGAAATCACGCGCGGTTGGCTCAAAGCCTCGCACCGCACGGTCGATCCCGGCCGTTCAAAGCCTTGGTGGCCCTGGCATCCGTTGACGCGCGAAGCGCAGAAGCCGGTTAAGCCGGGAGCGATCGAGGAATATCAGATCGAGGTGATGGCGACCGCGAATCTGTTTCGCAAAGGGCACCGCATCTGCCTCGATATCACCAGCCTCGATCTGCCGACCGGTGTCGCCGGCGCGACCAACGCCGAGTATGTCCCGTACCATATCTGCTCGAGCCAGGCGGTGCTGCACAAGGTCTATCATGACCTCAAGCATCCGTCGCATTTGTTGCTGCCGATTATTCCGCAATGACTTGATTGGAACTCGGCGATTTGCACGGTTCCGCACCGATTTAATTCCCGTTGAAAATCGCGTCATTTTAAGTAATGTCGTCTTGAGGGCTTCGACCTGCATTATTGCTGGCTTCGGGCAACCGCTAGGCCCCGCCGCTGGATCGGGCTGCGCCGGTCACCGCTCGAAGCACGCGAGCGATTGGGGGAACTTTCATGACCGCAGCTGCGACGCAGATTGTGATTCGCCACCTAAGCGGGTCCAAGACCAACCAGATTGAGCAGTTCAATCTCGACGGGCTCAGCGAAATCACGCTCGGCCGCGATCCCAGTTCCAGGATCGTCTACGATGTCGAGCGTGACGACGCCGTCAGCCGCAAGCACGCCGTCATCCGTATCAAGAACGACAAGGAACTCTACTTCCGCATTGCCGATCTCAACAGCAGCAACGGCACGTTGTTGAATGGCGAGCGTATTTCCGGCGAAGTCGAGCTGTTGCCCGACGACGTCGTGGAACTCGGGGCGGGCGGTCCGAAATTCGTCTTCGACGTCCAGCCGCGGCCGGCAAACCTGCCGGCACGCACGCGGGCAATGTCCGCGATGAGCGCGATCGAAGCGGCCGCGACCCGGATCGTCGGCTCCAGTGAAGTTCCCGAAACGACGGAGGTCGCCGCCTACACCGAAACCGCGCAGCGAACCGCGGTGAGCGATCCCTCGGCGATGGGCAAGGTGCCGGTCGGCAAGGCGACTATCCTGCGTATGATGACCGAGGAGCGCAGCAAAGGCCGGCAGGTCTGGATCGCGGCGCTCGCAGCGGTGGTCTTGCTTGCCGTCGTCGGCGGCGTCGCGCTGTATTGGCACGGCCAGACCGTGTCCAATCAGTTGGCGCAGCAGCTTGTCGAGCAGGAAAAACTTGCCGCGGCCAATAAGCGCGAGGAAGAGGAGAATTTGTCCAAGCAGATGGGCATCTCGCCGGCCGACATCAAGCGGCTCGGCGAATCGACGGTGTTCGTCCGTAATCAGTGGCAGCTCTACGATCGCCAGACCAATCGGCCGATCTATCAAAAGATGGCCAACGTCGACGGTGAATGGCTGCCTTGTTATGTGCGGATGGATGACGGCAGCATCGTGCGCTGGCTGACGCTCGATAACGACAAAGACAACAACTACCAGCAGATCGGCGGCGGGCAGAATGGCAGCGGGTTTGTGATCGGAGAACAGGGCTTCATCCTGACCAATAAATTCATCGGCGCCGGCTGGTCTTCTACCTATGAGGATTTCTCAAACACCGGCGGCGCGCGCGGAGCGGTCTGGAATTTCGAAGAGCGCGGCGGCCGCTACCCGACCAAGCAGGGGGTCGATCTCGAACAACTCACCAATTGGGTCCCCGAGAGTGGCGGCTGGATCTTCGAGGCCAATCGTCCGTTCTCGATCTCGAATGACTTGCGCGAGTTCTTCGGCCGTAACGAACTCCTTACCGTGCAATTTCCCGGAACCAGGATCGACATCAATGCCAGCCTGCTGCGGACCTCGATTGAAGCCGATGTCGCGGAGATCAAGATCGACGTCGGCGAGCCGGTGACAAAACTGGAACTGGCCGACGATTATACCGTACAGGTGGGCGAGAAGGTCATTCTGCTCGGCTATTCCGAGGTGTCGAACAAAACCCGCGCCAAGCAGGAAACCAATGAAGGCGGCATGGTGCGCACGCAGGACATCTACATTCCGGAGCCCACGGTGACGGAAGGCGTCGTCTCGCTCTTGCCGGCAAAAAAGGACCAGCAGGCCAACGCCGACGTGAAGACCTACGACACCGTCGGCAACACCTATCAGCTTGACATCTATGCGGGGCCGGGATCGAGCGGTGGACCGGTGCTCAATTCCGCCGGTAAGGTGATTGCGATCGACTCGCTGCGCTCGAGTTCGGCGCAGCATGTTGCCTTCGCGGTTCCGATATCGTACGTGCACGAATTACTGCAGCCGCAACGCAATGTACAATAAAGGCGCTTGGCGATTTTCCTGAGCACACTTTGCGGTCCGGCGCCGCCCGGCAGCGATGCACTGAGTAGTCAGACATGGTTCGATCTCTGCCTGCGATGCAAATCATCGGCGCCATGCGCACCGACCCCGGTTTGGCGCGGGAACTGAACGAAGACACCGTGGCTTGGGTCACGCCGCAGGACAAGACGATCGCCGATAGTCGCGGCAGCCTGGCTTTGGTCGCGGACGGCATGGGCGGCCATGCCGCCGGCGAGGTTGCGAGCGCGCTCGCCGCCGACGTGATCCGCCGCCTCTATTACGATCTCGAAGGTCCGGTGCCGAAAGTGCTGACGAGTGTGTTTGCCGCGGCCAATCGCGCGATCCTCGAATACGCCGCCGAGCACCCTGAATGCAAAGGGATGGGCACCACCTGCACCGTGCTGGCTTTTCGCGACCGCCAGGCCTGGCTCGGCCACATCGGCGATAGTCGCGCCTATATCTTGCGCGATCGCAAACTGGTTCAGCTCAGCGAGGATCAAACGCTGGTCGCCAAGCTGGTGCACGACGGCACGCTGACCCAGGAGCAGGCCGACCGCAGCCCGATGCACAATGTCATTCTGCAAGCGCTCGGCACCAGCCAGCAAATACGGCCGATGATCGGCGCGAAAGGCCTGCCGCTCGAATTCGGCGACGTCCTGATCCTGTGCTCGGACGGGGTCTCGGGACTGGTGCCGGACGCCAAGATTGCCGAGCTCGCCGGTCGGCTGCCGCCTCAGGAAGCTTGCAACGCTCTGATCGAGGCGGCGCTCGCCGCCGGAGGCCACGATAACGCCTCACTGGGTGTTTTCACGGTCGCGGAAGCGGCCGAACCGAAATCAGCTCCCGAGCCGACCACCCGCCGCATCAAGATTCCGATCGAAGCCGGTCCGAAGCCCGACGCCGCCGGGCGGCCGAATGACGCGGCCAACGGGATTTCCTGACCAAAATGGAAAAAGCGATCGGCCAGTACGAAATCCGCGAACAGCTCGGCGAAGGCGGCATCGGGCGGGTCCATGCCGCCTACGACACTATTCTTCAGCGCGAAGTAGCGCTGAAGTCGCTCAGGCCGGAGCTGTTGAGCGATACGAATTTCGTCGAGAGATTTCGTGCCGAGGCAACGAGTCTCGCGCGGCTCAATCATCCCAACATCACGACGATCTATTCGCTTATTCCCGACGGCAATAACTTCTACATGGTCATGGAGCTTGTCCGTGGCCACACGCTTGACGACATCATCAAAGAGCGCAACGCGCCCATTGCGGCGCGCGAGAGCCTCGCCATTATCGCGCAGGCGGCCGACGGGCTTGCTTACGCCCACAGCATGGGCGTGATCCACCGCGACATCAAACCGTCGAACCTGATGATCGCGGAGAACGGCGTGCTCAAAATTATGGATTTCGGCATTGCGCGCGTGCGCGGCACGCAGCGGCTGACGCGCAGCGGCAGCATCGTCGGCACGCTTGCTTATATGGCGCCGGAACAATTGCGCGGCGAAGAGGGCGATGAAACCTGCGACCTCTACAGCCTCGCCATCGTGCTCTACGAGATGTTGTCGGGCGCGCCGCCGTTTAGCGCGAGTAGCGAATACGACCTGATGCAGGCGCAGATCAACCAGCGGCCCGACCGCTTGATTCCGCGGGTACCAGGTCTCGATCCGCGCGTGGAGAGCGCGCTATTGAAGGCCCTGTCGAAAAAGCCGGCGCAGCGATTTCCGTCGACCCGGGCGTTCAGCGACGCGCTCGGCGCCTCCTCGCTGCGGATGGATGCGCCCAAGATCTTGCACAACGACACGCGGCTTCTGGAAACGCCGGCAATTCCCATCGAGGTTGCGCCGGTCCACCAGTCATTGTGGCAAAAGCTGATGGCCTTGCCGTCGGGTCTATCGCCGTTTTGGGACCGGCTGTCGCCCGACATACGCGCCGCCGCGCTGGGCGCCGGCGGCGCGTTAGTCATCGGGCTGTTGATACTTAGCTTTATGGTCTTCCACTCATCGAAGGCGCCGCCCGTGGTTGTCGCCGTGGCCAAGCCGGTCGCGATTGCCCCGGTCGCGCATACGCCTCTAACAACTGCGCTGACGTCGGCGGCGCCGCAGATTTCGGCGGGCGGGGTGCCGGGAAATGTTCCGCCTGCGGGCCCGCCATTGAGTTCATTGAACGACATTATCGCCGCGGCCAATCGCGGCGATGCGGAGGCGCAGAACGCGTTGGGCGTGAAATATGCAAAAGGTGAGGACGGCTTGCCGCGCGACGACACCAAGGCCGTCGAGTGGTATCAAAAAGCCGCCGATCAGGGCAACGCCAAAGGCGAGACCAATCTTGGTGATATGTATTTTTTCGGCCGCGGTGGTCTCAATAAAGATCCCACTCAAGCCTTGTCCTGGTATTTGAAAGCCGCGGATCAGAATTTCCCTGATGCGCAATACCGGCTCGGTTACATGTACGAGAAAGGCGTGGGCGCCACGCAGGATGTGCAGCGCGCGGTGAAGCTCTATCGTGCGGCGGCCAGTGAGGGTTATCCGGACGCCGAGAACTTGCTCGGCATTCTGTTGGCGACCGGGAGCGACGGCGTGCCGCGAGACGATGACGAGGCGGTGGTCTGGTATCGCAAGGCTGCCGACCAGGGATTCGCCAAGGCGCAAAAGAATCTCGGCGACATGTATTTCTTCGGCCGCGGCGTCGATAAGGACTACCAGCAGGCAATATCCTGGTACACCAAGGCCGCCGATCAGCAATTTGCCGACGCCCAATTTCGGCTGGGCTTCATGACCGAAAAAGGCCTGGGAACGCAGCAAAGCGACCAAAACGCCGTCGACCTTTACCAAAAAGCAGCACGCAACGGCAGCGTCGACGCGCAGCACGCCTACGACCGGCTGAGCCCGAAACTCAGCAGCGGCGCCACCAATAATCAGTAATTTCCGATCTTGACCGGCCCCGATCAGCGCGACGGCGAAAAGCTCGGCTCGTCGCTCGACGATGGAGGCGGGCCGCTCGACGATCCGCCGCTCGGTCCGCCGGATGAGCCGCTCGGTCCGCCGGACGAGCCGCTCGGCCCGCCTTTGGGCGGCGAATCCGTGGATGCCGATTGCGGACCGCTGCTACCCGAACTGTGCGAGCCGCTATTGCCGTTGCTACTGCCGCTATCGCCGCCGTTTGTGCTCTTGATGCCTTTGCCGTTCTTGTTATCGGAGGCCGAATCATCGTCCGAATCGTCGTGATGCGACGACGATGGATGCGACGAGGGATGATAGCTCGGCCCGCGGTAACCGTAGCCGGAGCCCCCGATAGCACCGCGGATGATGCCGTCGATATTGAGCTGTGCCGAGGCCTGGGTCGGCAGCGCTATGACGCAGCCTGACGCAAATATAACAGCCGCGCATGCGGCAATCGAAGATTTGGCGAGCGAAAACTTGCCGAAAATGGGTGTGCCGGTCTCGCGCATCGAACTCTCCCGAGCGGAGCCAAGATTTGGGCCCCAGTGCTGGCCCGCTGCCTGCTGAATGTTGCCTGATGAATCGGTTTTCCGCAATGAGCAGGGCTTGCCTGTGACGAGCCCCGCTTGTATTGGCCGAAAAAGGCATTGGGGGTACTCTATTTCCCGGCTGGGGGCGGCCGCGGGTTCAAGAATGCGTCATTACGGGGTGGATCGACGCTGATGCCGAAGATCAGCATTTCCTATCGCCGCGCGGATTCCGAGGCGATGACCGGCCGGATTTTCGACCGGCTCTCCATGCATTACGGCAAGGACGCGATCTTCCGCGACATCGACAACATTCCGCCGGGCATCGATTTCCGCGTCCATATTAACGAGACGCTGCGCAAGACCAACGTCCTGCTTGCCATAATCGGACCGAACTGGGTCGGCGCGTCGGGCGGCGGACCCGGCCGAATTCAGCAGGAATCCGACGCGGTGCGCGTCGAAATCGAGACGGCGCTGCGCCGGCGTTTACCGCTTATTCCGGTGCTGATCGGCAATACCATTATGCCGGGCTCCGATCAGCTGCCGCCGAGCTTGAAGGATTTTGCGTTCCGTAACG
>Ga0181537_10002215_pt1 | contig 17250 bp, 16 predicted proteins | sample PEATcosm2014_Bin_39_FD_119765 | JGI IMG/M metagenome (GOLD analysis project Ga0181537, IMG submission 119765) | Peatland microbial communities from MTU Mesocosm Facility, Houghton, MI, USA - PEATcosm2014_Bin23_10_metaG | ecosystem: Environmental > Terrestrial > Soil > Wetlands > Peat | place... | reverse complement strand
TCGGCTCCATGCGGCTGTCGCCGGCGCGTTTTGATGTGAAAAGTGCTGTCGACCTCCTCCTGGCGCTCTTCGACCGCGGGGTCACCAGTTTTCACTCATCGCACGAATATGACACCTACGAGCTTTTTTGCGCTGCCCTCCAGGAGTTGCGCCGGCTGCGCCCCGGCCGCCCGATCGAGACCATCGTCAAGATCGGCGTGCCGCATTTTGACGAGACCGATTTCAGCCCCGCGCGCCTCCGCTTGCTGATCGAGGCCGAGCTGCGAAATCTAAGAGTGGATCGCGTCGACATCGTCCAGTGGCTGGTCCGGCATACGCCAAATGATGATGCGCCGCGCCTCGACATCCTGCGGCGAGCAGCTTCGTGCATCCATGAGGTCTGGCGGCGGTTACGTGAGGAAGGCAAGGTCGGCCTGCTGACGGTGTTTCCCTATTCCGACGCATTTCTGCGGGCCAGTCTCGAATTGCCGGATGTTGCCGGTCTTGTCACCTATTTGAATTTGCTCGAAACGGAAGCAATCCCCTATCTCGATGGGCTTGTCGCCGGCGGGGGTGGCTTTGCGGCGATCCGTCCGCTCAATGCCGGCAAGCTGGTGGGCGATGGAGGAGGACACAACCCCGAGGCCGTCTCCGTGCTGTGCGGCCTGTTCCCGGAGATCGAGGCGTCGCCCGACGCGCTGACCCGTTTGGCGCTTCAGTTTCCGCTATGGCATCCCGCTGTCGCCACGGTAATCGCCAGCATCTCCAGCCTGGAGCACGCCGAGCAGGCTATCAGCGTCATCTCCGAAACGCTGCCCAACATCGAACGGTTCACCAGGATCGCCAGCGCGCTGAAAGGTGGCGCAAACACTGTCGCGTGAGGTCGGTGCGCGATTCCTCCGTCGCGCGTACCTCGCGATCGCGGGTTAGTTTTCTGGTGGAACCTCGAGATTCAGCAGCCGTGCCGCGTTGCGGCCGAGGATCGCGCGGCGCTCGGTATCGTCGAGCCCGGCGGCACTCTCGATAAACCCGATCGGGTCGACCTCGCCCATATCCGCGGGGTAATCGGTGCCCATCAGCACATGGTCGGCGCCGTATTGCTCGACCAGATATTCGAGCTGCGCGTGGGTATAGACGATCGTGTCGAAATAGAGCCGCTTCAGATAGGTCGTCGGCATATGCTTGAGGCAGGTGCAGGCGTCCGGTCGCGCCGCGGCGGCGTGATCGACGCGCCCCGAATAGGCCGGCAGATACCCGCCGCCATGCGACAGCACCAGTTTCAAATTCGGGCAATCCTGCAGCACGCCGCCAAAGATCAAATGATGCACCGCGACCGTCGTGTCGAGCGGGTTGCCGATGATGTTGGTCAAGTAATGGTCGCGAAACCGGCTCGCCTCGGGGAACCCGGTCGGGTGCATGAACAGCACCAGGCCCAACTCTTCGGCGCGCTGGAAGATCGGTCGGAAGCGCGGCTCAGACAGATCGGCTCCTGCGACATTGGTGGCGATCTCGATGCCGCGCAGCCCCAAGGATTTATGCAGCCGGTCGAGCTCGGCGACCGCCAGCTCCGGCGCCTGAAACGGCACCGTGCCGAGCCCGACAAACCGGTCGGGGTGCCTGCCGCAGATTTCGGCGATGTTGTCGTTGATGACTCGCGCGGTCTGGATGCCCAGATCGCCGGGCACGCTATAGAACGTCTGCGCCGGTGACGGGGTGATCGCCTGGATGTCGATCCCCATCAAGTCCATGTCTTCGAGACGTTTCTCAACCGCGGTGAACTGTACCCGAGTACGTCGTGCCTGCTCGCGGTTGACCTCGCGGGTCAGTTCGTTGGCGAATTGGTGGCGCGGCTGCCAATCCATGGTGAGACCGGCGCTGGCGACCATCTCCTCGGCTTTCGGGGTCAGCAGATGGCAATGGATGTCGATCGTGAACCACTTGCCGCGCGCATGCGCCGGCCCCGGAAATCGCCCCGGGATCGGCAAGCCTTCGGGCCGGCAAGTAAACAGCATCGACGACCTCCCTCTCGCGATTGCCGCTATCCTGTGCGAGCCCATCCCGTCGATTCGAGACGGGGGCGACCGCAGGCAACGGGCGATGCGCGCCCTATTTTACACACGCTGGATCGGGCCTGGGTAGCGGGCCACTGTCCGGTCGGCGGTCAGCAAGGTTAGACCCTCTACCGTGCTTTGCGCGACTAGCAAGCGGTCGAAAGGGTCTCTATGGATAGGCGGTAGATCGGCCACGGCTATCGCATGCTCCCCGATCACCGACAACTCGGCATAACCGTTCCTGAGGAGGTTCCTGCGTAACAACTTCACGTCGACCTGAAAATCGGCGCGCCCAAGTCCCTGCTTGATGGCGAGTTCCCAAAGGCTCGCCGCACTGAACAGGAGCTGGTTATCCACATCGTCGATCAGAGTCAGGGCTTCGCGCGAAAGGCGTTCGGGCTCGACCGCGGACCACAGCAGCAAATGCGTATCGAGCAGCAGTTTCATTTTTTTCCGTAAAACATGTCCTCGATTTCGCTGGCGAACATTGTATCAAAATCGTCGGGCACCTTGAACGCACCCTTCATAAAGCCAAGTCGGCGAGGTTTGTCCTCCGGGGTCGAATCGATAGGCACCACCTTGACTAGCGGTTTGCCCGCCTTGGCGATGATGAAGGGTTCGCCATTCGCGGCCCGCTCCACCAGGCGAGACAGATGGGTCTTGGCTTCGTGCATATTGACCGTACGCATGATCACAACCAAACTTAGTCTAGAGAACTTAGTTTAATTATCAAACGACCCTCCGGGCAAGAAGCTTCAACCCGGCGTCTCCAGCAGCTTGCCGAGGCCGGGCAGGCGGTCGTCGCTGCCGAGCGCGCGCATCATCGCCCACAGCGCCGCCTGGTTGGTGGTGATGACCGGTTTCTTGAACTCGCGCTCCCATGCCGGGATCGAGGCCATCGTCGGGAAATTGCCGCCGGGCACGATAAATGCCTCGATCTCGGGCCGATCGATACGGCGGAACGCCTCGCGCGCATTCTCTGGACCGAGCTTGCCGATCGCGTAGGCGTCGCTCGCCGCGAAGCCTTCGAGCGCGGCGATCTTGAGCCCGTGCTTGCCCTCGAAATAGTGCCGGGCGCGATCGTTGACCGGCTCGGAATAGGGCGAGACCAGTGCGACATGCCGCGCGCCCAACGCGCGCGCCGCCTCGCCGACCGCATTGGCCGAAGTGATCGCCTTGACCCCGGACGCGGTCTCGATGCGGGCGATCGTCGTGTCGTCGTAATCGTCGGCGAAAAGGCTCGCCGAGGTCTGCACCAGGATGATCAGCTCGACCTTCGCGGTCCCGAGCAGTTTCGACTGATATTCGACATCGGCGTCGAGCGGAGGCGAAAACGGTGATTTGGCGTGGCTTTGGCTGAGCACCCGCGCGTAATGCGCCTGCCATTCAGACGGCAGGAGACGGGTGTATTCGATCTCGACGGTGGTGTTGGTCGAGGGAATCAAAACGCCAAAATGCCGGGTCATTTGAGGGTCCTTCGCAAGAGCGCGGGCGGGGCTTAGTCTGACAGAAGCGCCGCGTCGGCGACAATTGCCGTGCAGAGGTTTCGCGATGGTCTCCGTTCCGATCCGCCTGACTTGCGCCGATTATGCGCGCTTCGCGCCGCTGATGATCGGCGATGTGGTGCCTGACGGCGTTGAACTGACGCTGCTCCACGGCACCAGCGGCGACTGGCCGGCGCGGGCCGAGATGCTCCGGCGAGCGACCAACGATCCCGAGGTTGATGGCGGCGAAAGTTCGATGGCCGGGCATTTGCGGCGCATCGACAATGGCGATCGCCGCTTTGTCGCGGTGCCGGCCTTTCCGCTGCGGAATTTCACCGGGCGCGACCTCTATATCCGCAAGGATGGCCCGATCCGCGCTCCCGCGGATCTTATCGGCAAGCGGATCGGCATGTATGATTGGGTCGCGAGCGGCTCGATCTGGTATCGCCATTTTCTCAATTTTATCGGCGTGCCGCCGTCCCGCCTCGAATGGTGGATCGGCGATGTCGACAAGGGCTGGAGCGCGAGCCACCAGGCGACGCTGCCGGACGGCGTGCATCCGGTGGCCGAGGGCCGGTTTTTGTCGGAAATGCTGCTCGCTGGCGATCTCGAAGCGATCTACAGCCCGCCGCGACCGGCCCGCTACCACCCCAAGGATGGGCCGATCTTGCGTCTGTTCCCCGATTGCCGGGCGGTCGAGCGTGACTATTTCCGCGCGACCGGGATTTACCCGCCGCAGCATCTGATCGTCCTGCGCCGCGAGGTGTGGGAACGGAACAGATTTCTCGCGCGCAGCCTGACCGACGCCTTTATTCGCGCGAACGCGATGTTCGCCGCTGCGCAGCGCAATTTCCCCTATGTCTCGCCCTGGCTCGATTGCGAGCTCGAAGAGACCGAGGCGTTGATGGGGCCCGACTTTCACCAGGATGGGTTTGAGCGCAACCGCGAGACGGTCGAGGCGTTCTGCCAGCAAGCCTTTGACCTCGGCATCACCAAGCGGCGGATCACCGCCGAGGATTATTTCGCCGAATTCCTCGAAGGATAGCGCTCAGAGCGCGGCGCTGAAGCCGCGGATAATCTCGCCAACCGGGCGGCGCAGGATCGTCTCGTTGGTGTGCAGCGCGAATTCGGCGCCGTCGGCCGACAGCCGCCCCGGGCGGATTTCGATGCCGAGCACGGCAAGGCGTTGCGGCAGGTTCGCGGCGTCCGGCCCGGCGATCTTCAGGGTCGCGACATTGGTCGCCGATGGCGGGCGCTCGATCGTCGCCAGGGGATGGTCGTGCAGCGCGGCGAACAGGGTTTCGGCGGCACCGACCGCAGCGGCGAAACGCTCGGTAAACTCGTCGAGGAAATGCAGCGCCACCGCCGCGTAGGGCCACGCGCGCGGCAGGCTGCCGCCAAACATGCGGCGCTGATGATAGAGCCCGTCGAGGAGCTCGCGCGGTCCGGCGAGGATCGCGCCGCCCGCCGCGTTCAGATACTTCCACAGCGACACGTAGACGGTGTCGAACAACGCCGAGGTGTCAGCCGCCGCAATGCCGGTATAGGCCGCTTCGATCAGCAACCGTGCGCCGTCGAGGTGCAAGCCGATGCCCCGTTCGCGGGCAAAACATGAGATCGCCCTCATCTCGTCCGGGTCGAAAGCCGCGCCGCCGACCCGGCGCACCGGTGTTTCGAGCGAAATCGCGCCGACCGGCGCCGCGACCCGCATGTCCGGCGGCCCGGCCACGGCGGCCGCGATCTCGGCGCGCGTGATCGTCGCTTGGCCGGGCGCCAGCGGCACGAGGTTGAGGCCGCTCAGCAGTTGCGCGCAATCGCCCTCGTCGTTGTAGAGGTGGCTTTCCGCCTGGACCAGCACGCGCCGGCCGGCGCGCGCGAGAAGCCGGATCGCGAGATGGTTGGCGAGCGTCCCGGTCGGCAGGAACACCGCGGCTTCTTTGCCCAGCAATGCCGCCATGCGCGTTTCGAGTTCGGCGACGACGCCGTCGCGCGAATAATCGTCGGACACGATGCCGCGAGTCTCGGCGATCTCGGTGAGGAGCCGCCCATAAGCGGCCGGCGAGAGCCCCAGCCCGTCCGAGCGAAATTGCACGAGCGCAGGGTCGGACATGGTTTAGGGGCTCCCAAACGTGTCGCGGGCGAAACCGATCAGCACGCGCAAATATGCTTCGCCATTCGCCGGAAACTTGTCGGCGCCGATCCGCAGTCGGTAGTCGTGCGCATATTCGGCAAACTCCGCCATGCCGTCGAACTCATCGAGCCAACCGCAGATCGCCTGGTATTCCCTGTAAGCCGGCGAACCGGCGAGCGCACGCAAATCGTCGGCGAGCTTTTGCAGTAGCTTCGCGGCCGCAGCGCTCTCGGAGTCGTCGGGGTTTTCGCCAAGCTTCCGGATCCGCCAATCGGCGGCGCGCTCCAGTTCGGCGGCTTCCAGAACGTCTGCGTTACACATGTATTGCCTTCTTCGTCATGCCTTCTTGGTCATACCGGCGAAGGCCGGTATCCAGGACAGGTCTGGGTCCCGACTTTCGTCGGGACGACAAGGACGGGGAGGGCGGTGCAATCCGGGCGAAACATGCTGTAGCATAACCGCAAACGCCCACCGGGAGACCGAGAGATGACAGCGCTGCCGCTCAATGGATTTACCGTCCTCGACTTGACCGCCCATCGCGCCGGACCGACTGCGGTGCGCCAGCTCGCCGATTGGGGCGCGGACGTGATCAAGATCGAGGCGCCGGGCCCGCAGATTGACGCCACCGGCAGCCGCCGCGACGGCCCCGATTTCCAGAACCTGCATCGCAACAAGCGCTCGATCACGATCGATCTGAAATCGAAGGAAGGTCACGAGCTCTTCATGAAGATGGCGGCCAAGGCCGACGTCATCGTCGAGAATTTCAAGTCGACCGTAAAGCACCGGCTCGGCATCGATTACGACGCGGTGCGGAAAATCAACCCGCGCATCGTCTATGGCAGCATCTCGGGCTTTGGCCAGGACGGGCCCTATGAAGGCCGCGCCGGCGTCGATCAGATCGCCCAGGGCATGGGCGGGCTGATGTCGATCACCGGCCATCCGGGGCAGGGGCCGACCCGCGTCGGCATCGCGATCAACGACACCTCGTCCGGGATCCTGCTCGCCAACGGCATCACCCTGGCACTGCTCGCCCGCGAGCGCACCGGCGAGGGCCAATGGGTGCACACGTCGTTGATCGAGGCGCAGATCTTCATGCTCGACTTTCAGGCGTCGCGCTACACGATGAAAGGCGAAATCGCCAAGCAGGAGGGCAACTTTCATCCCACCTCGCCCGGCACCGGCATGTTCCAGACTGCCGACGGGTTCATCAACATCGCCGCCTCGGGCGACAACCTCTGGAAGCGATTTTGCGAGGTCGCCGGCGACAAGGATCTGTCGTCAAACCCCGATTTCGCCACCGTCCCGCTGCGCGCGAAGAACCGGCCGGCGCTGATCGCGCATCTCAACGACGTCGTGCGCTCAAAGCCGAGCGCGTTCTGGGTCGAGGCGCTGAACAAGGCCGGTGTGCCGTGTGGCCCGATCAACACGATCGACCAGGTCTTCGCCGACCCGCAGGTCCAGCATCTCGGCATCCGCCGGCCGGTCGATCACCCGAACCTCGGCACCTTCGACATTATCGGCCAGCCAATCCACATGAGCGCCTACCCCCAGCCCGAGCGCCTGAAGCCCACCCCCGACCAGGGCCAGCACACCGACGAGATCCTGCGCCAATTCGGCTACGACGACGCAGCCATCGCCAGCTTGCACGAGAAGCGCGTGGTCTAGGCGCTCCACTCGTTCATCGAGAATAAGCGGGCACGCGGGTGGGCAGCGATGCTGCGGAGAATGCCGCATTCGGGCCCTGCCGAATGCCGGCATAGTTGTTTTAGGGTGGAAATTGCCTGTCTCAAGAGTAAATGACGCGTCTGATGCCCGTTGAGATCGACGGCGAGAGCGAGCGTGTAGTGATGGAACGAGAAGCTCTCGGGTGGCTCGGTTCGGCGCGATCCCTGCTTGTCGCTGCGGTATTTGCGCTCGGCTGGTCAGCGACGGCGGCGGCGCAGACGATCACCGAGTATCCTACCCCGACCGCGAATAGCGGCCCTGCTGCGATTACCACTGGCCCGGATGGGGCGTTGTGGTTTACCGAAGGCGGCGCCAATCAGATCGGCCGGGTCACGACGACGGCGTCGTTCACCGAATATCCTATACCGACCGCGCGAAGTAACCCGTTCGGCGGCATCGCGACCGGTTCGGACGGCGCGTTGTGGTTTCCGGAAAGCGGTGTCGGAAAAATCGGTCGGGTCACGCCGGCCGGTGTCTTCACCGAATATCCGATCGCGAGCGCTCCCTTTATCGGCGGTATCGCCGCCGGGTCTGACGGCGCATTGTGGTTTACAGAGGAGGGCGGCGCGTCAGGCTCCGGGATCGGCCGCATCACTACAGCCGGAGCAGTTACCGAGTATGCCTTGTCCTTGCAGGGTTACGTAAGCGCGCTACTCAATGGGATAACGGCCGGGCCTGATGGCGCGCTGTGGTTCGCCGAATCAAAAGAAACGGGCGGGAGCTTCGCGATGGCGGTTCCCTTCATTGGGCGGATCACGACAGCCGGCGTGATAACCGAATACCAATTATTGGCGAACGGCTCCTCTAGGTTGCCCGGCTTCGCTACGCCCGAATCGATTACAGCAGGTTCGGACGGAGCGCTGTGGTTTGTCGATCAATTCACCCAAATTGGACGCATTACTACGGCTGGCAGTAGCACGCTCTACGGCAACCCCAATAACGCATATCAGGATGGCGGCTTCGGAATTACCAGCGGGCCGGACGGGGCCATTTGGTTCACCGAGGACGGATGCTCCGGATGCAATCCTGTCATACCCCCACAGATCGGTCGAATTACTACCGCCGGGGCCTTTTCGCAGTATGCGGTCCCCAGCGTGACCTCGCAGCCAACCGGCATCACCGCCGGACCGAACAACAGCATCTGGTTTACCGAAAGCGGCTCCGGAGGCAGTAAGATCGGGACGTTCCCGGTCGCCACCCTGACCGTTTCGCCGATCGGTTCGGGCAGCGGCCAGATCACCAGCTCGCCTTCGGGGATCAATTGCAGCCCAAGCGCCAATGCCTGCGTCGCTGGGTTTATCGCCGGCACGCAAGTGACGCTCACCGCATCGGCCGGCAGCAATTCGGCCTTCACCGGCTGGAGCGGCGGCGGTTGCAGCGGCACCGCGCCTTGCACGGTCACGCTCGGAAGTAGCGCGGCCGTTAGCGCCGAGTTCGACCCGCTGCCGAGCTTCACACTGTCGGTCACGCCGGGCGGCGCTGGCTCCGGCACGGTAACGAGCACCCCGTCGGGGATCAATTGCGGCACGACCTGCAACGCAAGCTACCAGGTCAATACGCAGGTCATGTTGACCGCATCGGCCGCCAGCGGCTCGACCTTTGCCGGCTGGTCGGGCGGCGGGTGCAGCGGTACGTCGACCTGCGCCGTGACGATGACGGCGAACACCACGGTGACCGCGAGTTTTGCCGCGAACAGCTCGACCGGCATCGCGCTTGTCGCGGCGGCATTGCCGCTGAGCCGCTCGGCCCTGGTTGGCGGAACGCCGGCCACCGCCTTCGCGACGATCCTCAACGCCGGGCCGGGCACCGCTTCCACCTGCGCGATCGCGCCGGCCACGTCGATCCCAGCCAGCTTTATCTATCAGACCACCGACCCGACGACCAATGCGCTGACCGGCACCGCCAACACGCCCGTCAACATCACCCAAGGCGCCGGACAGAGCTTTGTCATCGCCTTCACCCCGAATGCCGCGTTCGCGCCGACCAACGTGCTGCTGACGTTCGGCTGCGCCAATGCCAGCCCAGCGCCGCAGATCGTCGGGATCGACACCTTGAACCTGTCGGCATCGACGACCCCGGTACCGGATATCGTGGCGCTCGCAGCCAGCGGCGATCCCGGCTATGTCGACCTCCCCGGCGCGACGGGGGCCGGCGATTTCGCCGTGGCGACCGTCAATGTCGGCGCGACCTCGCAGATCACCGCCAGTGCGAATACCGGCACCGCAAACCTGCCGGTGACCTTGACGATATGCCAGACCAACCCGGCGAGCGGCGCCTGCCTTGCCGCGCCGGCCCCTAACGTGACGACGACGATCGCCGCCAATGGCACGCAGAGCTTCGGTATCTTCGTCGCCGGCCTTTCTGCCGTCGCCGACCTGCCCGGCCTCAACCGCGTCTTTGTTACCTTTACTGACGCGAACGGCATTCTGCGCGGCGAGACCTCCGTCGCCGTGCGCACGCAGTAGCGGTTAAAGCGGCGGCCCTGCGCGAGGTCTGCAGGGTAGTTCTACGCCCCGTGTTAGTTGCCGCGTCGGTACCAGAGGGGATATTTGTCATTTTCCGGTCTGGCGTTGGATGAAAAAACCCGTGCGCCGCTGCCATTGCTTTCGGGAAACGGAATGATGTCCGGTCCTTCGGATCGGAACACCTGGCCTCCCGTTTGGACAGCGCTCACGATGGTTTGCTCGGTGGCCCCGGCTTTGGCGGTGGTTGGCGCTAGCGCAAAGGCCAAAGCAGCCAAACCGACGATGACTGTATTCTGATATATTTCATATTTTATCGACATTTTACGTAACCTTGATTTGCCTCGTTCTTTATGAATACTGTGGAGAATCAACAAAATATTTGGTTAATGCCGCTCCCGGCGTTCGAGTACGAATGATTTGATGGCCTGTCGCTGCCGCCGAGGCTTGAGGACGGGCGGTTCGGGACCCCGCCTAACCGCGGGCGCTTGTCGGGGTTTCCAAATCTCGCGCGAGAGCCGCGGGGCGGCGCCCGCGCATGCGCTTGACAACGCCCTCGTGCTCGCAACCCACTTAGATTGCTGTCGCAGACGGAGACGATGCCGATGAATGCCCTCGACCGGGTGCGCGTGCTCGATTTCACGACGACGATCGCCGGGCCGCATTGCGGGCGGCTGATGGCCGATCTCGGCGCCGAAGTGATCAAGATCGAATCGTCCGAAGGCGACATGATGCGCACGCGCCTGCCGCTGCGCGCCGGCGCCAGCACCTCGTTTGGTCAACTGAACGCCGGCAAGAAAAGCCTGGTGCTCGATCTGAAGCGGCCGGAAGCGGTCGACATCGTGCATCGCCTCGTCAAAACCGCCGATGTCGTCGTCGAGAATTTCCGGCCCGGCGTCATGGCGCGCTTTGGCCTCGACTACGCGAAATTGCAGCCGATCAACCCGGCTCTCGTCTATTGCGCGATTTCGGGTTACGGGCAGACCGGGCCGTCGGCGGATCGGCCGGCTTACGCGCCGGTGATCCACGCCGCCTCGGGTTTTGACCTGGCGCAGATCGCGCATCAGATGGCGCCGCGCCGGCCCGACTATTGCGGCATCTTTGTCGCCGATGTGGTCAGCGGCACCTATGCGTTTGGTGCGATCATGGCGGCTTTGTTCCAGCGCCAGGCGACCGGAATCGGGCAGATGATCGATGTCTCGATGCTCGAAAGCATGCTGTCGCTGACCTTGAGCGAGCTGCAGAATTCGCAATTCGACGTGCCGCCCGCGCCACGGCCGATTTTTGGCCCGGTCGAGACCAAGGACGGCTACGTCAATCTTTCCGTCGCGAGCGAACGCACGTTTCAGAACATGGCCGCGGCCGCCGGCCGCGCCGATTGGCTGACCGACCCGCGCTTTGAGAAGTACCAGGACCGCAGGATCAATTGGGGCGCGCTGATGGACGAGCTTGAGGAATGGTCGAAGACATTGCCGACCGCCGAGGTCCAGGCGATCTTCGACCGGCACGGCGTGCCGTCATCGCCCTACCGCACGGTCAGGGAGGCGATGGCCGACCCGCAACTCGCGCACCGGCATTCGCTCGCCGAGGTGCACGACAAAGGCGGCAGCTTTCTCGCGCTCAATCCGCCCTTCCGCCTGTCCGGCTCGCGTGCCGCCGCGCAAGATTTTGTCGCCGGGCTCGGCGAGCACAGCGCCGCCGTGCTTGCCGAGCTCGGCTACTCGGCTGACGAGATTGCCGCGCTGGTGAGAGCCGGGGTGACGGTGGCGGCCTAGAGGCCAACGACCCGCTCGACGTCGCGATGCCGAGCCCGGAATTTCTGGCAGGCGTGCGGCTGCAGCGCGACAAAATTCCGTCGTTCGACCAATACCCCTTTAGCATCCCGGCGATCGGCAGCCTGAACGAGCTTTGTTTCGAGCAGCCGGTGACGTTCTTTATCGGCGAGAACGGCTCGGGGAAATCGACGCTGATTGAGGCTATTGCGGTAGCCTCCGGCCTCAACCCCGAGGGCGGCAGTCGCAACTTCAATTTCTCGACGCGTGCCTCGCACTCCGGGCTGAGAGACTATCTGTGGCTGAACCGCGGCCGGCGCCGCCCGCGGGACAGCTATTTCCTGCGGGCGGAGAGCTATTTCAACGTCGCGACGCAGATCGAGGAGTTGGATCGCGAGCCGGGCAAAGCCCCTCCGATAATCAGGTCTTACGGTGGAAAATCGCTCCACGAGCAATCGCACGGCGAGTCGTTTTTCGCGCTGTTCATGAACCGGTTTGGCGGTGACGGCTTCTACATTCTGGACGAGCCGGAGGCCGCCCTATCGCCATCCCGGCAGCTGTCGTTCCTGTCCCGACTGCACGAATTGGTGGGGGAGGGGTGCCAGTTCCTGATCGCGACCCATTCGCCGATCCTGATGGCCTATCCACAGGCGGAGATTTATCTGCTGGCCGATACCGCGCCGCGCCGCGTCGATTACCGCGAGACCGAGCATTACACGGTGACGCGCAATTTCCTCAATCGCACCGACCAGATGCTGCGCGTCCTGCTGAGCGAACGCGACGATGACTGAGCGGTTATGCCGACATCGTGCGGCGTTGGTAAGCACGGCCGATGCGGGCGGCTTCCTCGCTATGCCCGGCAAAGATGCGCACCCCCTGGTCGATCTTGGTCGTGACGTTGTCCGGGGTGCCAATTTCGAGAAAAGCGAGGCCGTTCATCTTGCAGGCGGCGAGCACGCGCTCGCGCGCTTCCGCCATCTCGGGCGGATATTTGTCGCGCGGCATCTCGCGATAACCAAGCGCGAGGGAGAGATCGCCGGGACCTAGTTCAGCAAAACCGAGACCCGGCGTCGCGAGGATTTCCTCGCAATGCGCAATGCCTTCCGGGCTTTCGAGCTTGACGCCGAGCAGCAGCTCGCCGTGCGGGTTGAGCGGCCAGGGCTCGCACAGCTCCATGTATTCGGCGGGCGCGACACCCCAGATCGCTGCCGCCGTCGGCTCCGAGCCGCGGCCTCGCGTGCCGAAGCCGAGCCCCCCGGTCGGCGGCGACAGTGCCGCGCCGTGCATCCGCTGCAGCGGCGTCGGCTGCGAGTTGTCGACGCCTTCGTGATGGTGCGGGTAGCGGCAGCTTTCGACAAAGGCGCGCGCCGCGCCGGCGGTCTCTGCCTGGCACAACAGGATGCCGTGCGCGCCGCGGCCGAGGATCTGGCGGAACTGCCAGGCGTTGAACCGCACATTCTGTTCGTCGGTGCCATTGACCGGCGCCTCGACGATCACCGTTGGCGCGCGATGGCCGGAGCGGGTCGGGCCGCCCTCGACGAGCCCCTGCAGATAGGCGGCGAGCCCGGTCATGTCGAAGGCGCCATGCTCCATGCCGACATTGATGTAATCGGCCCAAGTTCCCGCGTCTGCGATGCCCTGCGCGACGGTCAGCACGTGGCCGGTATGAGGGCCGACGTAATAGATCGCCTGGTCCTGCGCCAGGAGCTCGATCGCCCGGTTGATGCGGCTGGCCATGGTATCCCCTTCCGCTGTTAAGGCTTTGGCCGCGGGGTCGACAAATGCGGCGCGTCGAGCCCGACGCCGACGAGGTGCCCGAACAGCTCGCCGAGCTTGCGGTGATCGGCCTCGGGGAGCGGCGGCTTTAACAGCGAGCCGATATTTGTCTGCAGATGCGCCGGGCTGCCGGTGCCGAACAGGACGACATCGACCCCGGGCTCGTGCCGGACATAGCGGTAGGCGGCATCGACGACGCTGCTCGCGCCGCCCTCGTGGATCAGAAAGCTGAGCGGATCGTCACTGTCGGCAAGCGCGGCCGCAACCTCGCCTTCGGCCGCCAGTTCGCGCAAGGTCGCGGCCAGTTTACCGGGCTGTGAGAAGATATTGCGCACCGCGAACATCAACAGCGTGCCGATCTTGTACTCTTGTGTCAGCGGAAAGACGCGTGTCCGCGCGTTCTGGTGCATCATCGAAAACCCGACCATCGCGACATCCCAGACGCCGTCCTGCGCGGCTTGGTGGAGCATGTCGTGCTGCAGATCGTGGGGCGCCGTCTCGGTGATGCCGAGAAAACGGAATTTGCCCTTGTCGCGCTCGCGCAACAGCACCGGGGCCAGCTCTTCCAAGGCGTGCGCGTAATTCGCCGGCGGCATGCCGTGCAGCTGGTAGACGTCGATATAGTCGGTGTCGAGCTGGCGCAGCGAATTGTCGAGAGTGGCGACGATGCCCGCCGGATCGGCGCGGCCGCTCGACCAGGAAAACGGCGCCTTGGTGCATATGACGACGCTGTCGCGCGGGACGGATTTGATCGCCTTGCCGAGCACCGCTTCGGTGCCGTAAGCCGCCGCGGTGTCGAACAAATTCACGCCGTGCTCGATCGCCGCGTGGACGATGCCGATGGCGCTCTCTTCGCGGCCGCCCGTGCCGAGCCCCAGCCGGCTGAACCCGCCACAGCCAAGCCCGGCGACGCTGACCTTGAGCCCGGTGCGGCCGAGCGTGGTGTAGTCCATCGGCGGACCTCTCGTGAAGCGGTTCGTACGGTGTATGGACAATATAGCTATCGGATAACTGCCGATCACAGGTTACGCTACCGTCAATCGATCAATAGGGAGACAATCATGGCGAAGGCCTATTGGGTGGCGACGTACAAGTCGATTTCCGACCCCGATGCGTTGGCGGGTTACGCCAAGCTCGCCGGCCCGGCGATCCAGGGCGCGGGCGGCAAGTTTCTGGCGCGCGGTACCGCGGCGAAGGCCTATGAGGCCGGTGTCATCCAGCGCGTCGTGATCGTCGAGTTCGACAGCGTCGCGCAGGCGGAAGCCGCGCATGACAGCCCCGGTTATCAGGAGGCGCTCAAGGTGCTAGGCAAGGGCGCCGACCGCGACCTCCGCATTGTCGAGGGCGTGTAACAATAGCAGCAACAACATTCATGGTTGGCGGGGTTGCGCCCGGCCAAGTCTTAAAAAAAGGAGAACCCGCCATGCCGCGTTTGAACTTTGGTGCCTTCCTCGCCCCGCACCATCCGGTTGGCGAGCATCCGATGCTGCAGCTGCGCCGCGATCTCGATCTCGTCGAGCATCTCGACAAGCTCGGCTACGAGGAATTCTGGTGCGGTGAGCATCACTCGAGCGGCTGGGAAATGATCGCGTCGCCCGAAATGTTCCTGGCCGCGGCGGGTGAACGCTCAAAGCGCATCAAACTCGCGACCGGCGTCATCTCGCTGCCCTATCACCACCCATTCAACGTCGCGCAGCGCATGGTGCAGCTCGATCACATGACCGGCGGCCGGGCGATCTTTGGTTCGGGGCCGGGCGCGCTTGCCTCCGATGCGCACACGCTCGGCATCGACCCGATGACCCAGCGCGATCGCCAAGACGAGGCGATTGGCATCATCCGCCGCCTCTTTAACGGCGAGACCGTCACCGCGAAAAGCGATTGGTTCACGATGCAGGATGCGGCGCTGCAACTCCTGCCGCTGCAGGAGGAGATGCCGTTCGCCGTCGCCTCGCAGATCAGCCCGTCGGGCATGACACTGGCCGGCAAGTACGGCTGCGGCATCATCTCGATCGGCTCGCTCGCCGAAGAAGGCCTCAACGCGCTGCCGACGCAATGGGGTTTCGCCGAAAGCGCGGCGAAGAAGCATGGCCAGACCGTGGATCGCAAGAACTGGCGCGTGCTGTTGAACTGGCACATCGCCGAGACCCGCGAGAAGGCGATCGCCGAGGCGCGCGAGGGCCTGATGCGCCACCACAACGAATACATTGTCGGCACCCTGCAGCGGCCCGGCGCGACCGCCTTTAAGGATCCCGACGAGGCGATCGAGAAGACGGCGTTCGGCGCCGGCGGCGCGGCAACGATCGGCACCCCCGACGATCTGGTGGCGCGGCTCAAATCGGTGCTTGAGATGAGCGGCGGCTTTGGCACCGTCGTCGGCTTTGTGCATGACTGGGCCAACCCGGAAAACACGTTCCGCAGCTGGGACATGGTGGCCCGCTACGTCGTGCCGGAAATCAACGGTCACCTGGCCAAATTGCGCCAGTCGCGCGATTTCGTCGCGACCAATCGCGGCGTCTTCGACCGCGCCAAGGAAGCGATCATGGCGAAGATCAACGAGAACGAGGCTGCGGTCGCCGCACTCGCGGTCACCAAGGGCTCGCGCCTCGGCGACGTCGCCTCGGCCAGCAACGCGATCGATTTCGACAAAATCCAAGCCCGCCCCGCCGCGGAGTGAGCTGACGGCCTCGCCCCGAATATTCGGGGCGGAAGCCGTGCCAAACGCCAGGGTTCGGGACGCACCACGGGCCATGCCGACAATGCCGCGCGTCGCGTGGACCGGCGGCTGGTGGCTGCGTCCAAGGATCCTTGGGCTGCGCCGGGCGGGTGGCTGCTAGGCACGGTGCACTTCCGCGTTGTCGTGACGCATGAAAATGCGCCATCCTTGAATGTGCTGGAGAATCCGCGCCGATGATTGGCGCTTTGGGACGGACCGCCATGAGACTGAACGACGCGATCAATATCGAAGACCTGCACCGGATGGCGAAGCGGCGGCTGCCCAAGGTCGCCTTTGACTTTATCGAGGGCGGGCTCGAGGACGAGCGCGGGCTCGACCGCAATACCGAGGCTTTTCACAAGCACCAATTGCTGCCGCGCTACCTGGTCGACGTGTCGAAGCGTGACCAGTCGCAGACGATCTTCGGCCACAAATTCAACAGCCCGTTCGGCATCTCGCCGACCGGCAGCGCCGGGCTGTTTCGGCGCGGCGCCGATATGATGCTGGCCGAGGCGGCGCGCGACGCGAACATCCCCTACATCATGTCGGGCGCGAGCAACCAGACGATCGAGGACGCGGCCAAGGTCGCGCCAAAGAATGCGTGGTATCAGCTCTACGCGGCGAAGGACGAAAAGGTCTCCGACGATCTGATCAAGCGCACCGCCGATGCCGGGCTCGAGGCCTTGGTGCTGACCGTCGACGTACCGGTGCATTCGAAGCGTGAGCGCAACACCCGTAACGGCTATGCCAATATCCGCGGCAACTGGCTGCAAGCGGCGCTCAAGCTCAAGCCGACCCTGCTCGCCGAGGCGATGACACATCCCGGCTGGATCTACGAATACATCACCAATGGTGGCACGCCGCCGCTTGGCAATTGGATGCCCTATCTGCCGGCCGACGCGACACCCGAAGACACGATCAAGTTCAACCGCGCCCAAGTGCCGGCCAACGCGCAGACCTGGAAGGAATTGGAGCACTACCGCAAGCTTTTCCCGCGCAAGCTCGTGGTCAAAGGCATCATGAGCCCCGCCGATGCGCTGCGCTGCGCCGAGATCGGTTGCGACGGCATCATCGTATCGAACCACGGCGCGCGGCAATTGGATCAGGCACCCGCCTCGCTCGACGTGCTGCCGGCGGTCAAGCGCGCGGTCGGCGAC
>Ga0181537_10002214_pt1 | contig 17257 bp, 14 predicted proteins | sample PEATcosm2014_Bin_39_FD_119765 | JGI IMG/M metagenome (GOLD analysis project Ga0181537, IMG submission 119765) | Peatland microbial communities from MTU Mesocosm Facility, Houghton, MI, USA - PEATcosm2014_Bin23_10_metaG | ecosystem: Environmental > Terrestrial > Soil > Wetlands > Peat | place... | reverse complement strand
GGGCAGCACGGAGAATAAAGTGGCTTCGGGAACGCTTGTCGCGTCGACGAGCAACCTGGCTTTCGGGACTGTGGCCGTGGGACAGACCGCGAGCGCCACCATCACGTTTCAGAACCAAGGGACTGCTCCCGTCCATGTCTCCCTGGTGAACGTGAGCGGGCAGTATTTCTCGTCGACTCTTAGCCCGACTAGCCTGCCGTTGACGATTGCGGCGAACAGCAGCTACAACCTGGCCGTGCAATTCAATCCGGGCGCGGCGGGATCGCTGTCGGGACAAGTGACGGTGACGAGCGATGCGTCGAGTGGATCTTCGACTGCCGTGACCTTCAGCGGCACGGGAATGCCGGTTCCCACCGGGGTCAACTGCGCCACCAGCGCCATGACTGGAGCAGGGACTGACAGCTGCACGGTGACGTTAAATGCGGCGGCAGCCAGCGGCGGACTGACCGTCAACCTGTCAAGCAACAGTGCGGCCGTGACGGTGCCAGCTTCGGTCAATGTTCCGGCTGGAGAGACGAGTGCCGGTTTTACGGCGACGGTGAATTCCGTGAGCACGGCGCAGGACGTGGCGGTGACAGCGAATGTGGCTGGAATTTCACAATCGTTTGCGCTCGAGTTGGGTGCGGTGGCGCCCATCCTGAGCGTTAACACGAGCAGCGTGGCATTTGGATCGGTGAACGTGAGTTCGGAAGCCACGCAGTCGGTCGTGGTGACGTCAACCGGCAATGCACCGGTGACCGTAAGTGGTGCCACGGTGACGGGGAGCGGTTTTTCAGTGGCGGCAGACAGCCTGCCGATTACCTTGAATCCCAACCAGACGGCGACATTGACGGTGCAATTCGATCCGACCGCGGCTGGTGCGGTGTCCGGTTCGCTGACGCTGTCGACGAACTCGTCCGACGCGAAATCAAAGATCGTCAATCTGACGGGAAAAGGCATGCCGATGCTGGCCGGGTTGACCTGCTCCAGCGGTTCCATGACGGGCGCGGGAACGGATAGTTGCACCGCGACGTTAAACACTGTCACGGCGGGTAGCGGGTTCACCGTAAGCCTGTCGAGCAGCAGTTCGTCTGTGACGGTGCCGGCTTCCATCACTATCCCGGCAGGGCAAACCAGCGCCGCGTTTACGGCGACTGTGAGTTCGGTGACCACAACGCAGAGCGCGACGCTGACGGCAAGCGCCGGCAGCAGCACGAAGACCTTTACACTGCAACTCGGATCGGGCATTCCAACGCTGGCCATGAGCGCTTCGACGGTCGCGTTTGGCAACGTAAATGTGAACTCGGCGACGACGCAGACGCTTACCCTGTCATCGACTGGGACGGCGGCAGTGACGATCAGCGCAGACGCAGTGAGCGGAACGGGATTCTCCGTCTCCGGAGCGAGTTTCCCGTTGACCCTGAATCCCAATCAGACGGCCACACTGACGGTGCAGTTCGATCCGACTGCGGCAGGCGCGGCGTCCGGTTCGCTGACATTGACCAGCAACTCGTCGACGGGAACTTCAACTGCGGTAAGCTTCAGCGGCACGGGCGTACCGGTGCTGGCAGGGTTGACCTGCTCCAGCGGTTCCATGACGAGTACGGGAACAGATAATTGCACCGCGACGTCGAATGTGGCCGCGGCGAGCGGCGGGTTCGTGGTGAGCCTGTCGAGCAGCAGTTCGTCGGTGACGGTGCCGGCTTCCATCAATATTCCGGCAGGGCAAACGAGTGCCGGGTTCACGGCGACGGTGAGTTCCGTGAGCACTTCACAGAGCGTGACGCTGACGGCAAGTGCAGGCAGCAGCACGAAGACCTTTGCACTGCAGATCGGGTCGAGCGTTCCGACGCTGGGCGTGAGCGCTTCAACGGTCTCGTTCGGCAACGTCAATGCGAATTCGGCGACGACGCAGACGCTTACCCTGTCATCGACTGGGACGGCGGCAGTGACAATCAGCGCAGACGCAGTGAGCGGAACGGGATTCTCTGTCTCCGGAGCGAGTTTCCCGTTGACGCTGAATCCCAAGCAAACAGCCACGCTGACGGTGCAGTTTGATCCGACGGCTGCGGGTGCGGCGTCCGGTTCGCTGACATTGACCAGCAATTCGTCGACGGGGACCACGACCACCATCGCGTTCAGCGGCACGGGCGTGCCGGTACTGACCGGTTTGACTTGCAGCAGCAGTTCCATGGCCGGCGCGGGAACGGACTATTGCCCCGTGACGCTGAATGTGGCGGCCGCGACCGGCGGATTCACGGTTGCCCTGTCGAGCAACAATGCGGCGGTGACGGTGCCGTCTTCAATCAATATTCCGGCTGGGCAAACGAGCGCCGGGTTTACTGCGACGGTGAGTTCCGTAAGCACGACGCAGAGCGTGACGCTGACGGCAAGCGCCGGTGGCAGCACGAAGACTTTCGCGCTGCAGCTCGGGTCGACCGTGCCCACACTCTCTGTCAGCACCACCAGCATTAGTTTCGGCAGTGTGAACTTGAACACGCTAACTCCTCAGTCGGTGATTTTGACTTCGACGGGGACAGGGTCGGTGACCGTCAACTCGGCGACAGTGTCGGGTACAGGGTTCTCCTTCTCCGGGGCAAGTTTCCCGTTGACGCTGAGCCCGAATCAGTCGGTTACGCTGAGCGTGCAATTCGATCCGACAGTGGCCGGGGCCGCGACTGGCTCGCTGACCATCGTCAGTACCTCGTCAACGAACCCGACGACCGTCGTGAGCCTGAGTGGGACCGGACAGCAGACGACAGCCTATGAAGTCGATCTTAGCTGGGACGCGCCCACAAACTCGAGCGACCCCGTGGCGGGCTACGACATCTATCGGGCCGTCAGCGGGAGTTCCGCGTACCAGTTGCTGAACCCGTCGGTCAATAGTTCAACCACTTATGCCGACACCACTGTTGCCGACAGCACCTCTTACACCTATTACGTAGAGAGTGTCGATGCCGAAGGCAATCAAAGTGTGCCTTCGAACTCCTTCACGGTGTCGATTCCTTAGAAGTCAGGTGCGGTCGCGGGCAGGACAGCTCTCACGATTTGCTCCTGCCACGACTTTCCCGACTAGAGCATTTTCATTCTTACTGTGTAGCGCCAAGGCGTAATCTGAACCATGCTTGAGCATTCTCTAGTGTGATCTGTGGAAACAGTTCAGAGATTGCCAGCTCAAGAGCTTCCCTGGTTCGTGCTCTTGCGGAACGGAGCAGTTGTTTGAGTTTGGACCAGGCCTTAAGGAAACATCAGCTTACGCGAAGGCTGAGGGCCAAAGCAAAGAAGAAAGAATCCGACCAGCGAAAGCACCAGCTCGAACATTCTTACCGCCTGCAGGGTGTCGGCGGTAAATGGCGCAGACCAGGTCCGTGCGTTGCACACGATGGCAATCGCTGCCAGTACAAGAGCACAACGCTCGCAAACAGACCATTGGCTTGCCGCGTGAAGCAGCTGCCTCTCAGCAAAAATCATGAATACGCTCGGAAACAAAATCAGCAGAATGCGCATGTACGCGTCGTTCCGCCAAGCGAGCGCGAATGTTTCATACCGGGGGAGAGGCGCCATCCAGCCAGCAGAGAAGCCGTCATCAGAGCGAAAAAAACCAGGATTGCCTGTCCTGGTTTGGGCTCTCGAATTGTGGGGTCGGGGTCGGGCAGCTGCTGTGGGCTTATTGCACGCAGATATCGGTCGGTGCCGGAGTATTTACCTGGGCAGAAAGAGACTCGCCTTCCTTCTCATCCGCCAGTTCGTAAACCAGCCGGCCATCTGCAACCTTGGCAAAGGCGAGTCTGGCACGTTCCGCGCCTTCCCCTGTGATGCGCCATGAGCCGTTATCCCAGATGACGGCCATTTGATTCCGTTGCCGCCACCACTCAGCAATTTCACCGGGAGTTGCAGACCACAGATGTTGGGACGCGCGCAGCTCATTCACCATTGCAAGCAAATCTCTGTAAACGGCCCGAAGACCGGGTTCAATAATGTAGTCCGGATGGACAAGCAGTGTAATGAGGCCGTTCTTAGCCAGGATCAGCTCGATCTGCAATCTCCACAGGTCAACAGATTGCTGTTTCAGAACACGAAACAGCGTATAGTCCTGGATCGTCGTAAGCGGTAGTTCAACCAGGTTGCCAATGAAGTATGGCATCACAGTGCAGCATCCGCCGTGCTGCGGATCGAGGTGAGCAACATTCGGCATAGACATGTCAAAGGAGAAATCGAGGTATTCGAACCAGTCAGGATTGCGATACATCACTGCCGAGCGGAAACCTTTTACATCATATTCCCGGGCAAAGCGGTTGATTAGCGCGGCGCGCTCGCGAAATTGTCCCAATTCATCAAACAACCGGCCGTCGTGGTTCAGGTCGTGGATGCACAACTCAAATCCGCGGTCGCGAAAACTGTTCAGGAACTCCTGCGAAACAGCATATCTGTCTTCCGGAACGATCTGGAAGGAACTCTTGAATCCAAAGGAATCGTCCAGATCCATCAATTCCGCGCAATGGTCCCTGCCTGCCTGGTTTTCCACATCGTGCGTGATCGTCAAGCAGGCGCGTGCTCCATCGGGCCAGAACCAGATAAAGGGGATGCGCTCCTGTCGATTCGCCTGCAGCAAATGCAGTAGCAGCGCTTCAGAGATATCCTCGACGGTCGTGTCCACTGGCCACTGTGGGAAGCGTCTCTTGTTCCACTTTCCCGCGCGAAATCTCTGAATGTAGCCGCGCACGGTCGGATTGGTTAGGCGACGAATTCGGTAATACGTGTGCTTCAATATCTTTTCGAACCCGGTTAGCTGGCAACCGGCGTAACGTTCCAAGCGGAGATTGTCGATCACCTCATCGGGGTCAAAGGGTAGCCGGAGCGGGTTCACGCCTCCTACAAAATGTGGAGCATCAACCTGCGGACCAGGCGACAGATGCACAGTCCGTGTGCCGCCTACAGTTCGCCCATAACCTATCGCAGCAGAGCCGAGTGCGAAGTAATTAGCCTTGGGGCTAAGTTCTCCACTTAGACGGTACTTCAGGAATTCATCCGGACAGCGATAACGGTCGCGAAGGGAACGGATAATGTCGGATTCAATTCGGCTAACTTCCGATGGATGTCCCAAGATTGCTCCAAGTTGTCATCTGACGAGACTGATTTTCGGCAACTCAAAACCGGCTCATTCCGAGAACGGAATTCGCCCGCAGCCGATGGGGAGTTTCCAGCCGCTGAAAAGATGCTATCGCTCTTCTAACGGTGAATGTATGCGACTTTCGATGCAAGCTGACTGACCCGTCCGGGGGTAGTGATTTGCCAGCAAAACCTCTTTCCCTTACCCAACGTCTTATCTAAAGGCCGCAGGAAGGAGTTAGGCCGCTCATCGCACCGTTCAGCCAACGATTCCGCGGATGAGATCCCGCGAGCACGGCGGTCTGTTGACGGATAAATTGAAGGGACCGGAGTAATGCAATTATCTCACGCACTGGCTGCTCATTGTGAGGTATTCGTGAACCGCAGTGCCAGCGGCACTCGTAAGAAATAAGGGCGGATCGGATGACTCGCCAACTGACCGGATATCGGCCCTATCTGGACGCATTGAACTACTCGTGAGTGCGTCCGAGTGTTTGGCCAAACGCTTATTTGTCGTCTACAGGGTGTCGCCTGGACCTAGCCAACGCGCGGCTCTTCTTCAAGAGCCTTCGTTCCATCCAACGCCAATGGAAATACCCGAGACGACCGGTTACGAAGCCCCTCCGGGGCCGCCACGAACTGTTCATCAAGTGAACGCCATATTCCCCAAAGTGATACCAGTTCCGGACGTTGCAAAGATCATCCGGAAAGAGCACGGTGACCGTCTTCGCTAGCTCTGGATTTTCAGCTAGAGTACAAGAGCAGAGGCCGGGGCCGGTCGAGTAAAAGACGGAATATAAGTCCTTGTCGAAAGGGGGCGTTCCGCGCATCATCGACTTGACCCACAGCGGATCCGTCTGGGCCCTGACGCAATTCTTGATTATCGCTCCAAGAAACGGGTGACCTGCAGCGGCCCCAAAAGCGTAGTTCCCTATTTCCCAGTCCATGCCAAACTCGGTGCGCAGACGATGGCTGAAAGTGAGCCTCTCAAAAGGAAAGACACAACCCCTCTCCAGAAGGGTCGACAGACCAGAGCCCAACAACACATCAAGGTCAAGATAGAACCCGCCGTAGTGGTAAATAGCGAGATATCGAAAGAAATCATAGCGCTGAATGGGAACCTCGAATGACTCAAAGACGGGGCGGTATTCGGGGAACTCTTGGGCGATGAACTCTTCCACCTGTTTATCGTCGAAGAACAGGTATTCGAAATCGGGGTTCAGTAGCCTCGCACTCGCCATGAAGGCTCGAATGGGGAGCTTCTGCTCGGTTTGCTTTCCGGTTTGAATTATCCGTTTTGGGATTCGATAGGACATAGTAGCCTGTTCCAACGGTAGGGCCTGTAGGCGATGGCGCGGAGGCCAAAATATTAAGGGCTCTCTTGAAACGCGGAACTTAACCTGAGCGCTCACGAGAGCTCGGGAACTCTGCGGGTAGCGACTTTTTGAGGAGCCTTAGCAGGGCTTGGCACGATCACATACGCACGCGCCGCCTGCGATGTTCGCCTTCTTTACTCGCCACGTCGCTCGCCCGCCGTCGGCTGCTGCCCCACTGGCGGTAACTCTCGACGATTTGGCCGACTGTCTTCCAGGTCTCACACTTCTGGTGGAACCTGTGCTTACGATCCGGAGTCAGGACCCAATGCAGGACTTCGATGGGAAGTTGAATACTGATCAGTCTGAGAACGGTGAAGCAGCGCCGTGAGATTCCGAGGATATCAGGTCCAGGCTCCGACTCCCGGACTATTGCCCGGCCGATATCGAAGAACCGTGCAAGGAAGTACGGCTTTTGAACTCGATCCTCGGCGATAGGGTGGTAAAGAATAGCTGAAGGTTCGTATCGCAGGCGCTCGCCTGCAGTCATCAGCCGGCTGCCAAACTCGATGTCCTCATTCGTGCTCGGGACGTCGCGGTTCGGGCTGGCGCCCATATCAATGCGAAAGGACCCGTACTTTTCGAACATCTCTTTGCGAAATGCCATGTTAGCCCCGTAGGGAGCCTCTTGGAGCACGCATGGCTCCGGACCACGGTCGAACAACGGGGCAATCACATAGCCGAGATTATCCGGTCCTGATAGCGTCAACCAGCGAGGTGGCGAGAAAGGATGCGATAACACTGTCCGTCCTCCCGCGCCAGCCCATTCGCCTTCGTTAAGGCACGCCGTCAAATTCTGCAGCCACGTCGGCTCAACGGTCACGTCGTCATCCGTGAAGGCCAGGATGTCGCCCTTGGCTTCTCGAATCCCCGCATTCCGGGCATAGGACAAGCCTTGCTGTGGTTCAAATAGATAGCGGAATCGGCCGGGGTAGCGCCGGCAAAACTCCTCTGCCAGCTCGCAAGTTCGATCGGTTGAGTTGTTGTTCACCACCAACACTTCCCATTCGATCGAGTCGGGAACCGCTGAGACAGCGAGGCTCGCGAGCGCCTTCACCAAGCTCTGGCAACGGTTGTATGTGCATACGATGACTGTGATTGTCACTCTATTTGTTCGCCCCGGACCAAAGATTTCCGGCATGGCGCGAATCACGCCAGTCCAAGTTTCTTAAGCAATGGCTTCAGAGGACGCCCAACCATGACAGGGTATGTGAGTACTGCATGAGCCGCGCTCAGAATGGCGCTGACGTGCAGGCCTTGTCTCCAATAAAGCTGTGCGGCGGTGAGTCGGAGATCGGCAATTCGCCATCGCTCAATGTATTCCAAATCGGACTGCAATGTGTCGAGGGTTGCCTGAAGCGCGACTGCGTCTTCACCCGCCATGCTCATGTATCGGATCCATTCCCGGCGGTCGGAAGCAAGCTGGCGCTGCTGTTTGGTCTTGCTTACACCTAATGCGGCAAGCAGTTCGGGAGTTATTTCCGTGATCGAATCCAACGGGTCCGGAATCCCCTCACTCCTCGACGACGCGGAAAGTTGGGCGCCGAGAAAACCCAGGGTTTGCTGTCTCCGCTTTTGGTAAGATACCTGGCTTGGGTGAATCCTGTACCTGAGAATCACCTGATCGAGATTGGCGAGTTGGAAATGTTCGGCGATTCGCAGCCACAAGTCATAGTCTTCGGCAGGGGCAAAGGGCCCCCGGTATCCGCCGACATCTGCGAAAGCGTCGCGACGTATAAGAACAGTAGGCTGCCATAGCGGAGATTGCTCCTTGAAGGCTGATCGAATCTCTCGGTCCGCGGCCGGCTTGCCCCAGACAACAATTGCCTTGCCTGTAGCGTCGATGCACTCGACCGCCCCACCAACCACTCCGACTTCCGGATGTGCCTCCATGAAGTCGACCTCCCGCGCGAGGCGCTCGGGAAGCGAGACGTCGTCCGCGTCCATAATTGCGATGTATTTGCCTTGCGCGAGAGAACAGGCTGCATTGCGCGCCTCGGCCAGGCCGCAGTGAGGTATCTCGTGGAATTTTATTCGGCTATCGCCTGCGGAATACTGGGAGATGATCGACTTTGAGTTATCGGTTGAACCGAAATCGACGATGATAAATTCAAATTCGCGGAATTTCTGGGCGAGAATACTCTCGATAGCCTCCGCGAGAAAGCGATCGACGTTACATACGACCAAAGCGACTGAAACTAAGGGTTGGCTCATTTGCTTCGTACCATGTACCGTCATTGCAAAGCTTACGTCGGCAGGGTAATTGTGCAGCTTTGCGTGCATCAAGTGTGGGCGCCGTAGCCGATCTTTGCTCTTTCTGTTGGATCGCCTTTTTGTCCCTTTGAGTCGCGCGCGAGGCGGTAGGTTTCCACGATCTGACCAGCCATGCTCCAGGCCCGGCACTTATTGAAGAACCTTTGTTGCGGGCTAAAGGTCCCTATCCACCGAAAAGTTCTTTGCGGCAGACGGAATCCTATCATGTTCGCGATGCTAAAGTAGCGCCGCGGGATTCCCAGAATATCGGGCTTACATTTCCATTCTCGGACCGTCGCGCGGCCGTAGTCGAAGAACCATCCCAGGAAGTAACTTTTCCGAAGGCGATTTTCGAAAACAGGATGATAGACAACAGCAGAAGGCGCATAAACCAGTTGCTCACCCGCGGCCATCAAGCGGCGGCCAAATTCAGTGTCTTCATTGGGAATTCTGTTCCCCGGGCCAATGCCGAGATCAATGCGAAACAGTCCGTATTTCTCGAACATTTCCTTCCGAAACGCCATGTTTGCGCCATACGGAGGCCAACGAAGGCTGCACGGCCTAAGCCCATAATCGAACAATGCCGCGAGCGGGGCGCCTAAGTTATCCTCGCCGTCTAACTTCATCCATTTCGGCGGGGAAAACGTTCCCGCAATGAGGGTTCTACCCCCAACGCCGCCGCATTTTGCGGTCTCCATAGGAGCAGTCAGATTCTGCAGCCAAGTAGGCTCAACGGTTACGTCGTCGTCCGTGAATGCCAACATCGTGCCTCGGGACTCGCGGACCCCGGTATTGCGCGCAAAGGAAAGGCCTTGTTGTGGTTCGAGTACGCAACGAAACCTGCCCGGAAACCTCTTCGAAAACTCCTCGACTACATCCCGCGTATGGTCCGTTGAGTTGTTGTCAATGACCAAAACTTCCCATCGGACGGAATCGGGAAGTACTTGAGCCGCAACGCTCTCCAAGGCTCGAGCCAGGCACAGGCAACGGTTATACGTGCATATCACAACGGTAACGTTCATAGGAGTCGCGTTCCGTTCGGTTCGAGGCCCTGTTGCCATTCGCAATCTCTCTTTGTGCGGCCACGGACCAAATCGAGCCAGCTTTAGCTCACCGACACGACTCGGCCGAAGACGTTTCTCACTGCGTTGCTTCGGCGCAGACCTTCAATTTTTCGCAGAATAATGTGATCGGATCGCTCGGTATCAGGCTCTCTGCCCGAGCTCGTGCAGCGTGGCCCATCTTCTGCCATTCGCTGCGCCGGTCCCAGGCACGTTGCAGCGCGTTGGCTAACAACGACACAGTAGGAGCTTGCGCCACAAACCCAGTTTCGTTATCAACGCATAATTCCGCAGTGCGTCCCACATCTGTCACGACTGCCGGCCTCCCGTACCACATCGCTTCGACGAGTGTAAGCGGCACGCCTTCGTACCTTGAGGGTTGCACCAGTAGATGGTTTTGTTCCCAAATTGCCCGGACATCTTTCACGTGGCCGCGAAAATGCACGTTACTCAGCTCGAGCATCCTGCATAGGCGTCGCAACGATTGCTCAAAGGGGCCCTCTCCAAACAAATTCAATTCGATGGGGCGCTCCCGCCACTCCGGCCGTGCCAGGACCTGCAGTAATAGATCTTGCCCTTTGGCGCCCGGTTCAAGTCGCGCTACGCAAGCCAGCCGCCACTTTCCGCCTTCATCCGGCCAATCTGGAACGTGCTCGAGCGAAACCTTATAGGGATTCCAAACTACTTCGCCGTTTTCCAGCGGCTCACCCAACTGGACGCGGAGCAGATCGAGATTTTGATGGGAAACGCAGAAAACTTTGCGCGCGGCGGTGTAGCTTGCCAACGCTTCGCCGAGTTGGTGGTCCGCGAACCACCAGGACTCACTATTGAGGTGAACGATCATGACGTACGGTATGGCTGCATCGGCGCAGACCTTAGCCCAGTTAAATCCTCCTGAAGTGGCTCCCTGGGAAATGACGACCAAGTCTGGATTGAATTGCTTCAATCGGCGATAGCTTCTTCGGTAGCCAAGCGAGAATCGATCCCAGCGGGACCGGGCACGCCCCGCATGATACGAAGGGTAGATTTCAAGCCTGATACCATGGTCCGTCAGCGCGGTCACCTTGTCCGACAGTCGCGGCCAGTACCCGACCAACGCCTGCACATTGTGCCCCGCCCGGCGCAGCTGAACCGCGGTTTGGCTCCAGAGTTCCTCGCTCGCACCCCACGGCGAGCTCAGCATTGTACTGATGAAAGCAAATCTCATTTGGAATCGAGCGCCAGTTTCTTGCTGCTCAAAGGCTCATTTCGAAGAAGGCGTTCGAAGAATGAGCGGCTGAAATCCGCATGGTCCCTGTTTGCATAGTACTCGCGACCATTGTGCAGCGCCACACTTCGTGCTTCAGCGTACGCACGGCTGTCAGTCAGGAGTCTCGTAATTTGATGAAGAGCCTCATTGGGAGCTAAGGTCTGATCGGGTGAAAAGCATGCGAGGTCACCAGTCGTATAACCTCCTTCTGTCTGCAAAAAGATCGTCGGCAGCCCACAAGCTGAAGCCACAGTAAGCGCCCCACTGAAAAGGCCGACAGCGACGGACGAGCGACGCAGATCGTCTTCAAGGGACCACACTGGATGAGATAGCTCACATCGATTCGGATAATTACGGACGAGCTGTTGACACGCATCGAGATCGAGAGTGCTCCAGTAGGGATGGGGCCTGATGATCAGGCGCCTAAGCGGCGAGTCCACGGCGAGCAGTTTTTCTGCCAACTGAAGTAGCGCCTGGCATTGGGCTTCGATGCCATAGAAGTCACCCGGCTCGGCCGACACATCCACCATGAGTAATGTCTGAAGCGCAAACTGATCGGGCAAAGTGGTCACCGTATCGATTAGGCAACCGCCGTTGACGTATTCCACAGGGGGCTCAGGCATTCCAGCCGCTTGAAAGAATCGATGGTTGGCTCGCTGCAAAAAAGATGCGGAAGGCTGACCGAATGCGACAAACTTTGAGGCATTGACGGGAACGTCTAAGGTGTGGCCGATCACTCCCTGTTGAAAAGTGATGACCGTTTTGCCTCGTTGCAATCCTGTTCGGCAAACCGGACTGCAAAGTGTATGCCAATGACAACGAGCAACAACAGCATCAAATTCAATCCAAGGCGCCATGTGCTCCCAAGCCTCGACGAAGGTGGCGGTGTGTTCAAAACCGCTCATCAGTCCATGGCTGGGGCTTAGCCCATAAGGTTCAAGAATCTGAACCGTCTCCTCAAAAGCTGCGCGTCCGCGCACCCGCGCGGCGCGGGGGCGCAAGCGCGCTTCCACCCGGTTGAGATGTGCGGACGGATCCAGAAAAACTACTTGCTTGCTGCGCCCCTCCGCAGCCAATCGAGCATCGAGTTCCTCGCGACAGGGGGCGTAACCGGGCAGCAGGCAGAGAATTGCAGCGTCGGTTTGAGCAAGTCCAAGAAGCGTGCGAACTAGAAACTGGTTTTCGGTCTTGCGGTCAAAATACGGTATCGGGCAAAAGAGTATTTCCGTCTTGATCTTTTGCGGCCTCCAAATCTGGCTGATCCTGTCTGCGATTCGAATGGCCCGTTTTGCCATTGGGTTCCTGGCACGATGGCCGACTGATGCTGCGCCAGAGCTCTTCAACGTGTTCATCTGCAGCTGCAGAAAATAGTCCTGCAGTTTTATGTCATGACGATAAAGATGCACCTGCCTCTCTGAGAATTCCGCAATGTCGCTCCGCGGCGAACTAAAAAGATCGCGAATATCCATCTGGCCTGGGCGCATTCTATTTGCCAACGAGACTTGAAATCGTCTCGATGACGCGGTCCTGTGCGGCAGCCGTCAACCCGACAGAACACGGTAAGCTTATGGCCTGACCATAGAGCGAGTCCGATATGGGACACGGGGGGCTGCCAGAAGGATCATGTGCGGCAGAGCGGTGCAGGGGCTGCCAAAGTGGCCGCGTTTGCACGTTGTGTTCCGCGAGTTTCTGAAGAAGGCGCCGCGAGTTAATTCCTGCTTCTTGCTCATCCACGAGAATCGTGTACATCCAATACGTGCTCATCGCCCATTCGGCTTCCTGCGGTAACCGGATGCCCGGAAGAGACGCAAGAGACTCCTGATAGCGCTTTGCAATCGCTCGTTTGGCGGAAACATACGTTTCGAGTTGTTCCATCTGCGCGCAGCCCAGTGCGGAAAGCACATTGGTGAGGCGATAGTTATAACCTATGGCGTTGTGAACATACTCGATTGGATCATCCTTAGCCTGCGTAGTAAGGTAACGTGCGCGCGCTGCCCACGCGTCGTTGTTGGTGACGATCATTCCGCCGCCGCCAGTCGTGATGATCTTGTTGCCGTTGAAACTGAAGCAGCCGACATGGCCCACGCCACCGAGCGCCCTTCCACGGTATTTTGCACCCAACCCTTCGGTCGCATCTTCGATCACCGGCAAGGAGTACTTGGCTGCGATTTCGAGAATTGGGTCCATGTCCGCGGGATGGCCGAGAATATGAACCGGCAGGATGGCCTTAACACAACGGCCACTAACGAGATTCCGTAATTTCTTGCCATCCCACGTGCAGCGGTTCTCAAGAAAATCGATCACTCCCTCTGGATTGATTTGCCAGTAGTGTGGCTCTGCGTCAATGAAGACTGGCCAGGCACCAACGTAACGGATGGCGTTGGCCGGAGCAATGAACGAAAGCGACGACACGAGCACTTCGTCGTCGGGTTCGACGCCCGCGAGCAAAAGCGCGATGTGCAAGGCAGCAGTGCCATTAACGGTAGCCACCGCGTATTTAGTACCGACCTGCTCGGCCGTCATCCTCTCGAATCGATCAACGTAGCTGCCGACGGAGGAAACCCAATTGGTATCCAGGCACTCCTTGATGTACTTCCACTCATTTCCCCGAATTTCAGGCACGATGAGCGGGATGAATTCCGAGGAGGACGAGATGGGCACTTCTGACGAATGCGATTCTGCTGTATTCAATTTCGATATCTCCCGTTGTCGAAATCTTTGATCACTCCGCTTCGAATCAGGTTCGCGACTTCTTCAATACCGTCGGAGACTTTCCGCGTGATATGGAAACCCAAGTCCTCCGTGATCCGTGTGAATGAGACACGATAATCCCGTGGATCCTCTTCTTTTCGGACGAACTTCACGATTGCGTCGGGAGCATACGGACGAATCATCTCGACAAGTTGTTGTTTTTGAAAATTCTCCTCGGTAGATCCGACATTGAACACTTTCCCCGCAACCGTTTCTTTCGGCGAATTGAGCACCAGCTGGATGGCACGTGCAGCATCTCGCACGTGAATATACGGGCGCCAGAACTGTTCCCCATATACCAGAAGCTCCTTCTTCGTCAGCATCTCCATGGTAAATTCGTTGACGGTAAGATCGAATCGCATGCGCGCAGATACTCCGAAAATGGTGGCGAAGCGAAGCGGTGTAGGCGACCAATCGCCACCCTTCCAACTCTTCAAGAGCGCCTGCTCTATCGCCACCTTCGTTTCGGCGTAAAGAGATACAGGAGATAACTCAGATCTCTCATCCACGTACTGATCTGGGTTTTTCATTTTCCCGTAGTTGCTACAGGTGGAGGCGAAGATGAATTGGCGAACACCCACTCGTTGACTTACCTCAATGAGGTCCAGTGAAGCCTGAAGATTGACCGATCGGGCAAGTTCAGGCTGACGGGAGCAGGCTGGGTCACCGACGATAGCCGCGAGGTGGACGACCGCCTCGACTCCGGCGAGTGCGTCTTGCACCGTTTTCCGGTCGGAAACATCGCCGCGAATAAACTCAAAGCCTGGGTGCGACCACACACCTAATAAGGAATCGCCGCCATGCAAGAGGGTGTCCAGGACCCGGACTGAGTGGCCGTCGGACAGGAGCAGAGGCACAAGCGTTGATCCAATGTAGCCCGCGCCTCCTGTGATCAGTATATTCATTGCACATTTCCTCGACGTGTCGCCGCAGCGCACAGTCTGTCGTGGCCGCGGTAGGTGTGAACTTTGCTCAGCGCTTTGACGATTAAGTGGGCGGCGTCAGGATCGGCCCGCTCCGTCCTGCAGATATAGAATCGCACAAGCAGAGCCGAGTGGCGGCCATGAACCGGGCCGAGAGAATCGTGATTGAGGCCGGGAAATGAAAGAATGCCCCGCATGATCCAACAACGTGCGGAATGCATCGATCAACTGGATTCATTCGCGCGATTCGTTCTGAAACTGAAGCTAAAGTGCGAGTCCAACCGAACTGAATATACAGCGTTGCAATGGCACATGCATGTCTCGACAAATCTTTGGCTGAACTCTATCGTAGCTCAATCAATTCGGTAAACTTTAAGGTCGCCGCAGTTCTGCTGCTCGACGAGCCACGGGGGCAGTGCCCCAGGGAGAGCTATATCGGTGCCGGGACGAGCGACAAGGTATCGGACGTGCCATTTCCTGGCGATGTCGCGTAACGTCTCCGGATCCGTGGTGCTGAAGAGCAAGTCGTTGTCATGAAGCAGATCACTAAACCAGGGAAGCATATTTTCGCCTCGAGACAAATATCCTTCGAGAAGCACGGGACGCCGGGACAGCGCAGAATAGCCGTAGGAGCGCCCGTGTCCGAACGGTGTCTCACTCACATCATGCTTGTTGGTCGCGAAGACTTCTCCTGGTGCCATCAGCTCGCCTAGAGACCGCAGCCCGCGAACCTCGTCAGGCGGATAAGTTATGTCAGTATGAACTTGCCCGGTGGCGATCTTGATCCAATCCGGTGACCAAGCCAGAAAGCCGGCCATCAGCACGATCATGAGAGCCGCTGAACCGAGCTTCGCGAACTGGGCATTGCGCTTCATCAGCAACCCCATAGTGGCCAGGAGAGCGAGCAATAAAGAGGCCACGATGAGCTTGGGGAAAAAGTAGTTGATGCCTGTCCTGGAGTGAGTTATAAAGGCGGCAATGCCGATCAGGAAACCGCACGCGACGAGCAGGATCATCCCCTTCACTGCAAGTCTGAGCCAATCAGCGATCAATCGCAGACGCTCCGCACCGCGCCACCATCCGGAAGGCACGCGAGAGAACGCGTAGATGCTGAACATGGATTGCAAAAAATAAATGCCGTATCTTTGGGCGTTATCCACCAGATGAAGCAGGAGCGCCATCGCCAGCCATCCCACGACGCTGATCAGGATCAAGGCTGCAAGAGGCTCCTTCCAGGATTGTGAGATCCAGCGGAAGCCGACAATGCGAAATCCCAACGAAGCTAAAAACCAAACTAAAAGCATCCACCATTGTGTAGTCGCGTGATTGTTGAACATCACAGGCGCGTCTGGGGAATGGCCGTAACCCATAATCTTCCAGGCTGCGAAAAACACGCAGAACATCAGGGCGATGAGCAGCCAGGGGCGCATTGCCCGAAGGCGTCCCCAAAACAAGAGAATTGCCACCATGCCAGCGCAATACACCGAAACCAGTGAATTGACGGGGACCACAAGTGCCGGCAGCAACAGCAAAGTGACGTCACGCCAGGTGAGCGCTGATTCGCGGGCACTTTCAGTCAAACAGAGAGCCATGATCGCCGTAATGGCGATCAGGCCATGAAGCACGGAATGTCCGCTCAACAGATGATCATAGGGAATTCCGGCCGCGAGCATTGATTCGCCGATTGTTTTGAAGAATAAGGATCCGATGAGACCGCCGGAACTGTAGCGTGGACCGTTCAAAGGGATCAGCAAAATAAGCGGACCGTAAAAGAAAAGTCCTGCGACGGTCATGATGCCGCCGAATTTTGTGCCGTTTGCTTTAAGTGAAAGGAGCGTGCCAAGCGACAAGCATGAGAGCATAAGCGCCCAGAGCGAAGCGCCGCGCGTCACGCGGGCGACGGCGTCCCCAAGATCAAGTCCGTCGAGGCGAGAGATGGCTGCCGGTGGCGCATAGGGTCCAAAGTGGTAAAAGAGTTCGGTTGTGACCGTTCCGGGGGTTTTGGGCGGACTGCCTCCGTCTCTTATGGCCTCCGCCATCGAGTAAAACTGTTGGGTATCGATGTATTTCCAATTGAAGCTCGCATCACTGCGCTGCACCATGTCGTCCTTAGCGGATGGAAGGAAACACACCGCACAGGCCAGGACAGAAAGAAGGGCCAGCGCGACACCGTAGGGGACGGTGCTTTGGGTCCATGAGGCGCGGTCTCGCCAAAGATAGAGTGCTCCCACCATCAATAGCCCGAGCCAAAGGACGGGGGCCCAAACAAGCGCGAACCCAAGCCTTACCCAGAATGCGGTGAGAGCCTCGACCGCCAGGATGCCGAGCGCGGGAGCGAGAAGGATGACCCGGGTTCGCGCAGAAGCTGGGAGCGCCAGACTGACGATACTGTAGCCGATCGCAAAGACCAAAATCGCGTACACGAGAAAATTGAGGGCGGCCCACGCCCCGGCGGTATAGAGCACGACGGCTATCCAGGGCAGGAACACGAGTCCCATCGCGACGGATATTCGGCGTTCGGAGCCCAGGAAGGCGATCAGGTGCGTCAATGGCGCTTTG
>Ga0181537_10002213_pt1 | contig 17262 bp, 12 predicted proteins | sample PEATcosm2014_Bin_39_FD_119765 | JGI IMG/M metagenome (GOLD analysis project Ga0181537, IMG submission 119765) | Peatland microbial communities from MTU Mesocosm Facility, Houghton, MI, USA - PEATcosm2014_Bin23_10_metaG | ecosystem: Environmental > Terrestrial > Soil > Wetlands > Peat | place... | reverse complement strand
GCCTTGCAGGTCGCCTATGTCGGCTCCCGGCCCACGCGGCTTGAGGTCAGCAAAAACATCAACGCTCTACCCGCCCAGTATTACAACCTGGGCTCGGCCGAGGTCACTTACCTCAATACCAAGGTCCCCAATCCCATGGCGGGATTATTTGCCAGCACCTATGCCAATAACGCGACCTTGAATGCCGCAACCATCACGCAATCTACGCTGTTGCAGCCGTTCCCTGAGTTCGGTTCAGTCACCGAGCAGAACTCTTCGATAGGCAGCACGCCGTACAACTCGCTGCAGATTCAGGTCAGCCATCCCATGTCGCACCATCTCTCCATCCAGGGCAACATTACCTGGGACAAGCTGATGCTCCACAATGGATACCTCAACTCCGGCATCGACACGCATCTGGAATCGGTGCAGGACGGCAACTCCAACTTGCTGGCCAACGTATTTGGCACCTATCAGCTGCCCGCATTTGCCAAGAGCCCCTACTGGGAACGGATGACGATCGGCGGCTGGATGCTGAACGGCGTGCTGCGCATGGCCAACGGCAACATGATCGCGCCGCCAGGCGGCGTGAACATCATCGGACCGACTGGCGTTGCCAATCGCAGCTACAGCCACTTCATCAACACCTGCTACGAGAACACCAGCGGCGCACTCGTGATAGGCACAGGGGCTTGCAGCAGCGCGACGGACACACCGGCCTACATCCAGCGGCTATCCTTCACTACCCAAACCAACAGCAACGTCATCGGGACTCGCCAGCAGTTCTATCCGCGGTTGGAGGCCTCACTCTTCAAGGTCTTCCCGATTCGCGAGGCGACGACCTTTGAGATTCGTGGTGAATTCTACAACATCCTGAACACGCCGATCTTCAGTGGGCCAAGCACATCGCTCGGCAGCACCTCCTTTGGCATTGTTCCGCTAACCCAGGTCAACGACCCGCGCTACGGCCAACTTACAGCTCGACTGAATTTCTAATGTAGCCTCCTGTGCTGTGGACTTCCGAAGGGCATTGGCCAATTCGGAAGTCCACGGATTTTTTACTTATCAGAGACACTTTCCCAGCTGAGACGGGTGCGCCCGCTCCATCCGAATCGGGGATTTGCGAAATGGATTCGCGCAAGGTGCAAATCGGCATGATTTCGAGGCGGAATAGAGCTCTACTTCAGATTTTCTTAATGGCCGGTCTGTTCGCCACGGTGTATGGCCAAACGCGCATTCAACAAGATGCATTACATGCTGGATTTGCTAAGCCGCCAGCGGCAGCCAAAGTTCGCTGCTACTGGTGGTGGCTCAACGGCAACACCACCGCCGAAACCATCACGCGAGATCTCGAGGGCATGAAGTCCCACGGATACGGCGGAGCCATTCTCGTCGACGCCGACGGATCGGGCGAGCAAGGTAATCTCGAAACGCGTGTTGGACCAGCAATCGGCAGTCCCCAATGGATGGCTTTGTATGTTCATGCGCTGGCGGTCGCGCAAAAACTGGGCCTTGAGATCAGCCTGAATGTAACCAGCCGTTTGGATGTAGGCATCATCGGCGGCCCGACGGTGACTCCGGAAGACGCCATGAAGCTGATGGCGTGGTCGCGGCTCACCGTAGAGGGCGGGGGCACAAAGAAAGTCCTGCTCGCAGCGCCCGCGGCGCGAAACGGCTTTTATCGCCCTATCGCTGTCCTTGCCTATCCACTGCGTAAAGGAGCGCCACTGCCGGGATCGCCGGGAAGCGGCCGCGCGCCCATCCTGGACCTGGCATATAAGACGGCTTCAATGGAAACGGGATTTTCGATGGCCCCATCGGGGCGCGTACTGCGCGATGGGCCCGCGATTGCCGGGGACCAGGACGCCGATGTCAGTGACGTCATCGATCTCAGCTCGCACATCGATGAGAGCGGCAACGTGGAGTGGAATTTTCCGCCAGGAACGTGGGAGGTTCTGCGCGTCGGCTACACCGACTCACCCAGGACCGAACACATGGTTGGCGCCGCAGGAGCCCCGCTGGGATTGGCGCTCGACGCCTTGAACCCGGAAGCCTTTGACCACTATTGGCGCGATGTCGTCACGCCGTTGCTGGATGTGGCAAAACCATACATCGGCACAAGTCTCCGCTATCTGGTCACCGATAGCTGGGAAGCAGGCGGAGCCAATTGGACATCTGGATTTCGTGAGGAATTCAAGCGCCGACGCGGCTACGATCCGCTGCCGTATCTGCCGGTGGTGACAGGACGCATTCTTGGCAGCCGCGAAATCAGCAATCGTTTCCTCTTCGATCTGCGCCGCACGGTCGCCGATCTGATCGCGGAAAACTACTACGATCGCTTTGAAGATCATGCCCGCAAACGGGGATTGGGAACACATCCCGAAGCTGGCGGCCCGCACGGTGCGCCCATTGATGCTCTTGAGAATTTCAGAAGTTCGGATTTTCCGCAAAGTGAGTTCTGGGTGGTTTCCGGAACCCACCGCGTCAGCGACGACCAGCGTTTCTTCGTCAAGGAAGCCTCCAGCGCCGCGCACATCTATGGCAAACCGTTTGTCGCGGCCGAGGGGCCGACCAGCATGAATCCGGCCTCGTGGTCGGAATCTTTGAGCGGCGATGTGCAGCCCACGTTCGACCAGGCGCTCACCGAAGGGCTGAATCGCCTCTTCTGGCATGAATTCACGTCGTCGCCAGCGGAGTATGGATTGCCGGGCCAGGAATACTTCGCCGGAACCCATCTCAATCCCAATGTCACGTGGTGGAATCAGGCCGGCGCCCTGGTGCTGGCCTTCGATCGCGCGCAGTTTCTCTTACAGCAGGGCCGTTCTGTTTCGGATCTGCTGTATTTCTATGGCGACCAGGTACCGGGATTTGTGCGCGTGAAGAGCGACGATCCGGCGCGCGTGCTGCCCGGATACGACTACGACGTCGTCAATGAAGATGCGCTCCTGCATCGCATGCAATTTGAAGGCCCCGATCTGCACACGCCGGAGGGTCTGCATTACCGCGCATTGACGCTGCCTGCTTCGCAACGCATTTCCTACGCGGCGCTGGTGTGGATCAGCAAGTTTGCGAATCAAGGCGGCGTCATTATCGGGTTAAAGCCAACCGGTCCCCTGGGGCTGATCGCTCCCGGCGAAGAGGCCGGGTACAAGCGCACCGCGGATGCCATCTGGGCAGGTTGCGCGGGCGGCGCGGCGACGGCTGGATACGGCCGGGGAACGGTCTACTGCTCGGCGGGCGCGCGTGATGCGCTGATAGCGATGGGAGTGGCTCCCGATTTCTCGTATCAGTTGAACGCGGCAGACACAAACGCCAAGAGTCAACAAACCTTCGAATTCGTTCATCGCAGAACGGCAAGTGCGGAGATATACTTTGTCCGGAACACGCAGCCACGGGAGTTGGATGCGACACTTTCGTTCCGGGTACGCGGCCGTGCGCCGGAACTATGGAACGTCGATGACGGAGCGGCAACGCCCGCCGTGGCCTACAAGGAAACCCAGGATGGCCGGACGGAAATTCCACTCACTTTCCCAGCCAAGGGATCGGTCTTCGTCATTTTTGAGCGCCCCGCGGGACGCCATCTGGCCGGTATTGAGAAGGATGGAAACACCGTTTTCCCTTCGATCCACCCGGGTACAGGTGTTTTTTCGAGTGGGGATCACGGATTCGTCGCCACCGCCCCGGGGACGTATATCGCAACCGATTCTCAAGGAAGCAACACGACTTTCGTGATGAAGCCTGTTGACCTGGATACTCCGGCCGGGATGGCCTGGACGCTATCGTTCCCCGCCGGATGGGGCGCGCCTGCGTCAGTTCCTGTCGAGCATTTCCAATCCTGGACTGAGTCGACAGACTCCGGGATTCGCTACTTCTCAGGAACCGCGGTATATCGCACGACTTTGCAAATCCCTGCCGGCTTGGTTACCCCTGGCCGGCAACTCTGGCTGCAGATGGGCCAGGTGCGCGAGATTGCCACCGTTCTTGTGAATGGCCGCGCAGTCGATACCCTTTGGCGGCAACCCTTCGTCGCGCGGATCGATCCCTTCGTACATGCGGGCGACAACGCTGTCGAGATCAAGGTAACCAATCTCTGGCCCAACCGGCTCATCGGAGATTTGCAGCCATCGGCTAAAGTGCAGTTCGCGCACACCAATATTCGCGCCTACACCAAGGATTCGCCGCTCCTGCCTTCAGGTATTCTTCAACCCGTCACGTTGTCGGTTGAAAGTGTGCAGCAGTGGTGATCACGTACTAAGGGGAGGAACAGACCTCCACCGCGGGTTCACATTAGTGCTCGCGATCTAATCCTGCGCCTAATTCCGTCTGCAGCAGTCCAGTCCGAAAACCTTGTCTTCCGTCCTCTGCTCCCGCTTCCGTCTTGCCGCCCGGTCCATATTCACGTATAAATAAGTCAAAAGCCCAGTAAAAACCTGGTTGATGGCGGCCTGTCCTGTTTCTCAGAAGGGCGGCCAGGCTCAAGCTGAATGTGTATTCTAAGTCGCATAGACTCTGCTGCCGGACCACCATCGTCTGAAGAAGAGGAACACGTATGAAGCAGGGAAGAACCAGCACTGCGAAGCCATTGACGACCAACAAACACCTGATTCGGTGGGTGGAGAAGATGGCCGATCTCACGCAGCCAGCCGCGATCCACTGGGTCGACGGCAGCCAGCAGGAGTACGACTGGTTGTGCGACGAAATGGTGGCGTCGGGGACGCTGACTCGCCTGAATCAGGAGCGCTGGCCGGGATGCTTCTACGCGCGTTCCGACCCGCGCGATGTGGCGCGCGTTGAAGACCGCACATTCATTTGTTCGTATTCAAAGGACAGTGCCGGGCCCACCAACAACTGGATCGACCCCTTCGAGATGCGCAAGAAGCTCAAGGAGCTCTTCAACGGTTCGATGCGCGGCCGCACCATGTACGTTCTGGCGTTCAGCATGGGGCCCGTGGGTTCGCCCATGGCGCGCATCGGCGTGCAACTCACCGATTCGCCGTACGTCGTGGTGAACATGCGCATCATGACGCGCATCGGCCTGCCCGTGCTCGCCGAAATCGACAAGGGTGAGAAGCGCGTGGTGCCCTGCATGCATTCGGTCGGCGTGCCGCTCGCGCCGGGACAGCAGGACGTGCCTTGGCCCTGCAACGAAACCAAGTACATCGCGCATTTTCCTGAGTCGCGCGAGATTTGGAGCTACGGCTCTGGCTATGGCGGCAACGCGCTTCTGGGCAAGAAGTGCTTTTCGCTGCGCATCGCTTCGAACATCGCGCGCGACGAAGGCTGGATGGCCGAGCACATGCTGATCCTCGGCATGGAGTCGCCGCAGGGCGAGAAGACCTACATCGCCGCGGCGTTTCCTTCGGCCTGCGGCAAGACCAACCTCGCAATGCTGGTACCGCCATCGGTCTTCAAGGGCTGGAAGGTGACTACGGTAGGCGACGACATTGCCTGGATCAAGCCTGACGCGAGTGGCCAGTTACGCGCCATCAATCCCGAGTCAGGATTTTTCGGCGTAGCTCCCGGGACAAGCGAAAAGACCAATCCCAACGCCCTTGCAATGTTGCGCCGCAACTCGATCTTTACCAATGTGGCGCTCACGCCCGACGGCGGCGTGTGGTGGGAAGGCATGACCGACGAGCCGCCCGCCGAGTGTCTGGACTGGCGCGGCGAGCGCTGGACGCCCGAGATCGCCAAACAGACCGGCGCCAAGGCCGCGCATCCCAATGGGCGCTTTACCTCACCCGCTGCGCAGTGCCCGTCGATCGATCCCGATTGGGAGAATCCCCAAGGCGTGCCCATCAGCGCAATCGTATTTGGCGGGCGCCGCTCCACCACCATGCCGCTCATCTTTCAGGCCTTTAACTGGAGTGCCGGCGTTTACGTGGGAGCAACCATGGGCTCTGAGACCACGGCCGCTGCTACCGGCGCCGTAGGACTGGTGCGCCGCGATCCGATGGCCATGCTCCCTTTCTGCGGCTATCACATGGGCGACTATTTCCGGCACTGGCTCAAGATGCAGAGCTTGCTGAGCTCAACGCCGCGCATCTTCCATGTGAACTGGTTCCGCAAGGATGATGACGGCAAGTTCCTGTGGCCGGGCTTCAGCGAAAACATGCGCGTGCTCAAGTGGATTGTGGACCGCGTGCACGGCCGCGCCCAGGGCAAAGAAACGCCCATCGGCTGGACACCTTACTACGATGACATGGAATGGGCCGGGCTCAACTTCCCGTTAGAGCAGTTCGAGAAAATGCAGGAGGTGAGCCGCGCCGCGTGGCGCAAGGAGATCCTCGGCCACGAGGAACTTTTCATCGACGTGCACGACCACCTGCCGCCGGAGATGATCTACCAGCGCGAACTGCTGATCTGCAGGATGTAGAGTGGCGCCGGACTCCAGTCCGGGGTCCCCGGCAAGCCCGCTTTTGGCTTGCTGGGGAGGGAGACCGGCTGTCGTCCGGGCGTCCACACCCGCACTCGTCGAGGGATTACCACGTAATCACCAAGTCAATGCACTACGCCACGCTCCGCTCTACAACCGGCTTGAACCCAAGCTTCTCCCAGAAATCACACACCAAAGCCACTGTTTCCTCGCTCGTGGCGGGGGCGGCGCGCAGCGTGATGCCGGGTGCCGCGCCTACGGCCAGATCCGTGGCCGCCACGGCAATGGCGATGCATTTTTCCGGCCGGTTGGTGCAGCTGGCAAGATCCGCGATGGACAGATTGGTCGTCGGCGTGGCGATCACGGTGCGCGGCGGCGCCATGCGGTCCAGCAGCCACAGAATCTCCAGTTTTGATTCCAGCTCGTCGGGCACGCAGTCGATAGCAAGGTCCGCTTCGCGCACCGCGTCTTCAATCGAGGAGACGAAGGCCACTGCGGGCAGCGCGTGGGGGCTCAGCTCTTGCCTGATCGCCTCCCGCGCATGATGCAGATTTGCGGGCATCACGTCCTCAAGCAGCACGGGAAATCCCGCGCGAGCCGCACCCAGCGCCAGCCAGCGTCCCAGCGGCCCGGCTCCGATGATTGCGACAGTCGTCACTGGGGCTTACTTGGCGGCAAGGGCCTGGGCCACTTCCTCGGCGCTGGGTCGCGCTTGGAGCAAATGCTCGGCCACCCTGGCCCGCTCCTCGGCGGACAGACTGGGAACAGTAGCCAGCACCCGGCGCAGGGTTACGGCAACGTCGTCAATGTAGTTCATCAGCCGGATGGCTTCTCCTGAAAGCGGCATGATTCTCCTCGAAAGTATCGAACTCCGTCCTCATTGTAGGGCGCGAGGCCGGTAGGTGCGAAGCCGCGCCGAGTTTCAGCCATGGCGCTTCCTTATTTCGCCGTTGCGACCCCCACATCCGGCCTATATACTCCTTGGACTGCCGTGACGGTCCGGCTGGCCGTGGCTCTGCGCAATGCCGGGCGCGGCTCGCCAGTATGAAGTGAATCGGCCGTCAATTTTCCCAGGGAGGCTCGCAAGCATGGGTTGGATTTTCTTCCTTTTGTTTATGGTCTTCGTCATGGTCTCCGGCATCCGACGGGCGCAGCGTGCAGGCCTGTGGAGTTGGTCGAAGTTCGCCTTATCCCTCGGCTTCGTAGCCTTCATGTGCCTGCTGGTGACCTCGCCGTTGATCTTCATGAGTACGAGCAGCGCGTATCTCATTCCGGTCTATATAGCCACTTGGGTTGTGGCGCTCGGGTTCCTCGTGTGGTTCATCATCGTGGCGCGGCGCTGGAAGCTGCCTGACGGCCGCACGTCGCTCGAAGCCGACCGCGATGCTCGCCGTCAGGGCCAGTGAACGAGAGCCCGTGCAGGGCGCGTGTTCCGCGAATCCGGACTAACTTGCTGACTTGCTCCCCACTCCCTGTTTTACGGATGCTGCTCGATCGAAACATTCACCGTCGAGGTGTTTCCCGAAGCGGCAAGGCCCATGAGATTTGTCGCCACGCCGGGCAGCGAGACGGGCACGAAGGTGACCGAGCCATCGATGGCTGTGGTGGCCGTGGAGGCTTGCGTCGCCAGCAACGCCCCTGGTCGGCAGACCGCGTTTGGGGAACAAGGCGGCGTCCACGCGTAGAGGGCCTGGTAGAGCGCCACTGTGCCGCCGGCCATAGGGTTGCCGTCCATGTCGAGAAGACGCAGCGCGATCTGATTCGGAGTGCCTGACGTAGCCAGGCTCTGGCTGGTGCCGGAAATGGCTTCGAGCGCCGCGTACTCCGGCCGCGCACCGAAGGCGGTGAAAGCGACGCACTGGTTGGTGCCATTTAAACAAGCATTGATGCTGGCGGTTTGGCCTTCGGCGAGCGGGACCACGCTGAGCGTTTGCGTGGCGATGCCGGAGGAGTTGGTGGTAACCGCAGCCGGGCCTTGCACCGTGATGCCGCTGCCCGGGACCGCTTGCCACGTCACGCTCTGGCCGCCGAGAGGCACGCCGCTATTCAATACCAAAGCCTGCACGGTCCACGTGAAGGTGGCGCCGGCCGCGAGCGAAAGCTGCCGCGTAAGTGAGGAAAGCACTGGCGGCGTTCCACCCACGAATTGAGCTTCGAGAGTCGAGCCGTTGGTGAGCGCAGCAGCGACAGTGGACCAAGTCGAACTTGTCGCGGTCACGTTCATGGTGGCGCGCCCGTCGCCCGTAGCCACCACCGAACAGACAGGCAACCCGCAGCCGAGCGTGGCCGCGCCGCTAGTTACGGTGTAGATGACAGTGACCCCGCCGGCGGGTGCAAGATTCGAGCCCAGCGCGGTGACGGAGAAGGGAAGCGGCTCGCCAATGGGCACGGTACTGGCGGGCGCGGAATTGAGTGTGAGCGCGTCGCCGTTGCCCGAGTCGTAGCTGACGCCGCCGGGAATCACCGCGGCTGCGTACAAGGCAGGTTGATCGTTGACATCGACGTCGACCGATCCGGTGACGCCCACAGGCGCCGGCGGCACCACAGCCGTAATTTGATTGGGCGAGATGCTGGTCACAATTGCCGCTTGGCCGCCCACCATGACAGTGTCGGCCAGGCGAAAGCCCATGCCCTCGATCGTGATGGCTCCGCCCGACGCTGGCAGGCGCGTGGGTGAAACTGTGTCAGCGTAAAGCACCCAGCCGTTGTAGGCGTAGTCGGGTCGGCCATCGCCGCGCAGGTCGGCGATGCCGATGCGGACAATGTCGTCGCCGTTTGTCGCCACGCGCAGCCAGGTCTCGCCCGCGGCGTCGCCATTCAGGCCTGGCGCCGCGCCCACTGCCGTCGCGCCCACGGGATCGAACGCGTCCCACACGCCGATGGAGGGCATGGCCTTGGACTCTGTTGGGGCGCCAGTTTCGTCCAGCGCCTGTGTGACGACGGTGAAAATGCGATTGCCGCGCACCGGAAATGTGAACCAGTCGCTTTGGCCCACCTGGCTGAGCCGCCCGCACCAAAGACCTCCCTCGGGCATCGCACGCGGCTGAGCCACGGTTCCAATGGCGTCGGAATATCCGCCGACGGCGGAGTTGGCCGCAGTGATGTTGAGAGTTTGCGTGCTGCCTGCAGAGAGATTGGCGAGCGAGACCGCGTTGAGCGCGCCCGAGGGCGCGACCTGCCCTTGGTTGTAAGGGCCCACGGAGTTTTCGAGAATGTAGAGCGGGTTAATGGCCTCGAAGCTGACCTCGTAGTTGGCCGAGGTCACGCCGGGCGGCAAGGGAACGCCGCTCAGGTTGAAGAATCCCTGCAAAGAGGGGTCGTTCGATCCCCAATTGGTCAGCAAGTTGCCGTTCGCGTCGTTCCAGCCCGTGACGGGATTGCCGTGATTACCGTTGAAGAGCGCGCCCGTCCCGGCGGTCACCGTGTACTGGTAAAGCGGATTGCCATTAGCATCGAGCGGGCGCGCCACCACGTTCACACCCTGCATCCCGTAGCCGGTGCGAAAGCTTACTGTGCCCTGGATTGAGATGGTGTTGGCCGCGGTAAGCTGCTTGCCAGGGAAATTTGCGAGGTTGGCTGCGGTAATGGGATAAATTCTATTGACCGCGGCGATATCGTCAAAGCGGAGCACCGTGGGATTGGGAATGCAGGCGCCGCCGCTCGCCCCACAGGCGCCGCTCATGGGTTCCATAACCGGCCAGCCCAGCGTGCCCCCGTTTTCGTCCTCGCTCAGCGCCTCGGGATTCACCTGCGCGTCATCGAGCCCGAGGATACGGCCGAAAGCTCGCTCCAGCTCAAAGCTCATCATCTCGATCATGTTGGCGTTGGTGGTACAGAGGCCGTTCAGGATGATGACGCCGTGGGCAAAGGTCGCGTCGGTATTGAAGTTGTCGAGCCAGACATAGACACCGTTGTTCTGGCAAGCATCGGGCTGGCTGGTGGTGGCGCCGAAAATGGTGTTGGTCACCGAGCCGTCCGCGTCGTAGATGACGGCGATGGGATAGTTGGTGGCCGCGGGCGTGATGTCGGCGGGCGCAATGATCTGGCCCGGCGGGTTAGCGAGCCCGGACGAGTTCACCTGAATATCAGCCCCGTTCACGTCCTCGTTCAACGGGCCCATGTCTGTGAGCATGACGCCGGCCGTGGGCACCGCGCTCCACAATGCGGCAGCGGCGTCCACCATGGCCGTAGCCTGCGCGTTCGAGACCGTGTTGGAGAGCGGGCCCTGGTCCACGTAATAGTTCACCCGGCCACCGGCCCAGTGCAGCGGCTGGCCAAGAACCGCGGCATTGAAGTACGTGGTTCCGGCAATATATTTTGGCCCGCCCGCCAGTACCATGGAGGGCGCGAAGAAAAGGGAGAAGCATAGAAGGCAAAGCGGGAGACGGCCGACCATGCGGCGGTCGGCCGAAGCGATGCGCGCGAGCACAGGAGCAGTGATGGGCACGGAATCCCCCAGACGGAACACCAGAGGGCATTGGAAGGTCCAAAGAGATTCCGCGGTTCTTAGAGCTTTCTAAGACCGTCGTGTCCTTCAAGAACCGGGTGGTGCGGCCTTTGCGGCGAATGTGAGTTCTCTTAGAGGCTGATCAGCGCGGGTTCATCGGTTTGAAGTGGCGCGGCGAATGAGAAATTCTTCATCGAACACAAGAATCGTGAGAAAAGACTCATTGTGATCGCCGCCAAGCCCCGTTCGCCGACACCAGAGTCCAATCTGCCCTCCGCGTCATCTCATAGAAGCCAAGGAAGGTCCGGTGCGGGCAGCGCCGCAACATGCTGCCTACTCAGGGCTCTTCCAGCTACAATCAACACGGGATAACCCATGGCAGATATTCGCGATACTGTGATCCTAGGCTCCGGCTGCGCCGGATTGACGGCCGCGCTTTACACCGCGCGCGCCGGGATGAAACCGCTGGTTCTGGAGGGCCACGAGCCCGGCGGCCAACTCTCGATTACCACGATGGTCGAGAACTTCCCCGGCTGGCCCGAGGGCATCCAGGGGCCGGAGTTGATCGAGAACATGAAGAAGCAAGCGGCGCGCTTTGGCGCAACCTATGAGCACGCCCTGGTGTCTCGCGTGGAAGTGGACGCGCATCCCATCCGCGTGCACACCTCGACGGGCGAAATTCATACGCGCACACTGATTGTGGCCTCGGGTGCCAGCGCACGCTGGCTGGGCCTGCCCAGCGAACAGGCGCTCATCGGCCACGGCGTATCGAGCTGCGCCACCTGCGACGGCTTCTTTTTCCGCGACAAGCCGATCGCCGTAGTGGGCGGTGGCGATTCCGCGATGGAGGAGGCAATCTTCCTCAGCCGCTTCGCGACGAAAGTCACGCTGCTCCATCGGCGCGACTCTTTCCGCGCCTCCAAAATCATGCTGGAGCGCGCCATGGCGCATCCCAAGATCGAATTCCGCAGCAACACGGTGGTCGAAGAAGTGCTCGGTGTGGACGAAAAGGACGTGAACGGCTTGGTCCTGCGCGACGTGCGCACTGGCGAGCGCAGCGTGCTTCCCGTCAGCGGCCTCTTTCTGGGTATTGGCCACGTGCCCAACACTGGCATGCTCGCCGGACAGATCGATCTCGACCACGAGGGCTACATCAAAACCACGAACAATGTCTTCACTACGCGCAACGGCGCCGTAGTTCCAGGCGTATTCGCCTGCGGCGACGTGCAGGATCGACGCTACCGCCAGGCGATTACTGCGGCGGGATCCGGCTGCATGGCCGCGCTTGAGGTGGAGAAGTATCTCGAAGAGCGCGGGCGCTGAGCATGCTGCTGGAACCAACTCACCAGGTGTGAAATGCAAAGAAGACCGCGCCCACCAGGAAGAGCGCAGCGACTCCGTGGTTCCAGCGCAGATGCTCGCCGAAGTAGTATGTGACGAAGACGCCGAAGACTACCAGCGTGATCACTTCCTGGATCACTTTGAGCTGCACCGGACTGAAGCGTTCATAGCCGATGCGGTTGGCCGGAACCTGGAAGCAGTATTCGAAGAAGGCGATCCCCCAGCTGACGAGAACCACCTTCCAGAGCGCATCCTGGCGGAACTTGAGGTGCCCATACCAGGCAATCGTCATGAAGATGTTGGAAATGGTGAGAAGAACAATGGTCCACATTTCGCTATTTTATGCACAGAGTACGGATTGAGTTGTGAATTCGTTTTGAACTGGCCGGATTTTCAGGACTGAGGAAGAAGTGACTGCGCTCAAAGAAAATCTGGAACGGTTGGAGGATGCGATCTCCGCGGCCTGCCGCGCGGCCGGGCGTGCGCGCGGCGAAGTCGAGCTGATGGCTGTCTCGAAGACCTTCCCCGCCGAGGCCGTTGCCGAAGCCGCGGCCCTGGGGCTCACGCTCTTTGGCGAGAATCGCGTGCAGGAATTCGGGGCAAAAGTCTCGCACGCAGCAGAACACGGAACGTGGGCTGTGCGAGACCAGCTGCGCTTCAACCTCATCGGCCATCTGCAATCGAACAAGGCCGCTCGCGCGGCGGAGCTTTTTGATGGCATCGATTCTCTCGATTCGGTGCGCCTGGCCGAGCGCTTGGACGAAGCTGCGGGCCGGTATGGCAAACGGCTGCCGGTGCTGATCGAAGTGAAGCTCAGCCCCGAGGCGGCGAAGACAGGTCTGGAGCCGGAATCGGACGAGGCAGCGCAACTGCTCGAACGATTGCCCGACTTCTTAAATCTGGATGCACGCGGCCTGATGACCATTGCGCCGTGGGGCGCGCCCGAGGACATGACGCGCGCCTGTTTCCGTAGCTTGTGTGCCTGGCGCGACCGCTGGGCATCGGTGCATCCAAATCTGCATCTCAATGTGCTCTCCATGGGCATGAGCGGCGATTATGCGCTGGCCATTGCCGAGGGTTCGACACGCATCCGCATCGGTACGGCGCTCTTCGGCAAGCGCACGCCGCCGCCCACGGAGCCAACATTGGAGTTGGAGTGATGTTGCGCGCTGCGCCGTCCGGAGTCACGCTTGCCGTGCGCGCACAGCCCGGCGCAAAGAAAACTGCCATCATCGGAATCTACGGCGAGGGCGCAACTGCGCTGCTCAAAATTGCCGTGCAAGCCCCGCCGCTCGAGGGCCGCGCGAATGAAGCGCTGATTGCGTTCCTTGCCCGGACCTTCGACCTGCCCAAAAACGCAGTCGAACTTGTTTCCGGCGAGCTGTCGCGCAGCAAAGTGTTTCTACTGCGGGGAGCGAGTTTGGCCCATGCGGTGGCCGTTTTGGCAAAATGGGTTGAATTTTAATTTAGTGTTTTGCTGCCTGCTGCCGTCGTAACTCCGTCTCGAAGGCCTGCTCGCGATCAGCCACGTAGGCCTGGTATCCGGCGGGATCGATGAACGCATCTTTGTCGCCGGCCTTCCAGCGCGCGTATTTTTCTGTCAGGTCAAAATAGCCGCCGTGCGCACCGAGAAAGATGTCGGAGGGCAAAGCGCGCAACACTTCAAATTCATGCTTGTAATCGGCAGCAATCTTCGGATAGACGGTGTTCCTCACCAGCTTGTATCCCGGATTCACATTGGGGCTGCCGACGATCACCACGTGCAGCAATCGGCCGCCTTCACTCTCGTCCAGCGCCCAGGTGGTGGTGCCGCGCGTATGCCCGGCGGTCAGATGTGCGGTCAGCACCGTGCCGCCTAATTGGACGGTATCGCCATCGTTCAGCACGCGATCAACGTGTGCGGCCGGGTATTGCATGTCTTTCCTTGCGCCGTACGCAAAATCGCTCTTGCCGCCCGACTCCACCACCGGCACGTCGCCGTTCATTACAAAGTATTTTGCGCGGGTCTGCTTGATAATCTCCGCGCTGCCCGCGCAGTGATCGCTGTGCGCGTGGCTGATGAGCAGAATTTTGATATCGCTGAAGTGGAAGCCAAGCGCCTCAACGCTCTTGCGGATGAGCGCCGGAGATGACGTGAGATTGCTGTTGATAAGGATGAGGCCTTTGGGCGTAGCGACAAGGTACGATGCGAGATCGGCGCTGCCAACGTAATAAAGATTGCCGGCGATGCGGAACGGCGGAAAGGGTTGCGTCCAAGTAGGATCATTAGTCGCCGAAATCCGCGGCGTCCAAAGAAGAAATGTGAACAGCGCCAGCGCACAAATCAGTTTGTCTGGTTTCATGATGCTCCGGTTGCGGCCAGTTGTTCTTTCACCATCTCGATGGCGCGCTCCAGATGAACGCCGCGCGAGCCTTTCACCAGCACCACGTCTCCGGCGCGCAGATTTTGAGCCAGCCATTGGCCGGCGGTCTTGGCATCGCGGAGAAACACCGCAGGCACGCCGCCGGCGCAGGCTGCTGTGGCCAGATGTTCTGCATTGCCCTGTACGGCGACGACCAGGTCGAGACCGGCCTCGGCGGCAGCGCGTCCACAGGCGATGTGCAGCGCGGGGCTGTGCTCGCCCATCTCCAGCATTTCCCCGGCAACCAATATGCGGCGGCCCTCGGCAGGCCGCGCCGCCAGGGTGTGGATCATGGAGCGCAACGCCTCCGGATTCGAGTTGTAGCTGTCGTTGAGAATCGTGGCGCCGCCAATCTCAATCACCTGGCCGCGCTTGTCACCCGCCGCGACGGACGCGATAGCCTTCACCGCGGCGTCGAGATCGACGCCCGCTTCGAGCGCGACGGCGAGACCCGCCAGCGCGTTCGATGCGTTGTGCGCGCCCAGCATGTGCAGTGTGAAGTCGCCCTCATGCTCGCGCGCGCGATAGCGAATGTGCAGGCCCTTGAGATCTTCGGCGACCGAAAGAATCTGCGGGTCGGCGCATGGGCCGCTGCCAAAATACACCACGCGCCCGTGAAAATCGCGGCCAAATTGCGCGGCATAGGCATCGTCGCAATTCAAAAAGGCCACGCCGTTCGCGGGCAGGGCTTCAATTAGTTCGAATTTCGCGCGGGCAATGCCGGCTTGGCCTTCTTTGAAGTTTTCAATGTGCGCCGTGCCGATGTTGGTGATCACGCCCCAGTCCGGCGTGGCAATGCGCGCGAGAGCCGCAATCTCGCCCGAATGATTCATGCCCATCTCGACGACGGCGACTTCGTGCTCCGGCGTGAGACGCAGAAGTTGCAAGGGCATACCGAAACCGTTATTCAGATTGCCCTGGGATTTGAGCACATTGAACTTCGCCCCCAGCGCGGCGGCTACGGCTTCCTTGGTGGTGGTTTTTCCGGCCGATCCGGTAATGGCGACCACGAGGCGGCCCCACTCGCGGCGAACGTGCGCGGCCAGCGATTGCAGGGCGAGGAGCGGATCTTCGGCGATGAGAAGCGGGCGGGCAAGCGCGGCATCGGGCAGGGAAGCGACGCGCGCGCGCGACACCACGGCGGCCACGGCTCCCCGCTCGAACGCAGCGGTGACAAAATCATGGCCATCCAGCCGCTCGCCACGAACCGCAAAAAAGAGCTCGCCTGTCGCAACCGTGCGCGAGTCGATGGAATAGCCCTTCGCGACCAGCGCGCCCGCATTTGGCACGCTCGTCGGCGCCTCGAGCACCGCGCCGGCGCCCATCGCCGCTTCTGCCAATGTCAGATTCATTGCCCTTCACCATAGCCCAAATCGCGCAGAATGGAAAGCGCAACCTCGGCGTCGTCGAAAGGCACGGTGCGGTCGACGAGGATCTGTTCCTTCTCGTGACCCTTGCCTGCCAGTAGCACCACATCGCCGGGATGCGCGGCCTGGAGCGCGAGGCGAATGGCTAATGCGCGATCTACTTCCACGGTGTATTGGATGCCGGTGGATTGCAATCCGGGTTCAACCTCGGCTAGGATGGCCGCCGGATCCTCGGAACGCGGATTGTCGCTGGTGGCGACGACGAAATCGCTGCCTTCGCCGGCAGCCCGGCCCATTCTTGGCCGTTTCGTGCGGTCACGATCGCCGCCGCAGCCGAAGAGCGTGATCACGCGCGCGCCCGCGGCTGCGGTCATCTGCCGAGCCAGTGCCGTCAAATTACGCAGGGCATCGTCGGTGTGCGCGTAGTCGACAATGACGGTGAAGGGCTGGCCGCCATCGACAGGCTGAAAGCGGCCGGGAACGGGCAGGAGCATGGGAACGGCCGCGGCGAGATGCGAGAATGCAACGCCGCGCGCGGCCGCTGCGGTGAAGGCCGCAAGCAAATTCAGAATGTTCACTTCGCCGGCGAGGCGCGAATGGAGGCAGGCGGATCCGGCCGGAGTCTCGAGTTCGATGGTGGCGCCTGCAGGCGTGAGCCGGTAGCTTGCGGCGCGCCAGTCGCCCTTGCCAATTCCATAGGTGCGAATCTCCGCCCCGGCTTTGCGCGCCGCTTGGGCAAGCTCTTCCGCGCGCGGGTCGTGCGCGTTCAGAATGGCGACACGTGGCGCCGGGTACACCGTGCCGTCGAAGAGCAGTCGCTTGGCGGCAAAATAATTCTCCATCGAGTGGTGGTAGTCGAGGTGGTCGCGCGTCAGATTGGTGAAAACGGCCACGTCGAATGGGATGCCGATCATGCGGCCCTGGTCGAGCGCGTGGCTCGAGACTTCAGTGACGAGTTCGGTAGCGCCGCGCGACACGCCCTCGGCCATGAGTTCGAAAACGTCGCGCGATTCGGGCGTGGTGTGGATGGACGGCCGCACTTCGCCGGCCACATGGTATTCAATCGTCCCGATCAGAACGGTAGTGAGGCTTGCGGCGTTGAGGAGCGCTTCGGTCAGGAATGCCGTGGTGGTTTTGCCGTTGGTACCGGTAATGCCTGTGGCGGCAAGCGCGCGCTCGGGATGACCGAAGAATGCGGCCGAAGCCTGGGCGAGGGCGCGGCGCCCTTGCTCGACGTGAAGGATGGGCAGGCCGGGCTGATACACCGTGAGATGGTCGAAGGTCTGCGCGGAGTCCGTGACGATGCCAAGCGCGCCGGCGGCGAGCGCCTTCTCGACGAAGCGATTCCCG
>Ga0181537_10002212_pt1 | contig 17273 bp, 18 predicted proteins | sample PEATcosm2014_Bin_39_FD_119765 | JGI IMG/M metagenome (GOLD analysis project Ga0181537, IMG submission 119765) | Peatland microbial communities from MTU Mesocosm Facility, Houghton, MI, USA - PEATcosm2014_Bin23_10_metaG | ecosystem: Environmental > Terrestrial > Soil > Wetlands > Peat | place... | reverse complement strand
TTATCGCAGCGCTCGAAGCGCTGCGCCACCCAACATCCTTGGTTTCAACGTTTGTGCCTACTTCTGCTTTAGCGCCGACCGTCGGGGCTGGGACTCACCAGTGCCTTCAGCAACATGTTCACCAAGCTCAGGAGAATTGCGCCTATGAAAGCCGCCAAGAATCCGTGCACCTGAAAATTTGGCGCCAGGAGTGCGGCTGCAAGCTCCAGCATCAAAGCGTTGATCACGAGCCAGAAAAGCCCAAGGGTGACGAGCGTGAGTGGAAACGTGAGAATCTTCAGGAGCAAGCCGATCGTCGCATTGACGAAGCCGATGACCAAAGCTGCGATCAGCGCCGCGAACGGCCCGCTGACGTGAAATCCGGGGACGACCTGGGCCACGATCCAAACCGCCAGCCCGCTAAGAATCCAGTGCAGAAGTAGCCGCATGTTCCGCTCCTTACTTTGCGCGTCGTCCGCCGCGCTTTGTCTGCGCCGACGGACTCGAGACTCACCGCGAGTGTAACTATACCAAGTCGAGCTCGCCCGGGCATCGCGGTGCGGGGGGTGCGGGGGCGCGTGTACATGTTCCTGTCCCAGGGTCACGATCTCGCGAAAAATTCCAGGCGGTTCGCCGACTTTCCTGCCGCCTGCGGTACACTACGAAATTCGACCGATCTTCCACTCGAACCCCAGGAGGAACTTTCGCATGCCCGACGCCGCCCTCAGCGGTTCCGAATTCAAGAAACAACTGCGCGCAGGATCACCCAAGATGGGGTTGTTCCTCAACGCGCACAGCCCTACGGTCGCCGAGCAACTCGCCCACAGCGGCTACGACTGGCTGCTGGTGGATACGCAACACGGCCCCATGGGTTACGAAAAACTTTCCGCCATGCTCAGCGGGATCGCGAACGGCGGCGCCAAGTCGCTGGTGCGCGTCGGCGGATACGATGACCGCCCTGGCATCCAGCAGGCACTCGACCTGGGCGCGGACGGCGTGCTCGTCCCTTACATCAACACCGCCGAAGAAGCGCGCCAGGCGATCAGTTGCACGAAATATCCCACCGTGGGCACGCGCTCGGTCTACTTTCCCCAGCGCAGCATGAACAAGAATGGACTGCTCGGCTACGCCGGCAACTGGAACAACGAAGGCATCGTCGCGCTGCAGGTGGAAACGGCTTCGTGCATCGAAAATATCGCGGAGATCGCCGCTATCCCCGGCGTGGATATTCTTTTCCTCGGGCAGAACGATCTCTGCATGTCGATGGGGCTTTATAACAAATACGAGTTCCCGCACATGTACACTTCGCCCGAACTCGACGCTGCCACGAAAAAGCTGATCGAGCATGCGCGTAAGAACAACGTAATCCTGGGTCTGTTTCTGTTCGGCACCTCGCGCGTTGGCGAGTTCCTGGAAAAGGGATTCACCTTCGTCAGCATCGGCAACGACTTGCACCACGTGCTGACGCAAGCTGGAGCCTATGTGGCCGACATGGAAAAGATTGCGCAGGAGAAAGGCAAAACCTGGAAGCGTCGCCCGACCGCATTGTTCTAGGCAAATCCTGCAGGGTGCCCCATCCTGGCCAGGCCGTCTGCGGCTAGGGCGGAGCTTTGTCGGGGGAGGGATCAATATACAATGGGCCGCACTTCGTCCGATGCGGGGGTTCGTAACATGCTCCAGCGAATACTACTCGGCGTGATGTTTTGTGTTCTAATTCCTGCCACTTTTGCGCAAGCACGCCCAACTGGGGTTCGCGTAAGCGAAGTCTTCATGCGCACTCTACGGGAGAAGCGAGTCGATCCCGCGTATCCGCAAGCAGCCCTGAAAGCCGGCGCTCACGGCCTTGTCGAACTTCACGTCAAAATTAGTCAGACGGGTGAAGTTCAAAATCTTCAGCTTATCAGCGGGGATCCCGTCCTGGCTTCCTCAGCCACAGAAGCCGTCAAGCAGTGGCATTACAAGCCTTATTTACTCAATGGCGAGCCAGTGACTGTCTTTACCACAGTCACGCTGGACTACAAACTCTCTTCGGGGGACGGTGTCGTCCTTGACGCGCCTGTCCGCACCACCCCAGTCAATCAGCATTGATCGGTTCCTATGCATTTCATTCTCACCGAAATCGAAACCCGCGTCCTCGGCTCCCTGATCGAAAAAGACATCACCACGCCCGATTACTACCCGCTTTCGCTCAACGCGCTGATCAACGCCTGCAACCAGAAGAACAATCGCGAACCAGTGATGACTCTCGCCGAAGAAACCGTGCGCGCGGCCCTGGCCACGCTGCAGGAAAAGCGCCTCGCCGGGCCGGCCAGTGGCGCAGACAGCCGCGTCACGAAATACGAGCACCGGCTGCAAGAAGTGTTCAACTTCGACCGCCGCGAGATCGCTGTCGTGTGCGTGCTTTTGCTGCGCGGACCCCAGACTCCGGGCGAACTGCGCGGGCGCACCGAACGCATGTATCACTTCGAGGCGCTCGACGATGTGGTCTCGACCCTCGATCGCCTCGCCCAGCGCGAGCCGCCGCTGGCACGGGTTTTGCCGCGACAACCGGGGACGAAGGAATCGCGGTATACCCACCTTTTTGCGGGCGAGCCTAGCATTGCTGATCTGGCCGTCTCGACCGTATCAGATTTCTCAACGCCCTCCGCTTCGTCTGCCATTGATCGCCTCGCTCATCTGGAAGAAGAAGTTGCTGACCTGCGCCGCGAACTTTCCGACGTCCAGCAGCAGCTCGCCGCTTTCCGCAAACAATTCGAGTGAACTTCTGGCCGCGATTGCCGCGCCTCGCCGAGGGCGAGACGCCCTCTGGACAGCCGGCAGCATGCCGGCGCTACCCCGACGAGCCCTCTTGGGTGTAATCTCTTTTTAAGCGTTGCCGACAATCAGGAGGACTTATGCATCGCCGCGAATTCCTCATTCGCTCTGCTACCGGCGTGGGAGCCGCCTGGCTCTCGTCCAAAACCATCTTTGACGCAATTGCCGCTCAGACGCTTCCTGCGAAGTTCGCGGCTTCCGACACGGTCACGCTCGGCAGCACCGGCATCAGGACCAGTCGCCTGGCCATGGGCACGGGCACCGTCGGCTCTGGGCATCACTCGCATCAGACGGCGCTTGGGGTGAAAGGACTTTCCGATCTGCTGCTCAACGGCTACGATCACGGGCTGCGCTTTTTTGATGCCGCCGATTCCTACGGAAGCCATGCGCATGTCGCTGAGGCGCTCAAGCACGTGCCGCGCGACAAAGTCACGGTTCTGACGAAGTCATTCGCGCGCGATCCCGCCACGATGCGCGCCGATCTCGACCGCTTCCGCCGCGAGCTCGGCACCGACTATCTCGACCTCTGCCTGATGCACTGCGTCACCGAAGCGGACTGGACCGAGCGCTACAAAGGCGCAATGGACGTGCTTTCCGAGGCCAAAGAAAAAGGAATCATCCGCGCCCACGGCTGCTCCTGCCACAGCATCGAAGCGCTTCGCGCGGCCGCGAAATCTCCGTGGGTGGAGGTCGACCTGGCCCGCATTAACCCAGTGGGCGCCATCATGGACGCCGATCCTGCGACGGTGGTTGGCGTGTTGAAGGAAATGAAAGTGGCGGGGAAAGCGGTCGTCGGCATGAAGATTCTCGGCCAGGGTGCCCTGCGCAATCGTCAGGACGAGGGCATCAAGTTCGCGCTGTCACTTGGCCTGCTCGACGCATTCACCATCGGGGCGGAGAGCAAGGGTGAGCAGGAAGATCTGATCCGCCGCATTGCCGCCGCATAGAGTTGCGTTCAGGACGGCCCCTTCGGAACTGTGGCGCGAGCACTCTTGGCCCGCGAAATGCGGGGAAACTGCACAAAACTAGGGTGTCAGGCTTCATCCCGCCGCAAACGTGTCACCCCGTCCACGGCGTGTCTCGCCCTCCACAACGTCTGCCGCGCTTGCTTGCGCTAACCCCAGCAAAATCAGTGCTCTCCCAGTTGGCACACCCTGTGCATTATCACTTGCGCTGCTTAGCAGCAGGAGGTGACCAACCATGACCCGTATCAACTGTTTCAGTTCCGCAAGCAAGATCGCAGTAAGAAAGATCGCTGAATCCCGCAAATCAATCACGTGGGGAAAAAATACTGGCGCGCTTTTGTTCGGCGCGCTCTTGATTGTCTGTTCGCTGACCGTCGGCTGCACCAGCGACAAGCCGAAGCCGGTGAGTTCCAACCAGCAGATCCCCGTTACCCAGAATCCAACTCCCAACCCAATGCTCAGTTCCAGCACGGCCGCGCTGCCCGCGAAGCCGGCTCCGAAGAAAGTAGTCAAGAAGCGTCCGGCGACTGTCACGTATGCGGATCAGACCTATGGCGTGACGTTTGAATATCCGCGTAAATACGGCCTTGAGACCGGCAATGCGGCGACCGAACTGGTTGCGTCCAGTCCGCTGCCCATGAACTTCATCATGCCCGGCGGAGTTGCGCTGGCTGCGGTGGAGCTGCCTGAGACCGCGTTTGCCGATACCGACTTGTCGGCGGCATACTTCAACGTGAGCGTCAACCAGGATGTCACGGCGCAACAGTGCGGCGAATTCGCAGTGCCCCAACCCAAAGTCGTAGCGTCCTCCGATGCCACGCAAGCCCCGGCCCAGACTGCTTCGACCCCGTCCCCTAGAGAGCAGAACGGACAGGCTTCAACCGCAACGGTCGCAACTACTCCAACTCCTGAGACGTCCGCGCCGGCCACGTCAACCGCAGTTTCTTCAACCCCGGCAATTTCGACTTCAGCCACATCTGCCACGGCAACGTCGACTTCTAAGCTGATGCTGGGCGATATGGAATTGCAGTCGGCGGAGGCGGTCGCGGGGGAAGGCAACCAGCAGAGCGACACCAAGTACTTCCACATCTTCCAAAATGGCGGTTGCTACGAGTTTGCGCTCAATGTAACTACCATGGCTCACGAAACCGAAGGCACCATGAAGCACGTGGATCGGGACAAAGTCTTCAACCGCTTGGCTGCGATTATGGCCACGGTGAAGATCAATCCTGTCGCCGCTCCTGATGTGACAGCCAGCGCGCCCCCGACGTCCGCAGCGCCGGCTGCACCGGCGACGCCGGCGCAGTAACGGCAAGCAATCAGTCGGCGCAACCCGTCGACCCAGCATGCGCCGGCCATCCACAAGATGGCCGGCGATGCGTTACCACCAATCGCAGCCGCGTGGTGTCCTAAATTCGTCCCCAAGGAATGGACGTACCAGAGCTAAGGACTGAATCGCGGAGAACGGCCGCGGAGAACGCCGCGGAGAGCGCGAAGGTTTTGAGCACACCCAAATCGTGATAGCAATCAAGATCAATCAGATTGGTTCTAATCAGATCAATCAGATCGGTTCTACTTGCAGATCTTGCAGATCGGTTCTACTTGCACAAAGCTACCGGCAGCTGTAAATTTAGAAACCATTCCCCGGGGCGTCCTTGAAAAATTAGTTGAGATCGGCGCCCAGTGCTAGTTAGACGATCTGGTTAGACCACCCCGGTTCTGACTGGATCGCGCGGCGAATCCCCAGGAAATAGTTTCGAGGGGAGTTCCAGTCCGGCGCAGCGTCCTGTCAAAAAAACTCAACGAAAGGAATGCAACCATGCCCAGAAATGCCAAGACACCGCTCGTAGCGCCCGTCTTCGGGGAGCCGGTTTTCAACGAAGGTGTTCCCACTCCCGACCCAACGCAGTTCAAAGTCCCTCATCCCTCGGACAGCAAGCTCTACAAACAGATTCAGAATCTGCTGACGAAAGATGTGGTGAGCTTCCCTTCTTCTACCGCAAAGCCTGGGGATCTCTACGAACTTCAGCAAGCGTGGGGGCCGCACGGGACGGAGATTATTCAGAACGTTCAGAATGCCAAGCAGATTTGTTTCCATGTGCTCGGCGATACGGGCGCCTCCACGGCCCAGAACTATCCCAACGCTATCCGTGTTTCCGACATGGTGACCAATGACTTCCACACTTCGACGCCAGCTAACGTTCCTGCATTCTTGTATCACCTGGGCGACGTGGTCTACGACTTCGGAGAGTCAGCGTATTACTACGACCAGTTTTACGAGCCTTACCGCAACTATCCGGCGCCCATTCTGGCGATTCCGGGCAACCACGATTCCTTTGTTGTGCCCGGCACGGCCGTGGCCGCGCAGCCGCTGAAAATTTTCATGCGCAACTTCTGCTCGCCCGGTCCAGTCGTAACGACCGAAGCTGGCCCGTTGCACCGCACGGCCATGACGGAGCCCGGTGTTTACTTCACGCTGGACGCTCCTTTTGTGCGCATCATCGGACTGTTCAGCAACGCGCTCGAAGATCCTGGCCTGATTTCGAGCGAATCGGGAAAATGGAAGAGTGTGCCCGACGTTCAGCTTGCGTTTCTCACCGCGCAGCTACAACGCATCAAAACCGACAACTTCCAGGGTGCGGTGCTGCTGGCCACGCACCATCCGGCATTCGTTTATGCTCCGCCGCAAGGCGGAAAAGGCAGCGGCGGAACACACGGCAGCAGCCTTCCTATGCTGCGGGATATCGACACCATCTGCAAAGCTCAGGGCGTGTATCCTCACGTGTTTCTCTCCGGGCATGCACATAACTACCAGCACTACACGCGCGAGGTTACCTTCGGCGGCAAGAAGTTCGATGTGCCCTTCATCGTCTGCGGAGACAGCGGACACAATGTGGATCCGCTGGTGCAGGCCAAGAAAGGCCAGCCCGCACAGCAACCGGCCCAGGGAGCCAACGTCACTTATCTCGATGCGAATCCAGTCGTCCAGGCCACCGGCCTCAAGCTGGACAAATACGACGACAAGGACTACGGCTATCTGCGGATCACGGTCAACACCCAACAACTTCGCATTGACTTCTATCCTGCGGTGGTCGGAGGTGGCACGCCTACGGACACGGTCACGATCAATCTTGCAACGCATACGAAGGCGTAAGTCGGCGCCGGCTCTGAAACACTCAATCTATACTTTGCTCGATCTATACTTTGCGGGACGGAGGTGACGGGAAAGCACAATGGAACAGGAACGCCGAGGGAACCCGCGAATCAAAGTACGAGCACCCGTAGAGTTGTACGCCGAAGAGAGCACGTCCCCCATTCGCGGAGCCACCACCGATCTGAGCATGGGCGGCTGCTACATCGACACGTTTTTTCCTTTTCCGGTTGGCACTACTATCGAACTCAAGTTACAGCTCGACGACACCCTGCTGGTGCTGGGCGCCGTGGTCACGTGCGATCCCCAAGTAGGGAACGGGATCAAGTTCACCCGCATGCTGCCCGAAGACTTCGACGCGCTGCAAGCGTTTCTGGAGTCCAACGCAAAAGAGCAGGGCGAGTGACTCCCGCCGTAGCGCGGCTTACTGATTGCGCGTTCTCTTTTTGCGACGCTTGGAAAGATCTTCGAGCAGATATTTCAGCGAAGCGCATTCCTGAATCACGCCCTCCAGTTTGGGGACCGTGGATCGCAGTTCGCTCTCCTCGACGACGCCATCGGCGAGAGTCTCCGCCACACTCTCCAGCGCTTCGCCAACTTCTCGAATCAGGTTCGAGATGGCAAGCAATTCCTTCTCCAGCGTCATCTTTGGATCGGGCAGTTTGAAAGCAACGCGCCCTGCCTGGCTCTCAAGATAGTCAAGCGCTTCGTAATTTCCGAGGATGGTGCAGATCCGCGGCAGCAGGTAGGCAGGCATGTTCCGCTCGCCCCGCAGCCAGTACATCAGCGAGCGATAGTTCGTTCCCAGTTGTTGGGCGAGCAGGCGGATGTCATAGTCAGACTTGGTTTCTACAGCTCGGCTCAAAATCGAAGGCAGGATCGAGGGAAGTTCGTCAGCGGCCACGTGGGTTCCATTCTCAAAACCGGCGTCCGTTCAAAAATGGTGGTCATTTTGAACGGCGAAAGTGCTCATTCTAGCTGAATTGATCGACTTCCACGTCTGCGATTAAATGGTTCTCGCTCCGGAAGACTCCGGAGGGTTCCGATGAGGGAAACGGCGGCTGGGACCGCGAACCGACGATGACTCGGAACTGATTGAAAGAATTGACAAAGCGGGCACCGGGCATTACTTTTCAGGATCACAATTGTCCCCGGTTTCTTCTAGACTAGCGGGGACTGGTGTTGGGCGCGACAGTTGCGCATGAGCTGGAGGATCGAATGTCGAAGAAGTGGTACAACTATATCGTTTCCGTCGACGAAGAGAACCCCGCTACGCCCGGTTCGCCCAGCGGCTCGCCCAACGCGAAGAGCGGTCCCACGGCCGGCAAGACTGCCGCCCAGAGCGTAGCTGAGATCGCGTCCACCCTGGCGGCGGAGCCGAAATTCACCACGCCCGTTTCTGATCCGACTTCGTTCGAACAGATTTACCAGGCGGCGGAAATTCCCCCGGCGCCGCAGGGATATTCCATTCTGAAGATTTCTCAGATGCTCGAAAGCGAGCACATTCGCAACTTGCCATCCGACGTGAAAAAGTCTTCGGTACTGGTTGCGCTCGATGCAGCCGGCGTGGACATCAAGGAAGTAATCCAGGATGCGGTGCGCCGGGATCGCGCCCTCGACACCTACGAGCGGGTGCAGCAGCGCGCGGCGGACGAACTGGAGACCAAGAAGACCAAAGAGAACACCGACATTCAGGCGCAGATTGACCGGTTCGTCACCGAACAGAGGGCCAAGATTCAGGCGAACAACGACGAAGTCACGCGAGAGAAAACACGATTCACCGGATGGCGACTGAAGAAGCAGCAGGAAGAGAAAAAGATTGCCGAAGCGGTGGGCTACTTTGTGAGCGAGAATCCGATTACGACCGGCGCTGCGCAAGCGGAGCCGTCACCCAAAACAGCGCAACGTTCCTGATCAGGAGGAATTTATGTGGCAACGTCTCTCGAGAGTATTTCGTTCGTTCTTCGGTTTCTTCATTTCGGTGGCCGAAGATCCGGAACTCATTTTGCAGCAGAATATCCGCGACATGAACGATCAGGTTCCGCGGATGAACGAGAGCATTGCCATGGTCAAGGCCAACGTGACGCTGTTGGAGCGGGAACAGGCCAAGTACCAGAGTGATATGGCCGGCCTGACTGCCAAGGTGAAAGCCGCGATTCAAGCCAATCGGGACGACATCGCCGGCACCTACGCCGCGCAACTGGAGCAGACCAAGGGCGCGCTGGCCAGAAATCAGGGACAGCTTACGACCGCCCGCGCAGCCTTCGACAAAGCCATGGCCGTGAAACAAGCCTTCATGCGCGAGAAAGACCGGAAAACGCAAGAGGCGTTGGGCGCAATCGCCGACTATCGTCGGTCCCAGTGGCAGAAAAAAGTCGCCGATGCCATGGAGCAATTCGAAGTTGCCGGAATCAGCCAGACGCACGATGAGATGGTGCGCAAGATCGAGGAGACCACAGCTGTCAACGAAGCCCGCATGGATATGGCGATGAGCAACGTCGACCAGCAGAAGATCAAGATCGATGACGAAGCGGAGAAGATGCAGGCCAGCGAACTGGTGAAACAGTTCAAGATCGAGATGGGACTGGCGCCGCAGGCAGCGACTCCCAGCGGCGCGGAGAAGACCATCGCCGCCAAAGAACAACAGCGAACTTCTTAGTCTGAGCGACGTATAGCGAATAGAGATAAGAATCAGATCGGCACAGTTGCGGAGGAGAAAGTCATGGCGATGAAGATTGAGCGAGGCGGATGGGTTCTGATTTTCCTGATCGGCGCGGCCCTGGTGGGCTACAGCCTCAATCGATACGGCATCATCGATTTCAACAAGCTGACGGGCAAGAGTTCTTCCTCGGGGAGCGGCGAGACCGTGGATGCCTCGAAGCCCCTGTTGATCCCGGCATCGTCGAGCGACAGCGACGCCGAGGTTCGCGTCCGCGTAAATGTTTGGGTGGGTTGCGCGGGCGGCCTGGTGGCGAATGGCGGGCTGGACACGGTTCCCGATTCAATCTTCGGCAAGAAAGGCCTGAAAGTTTCGTTCAAGATCATCGACGACTGGACCGAAGGAGCGGCCGCGCTAGCCACCGACAACGTGGACGTCATGCTGACCACTGCGGACGTCTATGCGAAAGACTATGCGCAGTTCAAAGAAAAGGGATTCGGTTCGCACGCCTTTCTGATGGTCGATTGGTCGCGAGGGGCCGACGGCGTGATCGGCAAACAAGGCATCAACAGCATCGAGGATCTCGCCGGAAAGACCGTGGCCTTTGCTCCTTACACGCCGTCGCATTTTCTGCTCTACAACGGACTCAAGACGTCCGGCCTCGGCACGGAGCAGCGCCAGGAGATTTTCAACAAAGCGGTCCACACGAAAGACGGCATCGAGCCAGCTACGCTGTTCGCGCAGGAAAAAGTGGATGCCGCCGTGGCGTGGGACCCGGACATGAGTGACGCGGTAGCCAAGCGGCCGGGCGCGAAAAAAATCTACGACACAAGAATAGCAAATCACCTGATTGCCGACATTCTGGTGGTGAGCGACAGCTTTTCAGCCAAGCATCCGCAAACCCTGCTGAAATTTTCCCAGGGCTGGCTCGAAGGCGTGGAGTTCATCAAGACTCAGCCGGAGCGGGCGTACAACCTGATTGGCACGGTTAAGGATTTCAATATTCCGTCCGACCTTGCGAAAACTATGCTCGGCGGCGTGAAGCTGGCGGATTACGCCGACAATCGATCGTTCATGGGCGCCGCCGGGTCGAATGCCGACTACGCAAATATCCTGGGGATGGCTCAGGATATGTATCGAGAGCTGCGCATTATCAAACACACGTTCAATCCAGAAGAGAGCCTGGATCGCCGCTATGTCGAGAAGTTGGCCGACAGCTTCTCCCTGGCGTCCACGGAAGCGCCCATCGAGTACAAAGCTCCGGCTGCTGGCGCAACGCCCATCGCTACGCAACACCGGTCGATCTATTTCGATCCCAATTCTTCGAGCATGAGTATGGATTCACGCGCGATCGTGGATGAACTCGCCGGCACCATGCGCGCTTATGAAAACACAGTCGTAGATATCGACGGCAACACCGATTCGACCGGTTCGCGCGGTTACAACATTCAACTCTCGCACGCGCGCGCAGAGGAAGTGAAGAACTACCTGATCCAAAAATATGGTTTCCCTCCGGCGCGTCTGCGCACGGCCGGCAACGGCCCGGACAAACCCATCGACAGCAATGCGACGCCCGAGGGCCGCGAAAAGAATCGCCGTACGGACATTAAGGTGTACGCGAACCCGGCAAGCTAGCGAAATGGCGCGACGAAGCAGCACGATGAGTGGGCACGGTGAGCAGGCAACATGAGTGACTGGTTCACGATTCGGAAAGACGTCGCGCCTTGGGTCCGGTGGGCTTTCCCACTCATCAGCTGGGGCACCATCATATTGCTCTGGATTCTTGTGCCCTATTGGCAGGGGCCGCATGTTTCTTTGTTTCCGAAGCCCCTCGGCGTAATTCGCGCTTTCGGAATGCTTTGGACGGACTATGACCTGCTTGGCAACGTCAGAATGAGTTGGTGGCGTATCGCCCAGGCATTCTTCTGGTGCGCAGTCGTCGCCATCCCGCTGGGCATTCTGATGTCGAGCTATCGCTGGCTGTTTGAACTCATCAATCCGATCGCGGCGCCCATGCGCGCCATGCCGCTCACCGCCTTCCTCCCTGCATTTATCGCTCTGTTTGGCATCGACGAGACCGAGAAGATTGCCTTCTTGTTTTTCGGAATGTTTTTTTACCTGTTGGCCGTGGTCGTCGAAGAAGTTAATCGAGTCGACAATGCGCTGCTTGAAACCGCCTACACGCTGGGAGCCAACCAGCGGCAGGTGTTGTGGCTCATTTTTCGCGCGTCGTTTCCGGCGATTTTCTCGTCATTCCGGATTCTCTACGACATTGGCTGGACCTACGTAATCCTTGCTGAGATGTTGAATGCCCGCAAGGGCGTGGGCTACATGGTGGAAGCCGCTCGCAAGGTGCTAGATTTCGATCGCGTCTACGCCGGGATCATCGCCATTGGCATCGCCGCATTCTTGTTTCGTTTTTTGCTGACTTTTCTCGAAAGCCGCCTCTTCCCCTGGCGCAAGGGGATGTCACCCTTCGCGGGTGGCGGGGCCGGAGTTCCCAGCGCCACCGCGCACTTGAAGGCGGCTAAGCATGGAAGCTAAGAAATCGAAAATCACGGTGCGGAAAATCAGCCGGTCGTTTGTCTCTGCGAACGGCAGCAAAGTCGATGCCCTTGAGGACATCAATTTCGAAATTGAAGATGCCTACTCGCGCGAAGGCCGCGACATTGGCGAGTTCCGTGTGCTGCTCGGTCCTTCCGGTTGCGGCAAGTCAACTCTGCTGCGCTTGATCGCGGGCCTGGATACTCCCGATACCGGCGAGATCCTGGTGAATGAACAGCCGGTGCACGGTCCAGGAAAAGATCGCGGCATGGTGTTTCAGAAATACACTTCGTTTCCCTGGCTCACGGTCGCTGGTAACATAGCTTATGGCCTGAAGATCAACGGCGTCCCGGAAAAGCAATGCAAGGAAACCGTGGCGCAACTGGTCAAAGACATCGGACTGACCGGTTTTGAGAACGCGTATCCGGAAACGCTTTCCGGAGGCATGCAGCAGCGGGTTGCGATCGCGCGCACGCTGGCGCTTCGCCCCGCAGTCATTCTGATGGACGAGCCGTTTGGCGCACTGGACGCGCAAACCCGCAGCGAGATGCAACAACTGTTATTGAAAGTTTGGGATGAAACTGCCAGCACCATTTTGTTTGTTACGCACGACGTGGAAGAGGCGGTTTACCTGGCGGACAGGATTTTTATCATGAGTGCACATCCCGGCACGATCATCGAAGATGTTCAGGTGCCGTTCGATCGTCCTCGTGAGCTGGTTCTGAAAGAACGAAATGAGTTTCACGAGCTGCAAAATTATGTTCTCGGCCGTTTGCGGCACGCTCCCGGGAACGGATTCGTGCGGGTGAGCGTCTAAATGTCTCCTGCGGACTTTCAGGATCAGTTGCCTTCTTCTCCTGATCAGTCGCGTGACATTAACTTCGTAAAAGAAGCCTTCCATCTGCAATACAACTGGATTGCGCTGGCTGGCGCCGGCGTGTTCGCGTTGCTCAGCGGCAGTTTGCTGCCGGCGATTCTGGCGGGTGGGGTCGAACTGATGTATCTGGCCATCGTCCCCCAGAACTGGCGATTTCAGCGTCTGGTGCGGTCGTGGAAATTTTCAGAGGAACAGCAAAGACATCAGCAGAAGCTCAGCCAGATGCTGCGGAGCTTGCCTTCCGACATGCAAAGCCGCTACTGGAAGCTGGGTGAAGTTTGCAGTTCCATTCACAACAATTTCAATCAGCTTTCGACGACCTCGCAGATCTTCCTGCAGCAGATGGATGGGCGCCTCAGTGGTCTGCTCAACGGCTACGCGCGGCTTTTGCTGGCGGCCGCGCAGCAGCAGCAATATCTGCGGAGCACCGATCAGAATGAAATCAAGCGCGAGGTGGCTACACTGCAGAAGTCGCTCAGCAGCGATCCTCCGCGGGTTCAGGAAATCAACAAGAAGCGCATCGAGATTCTTAGCAAACGTCTGGAGAAGTACGACAAGCTGTGCGAAAACCGCAAGGTTGTGGACGCGCAATGCTCCGCGGTGGAAGACGTTCTTCATCTGATTCGCGACCAGTCGGTCACCATGCGCGATCCGCAGCAGATCAGCGATCAACTGGACAACCTGGTGAAAGATGTGGAGGAGACCGAGCAGACGGTGCAGCAGGTGGAAGCGATTTTCAGCGATCTAACGCCGGACATGGAGGGAATTATGTCGATGGACGATACTTCCAGTTCGACTTCCTCGGCGCCGAACCGCACCAGAATTCCAAGTTAGATTCGGAGCTGCCCAGGTTCAAGACTAGAGTTCAAACCTAGAAATGACTGCGAACTTATCGACGACCGGGAAGTATCTGGATGCGCTCCCTGCATGGGCGCGCGAGCTTTCGGAAAAATATTACTCGCGGTCGTATTCCTTGTTCGTGCTCTACGGGAATGTCCGCGATCTGGTATCACTGCGCGGGCCAGACTCGACGACGTTCGTTGCGCTCGACGAATTCCTCTTCAGCGCGCTTTTTGGCCAGCGTGACCTGATTCTGCATTATGACCGGGGCGGATTAAGTTTCGGCAATCCGGCCAGCCAGGCCGACTTTCGGCGCGCACTCGAAGGCTATGACAGCTTTCACGGTACTACCTACGCACAAAGCGGAGTGCCGCGCACTCCAGACGCTGTTCTGAATCTGCTCGACAACTATCTGCGCCTGCGCATTGCCGACGGCAAGAAAATAGGCCTGGTCATCGACTTCGCCGAAACGATCGCTCCGGCTGGCGACGTTTCCAGCATGTCGGCGGAGGATCGCAATTCGCTGGTGATTCTAAAGCGGTGGGCGCGCAACGCCGCTTTTCTGAACGCGGACGTCACCATCTGCCTGGTCTCTGAGAATCAAATTGAGCTCAATCAAGGCATCGTGCAGAATCCGGGAGTCTCGTCCATCGCGATTCCCTTGCCGGATTACGCGGAGCGGCTGGATTTTATCCGTGGTCAGCTGAAAGATAAGGGGCTCCCAGCCGGTTCCGAAGTGAGCAATGAAACTTTAGCCACGCTCGGCGCCGGTCTGAAGCGAATGCAGCTGCAGAGCCTGATTTCGCATGCCGTGCAGAACCAGCAGCCGCTTACGCTGAAGTTTCTGTCCGAACGCAAACGCGATCTCATCGAGTCGGAGTCCGGCGGTCTGCTCGAATTTGTACAGAGTCGTTTCGATCTGTCGTTCGTTGCCGGCAACGATCAGGCGAAACGAAAATTGCAGGACGCCGCCGCCGCTATCCGCGCCGGGAACACGGACGTGCTCCCCATGGGCTACGTCATTTGCGGTCCCGTGGGCACGGGAAAGACTTTCATCACGACTTGCTTCGCGGGCGAAGTCGGCATCCCCGCCGTGACCTTGAAAAATTTTCGCAGCATGTGGCAGGGCGTCACCGAAGGCAATCTGGAGCGCGTTTTAGGTCTGCTCAAGGCCATGAGCCCGATTGCCGTGATTGTGGACGAAGCCGACGCCCAGCTCGGCGACCGCTCCAGTTCCGGGGACAGCGGCGTGGGCAACCGCGTGTTTGCGCAAATCGCGCAATTCATGGGCAACACTGAACTGCGAGGCAAGGTGATCTGGTTTCTGCTCACCTGCCGCCCTGATCTTTTGCCCGTAGATTTGAAGCGGCAGGGACGAGCCGAAGAACATATTGCTTTGTTCTATCCCGATACGCCCGAAGAACGTCTGGCGCTGTTGCGGGCTATGCAGCGGAAGGTTGGCATGAAGCCGTTTCCGGCCGACGTCGAAAAATTCTTCATGGAGCACGCCTTGAGTCTCTCAGGCGCGGACATTGAGGCGGTCCTGGTCCGCAGCCACATGCGAAGCTGCTTGCAGAAGAAAACTGCCGTGGACGCCGACGATCTCAAAGCCGCCCTCGACGACTTCATCCCGCCCTACTACCCCACCGAAATCGATCTGCAAAATATGGTTGCAGTGCTCGAGTGCACCAGCAAGAGCCTTCTACCAAAACAATACCGCGACCTCGACCGCAGTGAAGTAATCCGCCGCACGAACGAACTGATGGCTTTGGCTCGGCAGAGTTCAGGAGGATGAGCCGGCGGTCGTTCTCTCGCGCGTCGGTTTTCTCCGAACAGATCTTGCCCGAACTATCTCTTCTTAAATCACGATCCCATCCATCCGGAACGCTCGTCTCGTGGGCGTGAATGGCGGGATAGGCTTCGGTTGGACGAGCGGCGCGGCGTCCCGCCAGAAGGTTTGCGGATCGCGCTTCTCACCGCTGCGATAGAAATGCAGCAGATACGCCCTGTCGCACGCGCTGTAATTCGAAAACCACTGATCGGCATCCGTGATGCCACAATCATGAAACAAGGCCAGCCCGTAACAGGCAGCCTCGCCTTCGTAGGCCACGATCGCGGGAATCAGCGCCTCGTCGACGGGAGGCTGATACCGCCGGCCAATCTCAAATGCGGTCGGATTCACATCCCACTGCACCGTGTGTCCGAAAAGATGTCCCAGCAGAAAAAGTCGCAGCTCAGCGGTGACCGCATAGTCTATGTGGATTTCCAATCCGTCGAGGTCGCCGGTGAGAGGATCCGGAATATCTCGCGTGACCACGCGAATCCCGTAAACCTGCTCCAGGTTGTTCTGCACTCGCGCTGCGTAGTCTGCAAACGGAATCGGCATGATGGGTAAGGTCTCTCGTATGCGGGAGAGCAGTCCGAGCAGCCCTTCACTCGCCAGTCTTCGTGCTCTCGCCAGGATGCGAGCGGAGCGAGCGGGCGATCAGCCCGAGTCCCCCAACAAATAGGATCAGCATCACCAGCGTTTCGAACAGGCTCGCCGGTCGAAAATAAATGTGCATGTTGGCGATCACACCTGCCAGGATGAAAAGAACTCCGGCAACCGTCAACAACCACCCGATCTTGCTGCTTCCATTCCAGAACAAAACTGCCACACCGAAAAGCAGCGGCACTAACGTGATCCCAAAGGTGTTCGCGCCGTAAAAGCTCCAGTAGGAACCGACCACACTGACCTGGTTGCTCAGCAAATATCCTCCGACACAGGCCATGATAAAACCCAGCAGGAACGGGCCCAGACCGCCGGGTGTTCCTCCCACGTCGCCGAGGGAACGGTTTTCCATGGCTGCGAGAATACCAGAGCCATGCCCGAAACGTCTCAATGGTTCCGCGTTCTCATTACCCTGAGCCATCGTGCAGGCCCGACACTAACGTAACCTCCCCTGCAAGGCGGCGAGCGATACGATTGACCAGGTATCCAGCCCTCCCTCTACGGAGTGCCGGAGGGAGGTCCCGTCTCATGCGACCTATCTGCAGATTTTCCATATTCATCTTCATTCTTGCCAGTGCTTTGATGTTTGCAGCCCGCGCCCAGGCCCAGGACGAACCGTCATTGGGTAACGTCGCACGGCAGACGCGCCAGCAGAAGCAGCAAAAAGACATGCCCGCGAAGGCCGCGCAGTCCGCAGACAGTCAGAATAAAGACGGTCAGAATAAGGACGCCCAAAGCAAAGGCGCCTCCCAAAAGGACAGTCAGAGTGTGGACGCGCAAAGCAAGGACACGCCGGGCAAAGACGCGCAACTGCACCGCACGTCCCACGTCATCACCGACGACGAAATTCCGCAATCCCCTGTTTCCAGCGTGAAAACTCCTGCTTCGCCGACCAGTCACGTGGAATTCGCTCCCGACCCTGCGTTCGGGGGAAAGATGTCCCCCGATGCGAT
>Ga0181537_10002210_pt1 | contig 17282 bp, 13 predicted proteins | sample PEATcosm2014_Bin_39_FD_119765 | JGI IMG/M metagenome (GOLD analysis project Ga0181537, IMG submission 119765) | Peatland microbial communities from MTU Mesocosm Facility, Houghton, MI, USA - PEATcosm2014_Bin23_10_metaG | ecosystem: Environmental > Terrestrial > Soil > Wetlands > Peat | place... | reverse complement strand
TCTATGGCGCCGGTGGCGGCATTGGACCGCCCTGATCTGGAGAATTCCATGCTGCAAGAATCTCTCTCACAGAAGATGGTCGCGGACCGCAGATCGCCGCTCGGTCGGCGCGCTGACCACACGCCAACGCCGGACAGACGTTATTTTGTCGTTCGCGGTCGACTCTGGCGATTGAGTAATCCCTTCTTGGATCCGGCAACCCATGAGCGTCTCGTTCGGGATCTCATGAATGCCCGGCGTAAGATAAAAACTTCGACCAATCAAGAGGCTCGAAACGCGGCACGACTACGCATCGACGCCGCCAAGCGAGCGTTGGGAGAACGCGGGGATGTTTGGTGGGACGACGGCGCTCCGGATTACAATCGCCAGCTCGCAGTCAATACTCCGTACGCTTCCTGGTACACGCACGGCGGGCAATAATGAATGTGTGCTCACCTGAGGCGTTTGACGGTTCAAAGTTCCGACAGCAACTGGCGGCAAGCGCGAGTTTTGACGCCGATCATCCGGCGATAACCTATCCATGTTGTCAGTAACCTCCGTAGGAGCAATGCAATGGATACTCTCATTCCCCTCTGGATCATTGGCGGACCATTCGTTGGTGTCTTGATTTTGTCTTTCGCTTTTAAGGGTCAGAGCGCGATGGGCGGCCCCGTCCCTCGCCTGGCGCCGCGACGTCTGGATATGCCAGCAGGCCACGACATGCCCGTCGATCGTTCGGCGCCGATTCTCGAGCCGATGCATCCCGATGCCCCGCGACGCCTCGTCTGAACCTTGAAGCGGTCCGATCATAAGGTCACCTCGCGGCTCCACGACGGAGCCGTGAGCGCCCCTCGGGTGGATAGCTAATGCCAAGAGCTTTATGGAAGGGCGCCATTTCCTTCGGGTTGATTTATGTGCCCGTGGAGCTGCACACGGCGTCGAAGGAAAATACGTTACCCCTGCATATGCTCGACAGCCGCGACTTCGCTCCGGTCGGATATCAGCGTGTTAACAAGAATACCGGGAAAGAAGTCGATTGGTCGCACATCGTCAAAGGTTACGAATACAAGAAGGGCGAATTTGTCGCCCTCGCCGACGCCGATTTCAAGCACGCCAACGTGAGGGCGTCCGAAACCATCGAGATCGACACCTTCTGCGATGTAGCCGAAATCCCCCCGATGTACTATGAGAAACCCTATCATTTGGCGCCGGCAAAAGGCGGCGATAAGGTCTATGCACTATTGCGGCAGGCGCTCGAGTCGACCGGCAAGGTGGCGGTTGCAACGTTCGTGATGCATCAGCGACAGCATCTGTGTGCCATCGCTCCTCAAGGTTCGTCTTTGATGTTGTTGACCCTGCGCTTTCCCGACGAGGTCCTCCCTGACACTGACCGCATAACGACGCCCAAGATCAGTTCAGCAGAACTTGCCATGGCGAAACAGCTGGTTCAAAGCATGGCAGGCACGTTCGTCGCGAGCAAATTCAAGGATACGTACCGGGCGGATCTCAAACGCCGTGTGCAAGAGAAAATCCGAAACAAACAGATTCACTCCCTCAATGTCCAAGAGCCCGCCGCCGATGAGCGACCCAAAGCTCAAGTCATTGACCTCATGGCGGCGCTCAAAGCGAGCTTGAAGAAATCCGGCCGCCCGGACGCGCCGGAATCCGCGCGCAAGTCGCGCAAATCGAGCAAGCGCGCCTCTTGACGAACTGCCCGCCGCCCGGCTTCTGGCAGCGCCGGTCGGAAAATTCTTACAAGGCAAGGCGTGATTGCCCAGGCTGCGTCGATCCCCGGGTTATGTTTAGCTAAACCAGGTTGCTTGGCGGCTCGTTACGTGGCCGGCAACGAGTCGTCTCGGCGCAATTAACCGTGAAAACCGCTTTATCATTCACCGCACACACAGCGGCGGCGCGAAAGAAGAGGCTCGAGCAACTCGAGAGCGCACTTGCTCTCGTCCGTGACGCCGTGGTCACGGCTGATATCTACGCCCAGATCACCTATATGAATCCCGCCGCGGAGCGCCTCACTCACTGGCAGAGCGAAGACGCCGTTGGTCAGCCAATATCAGAGGTGCTGTCGTTCGTTGATACCGAAAGCGGCGGCTCGATCAAGGAGGCAATAGATACGCTGACGTTGGAAATGATTGACGCATCAGGATTTCGTCGTGCCGTACTACTGAACGGCACCGATTCAGCCGTGATCCCGGTAATCATCGAGTACAGCGTATCTGAATTTCGCGACGCCCAAGGCATGCTTTGCGGGACCATGATGATTTTCCGCGACATCATGCGCAGGCGAACCTCGGAACTGGCGCTGCAACAGAGTGAAAATACGCTCCTCGAGAATGCCGCCGCCTTGTTCGAAGAAAGGGAACGCGCACAAGTCACGCTGAACTCGATCGGAGATGCTGTCATCAGCACCGATTTTAGAGGCCGGGTGACATACTTGAACAAAATCGCCGAAGAAATAACAGGCTGGGTACAGTCCGATGCGGAAGGACGCCCCCTCGATGAGGTATTCCGCCTCGTCGACTCCCAGACGCGCGCACCTCTGTCCTGTCCGGCCATGCGGGCTATCATCGAAGACCAAACGGTGAGTCTGGGCACCGCCAGCATTCTGATTCGAAAGGATGGCGCCGAGCTCGCCGTCGAGGATTTGGCGTCACCCATCCACGACACCGCGGGGGGCGTCATAGGCGCGGTCATGGTTGCGCACGATGTAACGGTGGCGCGCGAGCAGGCGGAAAAGCTCGCGCGCCTGGCCCTTTACGATAGCCTGACGGGCCTCCCGAATCGCACACTGCTCGTCGACCGCCTCAAGCAAGCGCTCGAAAACGCAAGCCGGAATGGAACTTCGGTGTCTGTGGTGTTTCTCGACTTGGATGGCTTTAAATCCGTAAACGATACGCAGGGGCACGCCGTGGGCGATCAGTTGCTTCAGGCGGTTGCGAGCCGTTTGTTGAGCTGCGTTCGACGCTCCGACACGGTCTGCCGATACGGAGGAGACGAGTTCGTGATACTGCTCGCCGATATTGCCGATGGAGGCGATGCGATCCTGTGTGCCGAAAAAATAGTGACGCTCATCAATGCGTCATTCGAAATCGGCGGCCGGCAGCTTCGACTGGGTGCGAGCATGGGCATTGCAAGTTATCCTGAACACACCCGCGAAGCTGGGTTGTTGATAAAGTATGCCGATATAGCGATGTATCAGGCGAAATTCTCCGGCCGCAATCAAACCCGGGTTTTTGCCGACCCCATGATTTCAGCCGGACGGCCGTTCTTCAATTCGCCGTCGACATCCTGATTTGCTCTGCGAATGGATGAACAGGCAATTAACGGTACGGCTCCGTTGCGGTAGAATTCGTTGATGTGTTATTCGGCGCAGGTTATCCAGATGGCCCGCAAGCTCCATCGGCAGCTCGGCATACGTATCGATTACGATGAAGCCCAAAAGCTGTTTTTCCGCCGACTCGATGATCCGACCCTGAATATCTCTCGCGGATTTGAGGCCAATTTTGAGGAACCCACCACCGAGCAGGGGCGACGCATCAAGGGCGCAATCGACGAGCATCGCTCGCGATTCGCGGCCAAACTCCAGACGGATCTCTTTTCGCAAAAGACCCGTTTGGCCAACGCCGAACGATCCTTGGTGACAAAGGAGACGAAGAAGGCGCGCGAGGATGTGCGCATCGCCACCGGTAAAATCGAGTCGATCACCGCGAAACTGTCAGATCTGCGGCGAGGCGAGCCCAAGCTCGAAGATAACCGGATATTCCCGATGGTCTACGCCGGTGTGATTGTCAAACAAGATGGCGAAAATGTGCTGACACCGATGCGCTATGCGTGTCGCCCGGCCGGCAAACCTTCCTACTACGACAAGAAATTTCCCGGGCTTTATAACGCGAGACGCGACAACCTCGAGAAGTTTTGGAATGAGCAATTCGGCCATCACCACGCGCTGATGGTGGCCGAGAGCTTCTACGAAAATGTGCAATTGCATGTCAAGGAACATCGGGTGCTGCGCGAAGGCGAGAAGGCGCAAAACTTGGTGCTGCATTTCACGCCCGATCCGCCGCAGCCGATGCTGATTGCGTGCTTGTGGTCCCATTGGACGGATCCGAGTGAGCCGGAGATCAGAGGGTTTGCGGCAATCACGGATGAGCCCCCTCCTGATGTGTCAGCAGCGGGTCACGACCGCTGTATCATCAATTTGAGTCAAGAGCACATCGAGGCCTGGCTGACGCCCGAACATCGTACGACGGCGGAGCTGCAGGCCATTCTTTCCGACCGAGCCGTGTCCACCTTCGCGCACGCCGAGCTCGAAGCCGCTTAGACGGTTGATCGAAGGCCGCTGACAAACTGAATCGCGGCGTCTATGGCGACCCGGTCAGGCCGGCGAGCTGCGCACGCAACTCATCGACGTACTCCAGCAAACGCCTGCGATCCAAGGTTACCGGAAAAAAAGTCGTCTCATTCAGACCGCAGCGCTTGTCCCATGAGCGAATTTTTTCCAATTCTTCGGCAGTCATGCGGCATTACAGCAGATCTTGGCGAACATCACCGTGCGTTGACGAACATATGCGACTTTCCGTGAGACCTCGCCATCAGCCCGAGGGGTTCGCTTTGTGCCCGACCGCGTCGACAAAAGCAATCAGGAAGTTTTCGCCGTCCGGATCGCAGCAAGCAGAGGCGTGCACACCGCGCGGTGTATCGCGGCGTGACATTATCTGCAGCGCGCCGACCTCTGTCGGAGCACCCTCGTTCACACCCGTGATCATTGCATTCAATACACGAGCACTCTGCGGGGCGAGAAACGAGTCGAGGGTCCGGCCCAGCAGCTGGTCCCGCTCGGAACCGAGCATGCACGCACCGGTGAGATTGAGTTCCCGCAACGCGGTGCGCCGATCGACGGTGAAGCAGCCGACGGGCGAAAAATCGTACAGCTGCTTCTGACGAATCAGCGTCTCCTCGATCTCCGCACGCGAACGGCGCAGCTCCTCGTCCTGTAGGTCCAACTCCACCTGGTATACCTGCAGTTCATGCAGCAAAGTCAACGCCGCCGAGCTGGTGGACGGCGCGGATGCGAGTTCGTGCAGCACACGGAACGCCGCTGACGAGTTCCACCGCGCGTCAAGGGCATGCGAATCATCTTTCCCCGTCAGGCGCCGCAATGCGCGCATGCGCAGGTCGAATTGACTCTTGGTTTCGATCAAATCGCTGGACATTTTAACCCCCTGATTGCCTGCGCAACGCCATCCAATGCAGACTTTATTCACTTCACTATGGTTTGCGCAAGCGTGACTCGAGTTCCTTCGCCGCGGTGATGTCGACGAAGGTTATGACAACGCCCTGGATCACGTTCGCGACCGTGCGGTACGGCATGATCCGCACGGTGTACCAATGTGCATCCGTGGTTGCGATCTGCTTCTCTGAAAATGCGAGGGTACGCAGCGTCTCCTTGGCGTCGGCATGCAGTTGCGGGTAGATGAGCGTGCTGGCCAGGTCGCTGAGCGGGCGTCCGATGTCCCCTTCGCGCAGCTGGATGATCCGCGTGATGTGCTCGGTGAACCGACGAACGTTCAGCGCATTGTCGAGGAACAGAGTGGCGATGTCCGTGCTATTGAGGAGGTTCTGCATGTCGCTTTGCGCCAGAGCCAGATCGTCCAGTTTTGAATGCAATTCGGCATTGATGGTCTGCAACTCCTCGTTCATGGACTGTGATTCTTCCTTCGACGTCGTGAGCTCCTCGTTGGCCGATTGCAACTCTTCGTTGGTCGATTGCAACTCCTCGTTCGCGCTTTGCAGCTCATCCTGGGATGCGAGCATCTCCTGACGCAGGGCGCGAATTTCCTCTCTCGCGCGCGCCAGATCCTCGCTGCTCACCGGAGCGTCCGAGCCGGCGGCCCTTTTTTTTCTCGCCGCCGCGGATGGTGGTATCGCGACATCGCGAAAGACGATCATCACCATCCCTTCGAGTCCCGGCGACTCCCCGAGCGGCTGCACCGTGACGTCCAGCGTTGATTGCGAATCTTCCTTGAGCGTCAGGCCGCGCAACTCGATGGCTTTCTTTTCGTGCAGCGCCCGGCGCACGGCGGCCGCGAGCTGAGACCGGATGGCCGGGCGCGCCATGACATGGATGTTCCAGTTGGCCTTGCCGGCCGCCGCCTCGAGGTATTTGCCGGTGTGGCCATTGATGTAAAGAACATCGCCCCGCTCATTGACGAGCACGGCGGGCGGCGAGAACTCCTGCAGCAACAGCTGGTTGGCGAGCGATTGCAAGTCTGCGGGGCGGTTGAGGGGATGCGACACATTCGACTCCTGTGCGCTCGTGCGCAATGACAAGCGGCGATTGACGGGAAAGTCCACATTGCCGGCGACGGCATCGGCGCCGCTGCGCAGGTAAACCCGGCACTTCGAATCGAGCGGCGCGAACAGTGACACCGACCGGCCGACGGTTTCGGACTCACCCAGCACCAATACGCCACCGGCACGCAAGACGTAGTGAAACAGCGGCAGCAGCCGCTGCTGGAGCGCCGCATTGAAGTAGATCATCAAATTGCGGCAGGACAGAATGTCGAGCCGCGTGAACGGCGGATCGAGGATCACGTCGTGCTGGGCAAACAGGATCATTTGACGGATTTGCTGTCGGATCATGAATCCGTCGCCCTGGGCACTGAAGAAGCGAAGCAGCCGCTCAGGAGACACATCGACGGCGATCGATGCGGGGAATTGTCCCCTGCGGGCCACGCTGATCGCATCCGCATTGATGTCGCTCGCAAAAATCTGCAGTGCCCAAGCATCGGGGTTGGGCTGCGTGTCAGCCACTTCCCTGAACGCCATCGCCAGCGAGTAGGCTTCCTCGCCCGTCGAGCAGCCCACCACCCACGCCCGCAGCGGAGTACCGGGGGTCCGCCGGGCCAGCAATGCGGGCAGCACCACGTCCTTGAGTTCCTGCCAAAGCGGCGGATCGCGAAAGAAACTGGTGACTCCGATCAGCAGTTCCTTGAAGAGCAGATCGAGTTCCTGCGGATTTTCCTCCACAAATCGCGCGTAGGCCGCGAGCGTATCGAGGCCATGCACGCCCATGCGCCGCTCGACGCGCCGCTTCACGGTGCTGAGCTTGTAAAGCGTGAGATCGCGTTTGCTGCGCTCGCGCAATAAAGCGAGGATCCTGTTCAGGGGCTCACTATCGTCGCCCGTGACCGTGGATCTAGGCGCCCCGAAGGGGCGTAGCGCGGTGACCTGCAGGATGCGATGGGGAAGCTCGGCGGCCGGGGCGACGATGTCACAGACGCCCGCGTCGATCGCGCTCTTCGGCATGGAGTCGAACTGCGCCGACGCGGGCTCTTGCGCGAGAGTCAATCCACCCTGACCTTTGATAGCCTGCAGACCGAGGGTGCCGTCGGAGCCCATTCCCGACAACACCACGCCGACCGCGCGCTCGCCCTGGTCGCGGGCGAGAGAACAGAACAGCACATCAATCGGCAGTCGCCTGCCGCGCGGCTGCGCGGGCTCCGCCAGATGCAGGCGGCCATCGACAACCGTGAGTTCGGCGCTGGGCGGAATCACGTAGACCACATCGGATTCGACGCGCATCGATCCTGTCGCTTCGCACACCGGCATCGCGCTCGCGCGCTGCAGCAACTCGGTCAGCATCGCCTTGTGCGTCGGATCGAGGTGCTGCACGACGACGTACGCCAACCCGCTCGCCGGCGGTACGTTGGCCACAAACTGTTGCAGAGCCTCGAGCCCACCGGCAGAGGCGCCGAGACCCACGATCCGTGTCGGCAACATCTTGACCGTCGCTGGATCATCCGGAAACGGGACCGCTCCTGCCGACGGTTGCGGTTTGGGCGGCACTCTTCAGGTCGCCGTTGCCATGAGAAGTAAACGCGCGTACTCGCGCCGCACGACTGCGCCGAGCATGGAGAACAAGCGGTTCCTGTGAGGATTGTGAGAAACGATGCGCGTACGCCTCCGTGGCGACTATCGGCAACTTCCTGACGGCAAATGTGTTGAGCCTCGGAAACCCCAATATCATTCTACCAGCCGCCAAAACGCCACGCGGCCCTTAATTTGGCGTGCCGCATCCCTCGAGCGCCCGCATAGCCGAACCCGCCAATGCTAGGAACGTCTGAATACGGCCAGTTTGCTCTGGGTTTCCATGAACATCCGCGGATCCACGGGCTCCGCCGTGGCGCTCGCCGGCTGCAGGAATTTTTGAATTTCTCCGGGAAGGACTGCGGCGCTTCGGTAGAAACCTTGAAATTGATCGCAGCCGAGTTCGCGAAGCTGCTCGAGTTGCTGCGCGGTCTCCACACCCTCCGCGACGACCTTGAGCCGCAGACTGTGCGCGAGCGAGATGATCGCTTTGACGATGGATGACGAGTCAGAATTCCGGGTCAGATCCTTGATGAAACTTCGATCGATTTTGAGCTTGTCGATCGGGAAGCGGCGTAAGTAGCTCATGCTGGAATACCCGGTGCCGAAATCATCGATCGATACCAGCACGCCCGTACGGCTGAGTTCCTCGAGGATCTGAATCGAGCTCTCGGCATGGTCCATGACGGTCGTCTCGGTCAATTCGATTTCGAGGTAGCGGGGTTCCAAGTCATGATCGGAGAGTGCCGCACGCACGATCTCCAGGAATTTGGGCTGTAGAAAATGAATCGGCGATATATTGACCGCGATTCGCAGGAAGGGCAGCCCTTCGTCCTGCCATTGGCGCGCTTGACGACAGGCCTCGCGCAGCACCCACTCGCCGATGCCGATCATGAGTCCGCTTTCCTCGGCCAGCGGTATGAATGCATCGGGCCCGACCAGCCCCCGCGTCGGATGCCGCCAGCGCAACAGCGCCTCGACGCTGTTCGTGCGACCGGAGGCAATGTCGATCTTCGGCTGGTAGTGAACCTCGAATTGGTGCAGCGGCAGCGCCCGGCGCAGATCCCTTTCCAGATCGAGGCGCTCGCGCGAGAAAACGCTCATGCCGGCATTGAAGAATTGAAAACTGTTGCGGCCGGATTGCTTGGCAGAATACATCGCTTCATCGGCATGCGCGACGAGCGAATCCGCGTCCGCTCCGTCAGCCGGATACACGCTGATGCCGACGCTCCCGGAGGTATGGACTTCCGTGGCACCGATGCTCACCGATTGATCCAATTCTGACACGAGCTTGGCCGCCACCACCGCCGCGTAGGCCGGCTCGCGGATGCCCGTGATGAGTACCAGGAACTCATCCCCGCCGGTGCGCGCCACCGTATCGACCATGCGAACGGCCAGCGAGAGCCGGCGCGCGATGTCGATCAGCAATTGGTCCCCCGCCCCGTGGCCCAACGTGTCGTTGATCACCTTGAACCGATCGAGGTCCACGACCAGCACTGCAAAGGTCCGCCCGTCACGTTCAGCATGGGCGATTTCCCGCCCCAAACGGTCCAGGAACAGCACCCTGTTCGGAAGCCCGGTCAGCGCATCATGAGTTGCCTGGTGTTGCAGATCGGCGTTGGCCTTCTCGAGCCGCAAGGCGTGGATGCGCACCTTGGATTGCAGGTGGGCATCGTAAACGGCGGTGACCAAGGCCACGGCCAAGATGCCGAGCGCGAACATGCCGATCAAGGCGGCAAGCCAACTGTCTTGAAAAGTCACGCCCCCCCGGCAGAAGGAGCCTGAGGCGAAGCGGGAGGCCGCCATCCCCGTGTAATGCATTCCGCATATGGCCAGCCCCATGACGACGGCCGCGGCAATGCGCGCGAGCCGTTGGTGGAGCGACTGGCCTTCGCGAAGTCGGAAGAAGAGCCACAGAGCCACGAATGACGCAGTGACGGCGATCAGGATCGACATCACCACGAGCAGTGGGTCATACGAGATCGCAGGCACGATCGCAATCGCGCCCATGCCCAGGTAGTGCATCGTCGAAATGCCGGCGCCCATGGCGACCGCACTGACGCCGAGACGTGCAAGACCCAGCCGTTGACCGCTCGTTATCGCGAGGGCAAACCCCGAGGTGAGAATGGCGACGGCGAGCGAGGCCAAAGTCGTTGGAATGTCGTACGCGAGCGGTATCGGCAAAGAGAACGCGAGCATGCCGATAAAATGCATGGACCAGACGCCGATGCCCATCGCAATCGCGCCGATCCCCACCCAAATCGAGGCCCCGTGGCCCTCATTCGCCGCCACCCGGGCTGCGAGACGCAGCGCCGTGTACGAGACCAGGATCGCGACGACGATGGAGAGCGCCACCAGCCAATGATTGTAGATCGACGGCATGTCCCCGCCACAGTACCCTGCCTTCGGGCAACGAAGCGTGTCCCAGCACCGATATTGCGCATGCCCATGAAGCACGCCGTGGATGGACGCGGTACTTATCCTCTGGCAGCATCGGCAAAAGCAGCATCGCAAAACAAGAGAGACGCCATGCCCACGACGCAGCCGATCACGCTATTCCATTCGCCCCAAACCCGATCCACCGGCGCGCTGTCGTTGCTCGAGGAACTGCACGCGCCTTACTCGTTGCACGTGCTCGACATGAAAGCGGGGCAAAACCGGGAAGCGGCCTACCTGGCCGTGAATCCAATGGGGAAGGTGCCGGCTATTCTGCACGGCGACGTGCTCGTGACCGAGCAGGTGGCCATCGGCATCTACCTCGCCGATTTGTTCCCCGAGGCGGGCATTACGCCGGCCATCGGCGATGCGCTGCGTGGGCCGTATCTGCGCTGGTACGCGTTCTACGGTTCGGCCTTCGAACCGGCGCTCATCGACAAGGCAATGAAACGCGAGCCGGGAATGGTCGCCATGTCGCCGTACGGGAGTGTGGAGTCGACGGTGCAGACGGTGGTCCAGCAGCTCGGCAAGGGTCCTTGGCTGCTGGGCGAGAAATTCACCGCGGTGGATGTGCTCTGGGGCACGGCGCTAACGTGGATGACGGGATTTGGGCTGGTGGAGTCGGTCGGGCCGGTCAAGGCTTACGTGCAGCGGTGGAATGCGCGGCCGGTGGTCAAAACCGTCGCGGATATCGACGCCAAACTCATCGCTGCGCGCGGAGCGGCGAAGTAGCGGATTACGGGAGAATTTGCGCCGCGCAGCGCCTACTGCGAGACGCTGACCTGGCAGGTTGCCGTCAGGCTTCGGCTAACCTGCAGCAGTCGCTCCGCCAACGGAACGGCCTCGAGCACAGAGCCACTCATGGCATTGGCGTTGACGGCCTGATACGCCTTTGGCCGCTCAACGAATGTCCTGCCATCGACCATCACGACGAGCGACGGGTTCAGCGATGCGGCCCTGGCCGCCTCGATGGTCGCACGCAAGGCGGCTAGACGACTGTCACGACGTAGCGAACCGCTTTGCGACAGCTTCAGGACGTCAAACCACCGGGCATGCACGAGATCACCGAGCGTCTTATCGTCGTTGGGAAACTCGCACACGACCTCCCAGCCTCTGCGGTTGAAAACCTCGGAAGACATGAGCAGGCCGACACGGTGCGGCTCGTCCGGCTGCGACGACAGCAACATGCTATGTCCGGGCTTGCAGAAATGCTCGGCGGGCATGGCGGCATTCACCCGCTCGAGCTCCAACTGCAGGCGCGCCATCCCGACGGTGAGACGAAATTCATCGCACAGGTGCTCGTCCCATAACTTGCCGAGCTGCAATTGCGCCGGTTCGAATACCTCTTTATAGAGAGCGTTGAAATTCGCGCCTTGATCGAGCAGCGAATCCACGAAATGACTGGTGTCTATTGAGCGGGGCGCGATCAAAACCCTGGCCAGCTTTTCGCCGCTATCCAAATCTGCATGCCAGATGGCGGCCGTTCTCTGGTGGTGTTTACTTGCGCGTACGTCTCGACCGTGAACCTCTCGCAGCCGGGGGATGACGATGGTCGCAAATACGTCTTCCCAAGACAGTTCGGCGATCGATTTGGGTTTGCCGATGACACGCTGCAGCACCGTGTTGGAACAGTCCATGGCCGCCACCGCCGCTTCGATGCTCACCTGGGCCCCCAGTGCAATTCGAAGGTCCCATCCTTCGAAGACCCGGTCGGTGACGGGTTCATCGCGCAGGACGGTCACTTGATGGTGCCGAGGGTCGTTCAATATGGAACTCCAGACGCGACGTATGCCCGTCGTCGGACCCTCCAGCCACTGAAAATACGCACCGCGGTCGTAGACCAACACGCCGGTCAGGCGTTCGGCCTTATTTCTGCGTTGCGAAGTCCGAACAAGTTCCCGGACCTCGGCATTGGTCGGATTCGACACCGCGAGGCTCCGGTAGGCAAGAACGCTCATGCTTTCTTCTTGCGCCAGATGAAAATCATGCACTTGTGGGGCAATCTGAGAGTCTTGATGCAACATTTTTTTGCCGCCCCGAAGTTCTTATCGATGCTCGATGCGATCCCTTGCCCCGCGATATTCGTACTGCGAATGAATGACGTCAAGGGTCACCGCAAAAAAGGCGCTCTGACCGGCCGCCGTGGATTGACGCGCCATCTCCGGCTACGCGCCCCTTTTGCTCATCTACTCGCGGTCAGGTCCCCGGAATCCACGACGTCCCCGCCAGCGGAACTCCGGCCATGGCAGCCGCTTCCACCGTCAACGCCACCAGATCCTCCTTCTCGAGGTGATGCACATCCTGCTTGCCGCAGGCGCGCGCGATGGTGGTCAGTTCCATGTTGACGGTCTTCAGGTAATTCTTCAGCCGCTTCGCACCCACCGCGGGATCGAGCCGAAGTTCCAGTGCCGGATCCTGTGTCGTCACGCCCACCGGACATTTCCCGGTATGGCAGTGATGACAGAAGCCGGGGGCGGTGCCGAGCCGCGCATAGTCCTCGAGCGCGGAGATGTGCTCGCCGCCCGCAATATACGAATCGCTGTTGCACCCCAGTGCCATGAGCACACCCTGCCCGATCGCCACCGCATCCGCCCCCATGGCGAGCGCCTTGGCCACATCGGCGCCGCTGCGGATGCCGCCGGAGATCACCAGTTGCACCGTGCCCCGCATGTTGAGGTCATCCAGCGCATCGACCGCCTGGCGCAGCGCTGCCAAGGTCGGTATTCCCACATGCTCGATGAACACGGTCTGGGTTGCCGCCGTTCCGCCCTGCATCCCGTCGACGACGATCACATCCGCGCCGGCATGCACCGCGAGCTTCACATCGTTGAATACGCGCGTGGCGCCGACCTTCACGTAGATCGGCTTCTCCCAATCGGTGATCTCGCGCAGCTCCTTGATCTTGATCACGAGGTCATCCGGTCCCGTCCAGTCGGGGTGGCGCGACGCCGAGCGCTGATCGACGCCTTCCGGCAGCGTGCGCATGCGGGCGACGCGCGGGTTGACCTTCTGCCCGAGCAGCATCCCGCCGCCGCCCGGCTTCGCGCCCTGGCCGATGACGATTTCGATGGCGTCCGCGCGCCGCACGTCGTCCGGATCGAACCCGTAGCGCGACGGAAGGCACTGGTAGACGAGCGTTTTCGACGAGGCGCGCTCTTCGGCGGTCATGCCGCCGTCGCCCGTCGTGGTCGATGTGCCCACGTCGGTCGCGGCGCGCCCGAGCGCATCTTTGACCCGCGCCGACAACGCCCCGAAGCTCATGCCGGCCACGGTGATGGGAATCGCGAGTTCGATCGGACGCGTGGCGAAACGCGTGCCGAGCAGCGTCTTGGTCGCACACCGCTCCCGATAACCTTCGAGCGGGTAGCGCGACAGCGAGGCGGCGAGAAACAACAGGTCGTCAAAATTCGGGACGCGCCGTTTCGCGCCCAATCCGCGGATCTCGTACAAACCGGTGGCGGCGGCACGCTGAATGTAGTCGATGGTCGCGCGGTCGAAACCGGCCGATTCCTCGAGCGGCGGAGCGGTCATGGGATCAATACTCCTGATCGGCATCCGCATGCCAGTGATAAAGACTCTTGGCCGACGCGACGCGTTTGAATTCCGCGGGATCGAATGAGCGGCCCGATTGGGTGAGCAGGCTCTTGACGGCCGCGCGGTCGGTCTCGCCCATCGGTTCGAAGCGGGCATCCGCGCCGAGCGAGCGCACCTTGCCGCGCACGTAAATCACCGCTTCATAGAGCGAATCGCCGAGCGCATCCTCCGCGTCGCCGCAGATCACGATGCGCCCCGCCTGCGCCATGAACGCCGAGAAACTGCCGACGCTGCCGCCGACGACGATGTCCGCACCCTTGAGCGAGATGCCGCAGCGCAAGGAGGCGTCGCCCTCGATGATGAGCAATCCTCCATGCGCCGACGCTCCCGCGGCCATCGATGCGAATCCCTTGACGTGCACGCGGCCGGACATCATGTTTTCGGCGGCGCCAGGACCTGCGTTGCCGTGCACGGTGACCGATGCGTGTTTGTTCATTCCGGCGGCGTAGTAGCCGACATGTCCGTGAATTTGCACGTCGAGGGCGGCATCGAGGCCGACGGCGATCGAGTGCGCACCGTCGGGATTTCTCACGTGAATCTGCGCCACGCCCTCTTCAGCCGCCCGTTTGTGCAGAAAGAGGTTCAGCTCCCGTAAGCTGTCATGCGCCAGATCGAATTCGCGCGCCATCGGCACCGGCTTCAGATTCGCCATGAATAGATCTCCTCCGGCTTGGGCTCGAACAACGCTGCGCGGGAGATGTTCGGCAAATGCGCGAGCGAGCGGAATTCCGATGCGATGGCGACGTAGTCATCCGTTTCCGCGACCACCGCCGGCTTGCAGGCGAAGGCATCGCGCACGATCAGCAGTTCCCGGTCGGTGCCCATCAAAAACGTGAAGAATCCATCCAGCTCGCCGAAGCCGCGTTGCACCGCCGTCGTCAAGTCATCACCCTCCCGCAGCCGCCATTCGAAAAAGCGGCAGGCGGCCTCGGTGTCGTTATCGGTCTCGAATTCGATGCCGAGAGGCTCGAGCTTCTTGCGCACCAGATGCGGATTCGACAGCGAGCCGTTATGCACCAGGCAAAAGTCGCGCCCGGCGGTGAAGGGATGCGCATGCGCCGGAGTGACCGCGGATTCGGTCGCCATCCGCGTATGGCCGACCAGGTGCGAACCGTGCAGCGACTTGAAGCCGTAACGCTCGGCGATGGCTGCCGGTGCACCCACTTCTTTGTATAGATCGATGGACCGGCCGACCGAGAGCACCGCGACCGTGGGCGCATGGCGGGCAAGCCATGGCACGAGTTCCGCCGGATCCGCCGCGCTCGTCAGCACCGCGTGATTGCCATGCGCCGCGATCTCGTGCGCGTGCGCGAACCCGGCGGCGATCCGCTCGAGCAAATCCGGCCAATCGACCGCGTTCTCGCCGCTGTACAAGCTGAGCTTATGGTGCCGATCCGACACCGGGGTCGTGTACACGGCGAGTCCCGCGGAATCGGGACCGCGTTCGGTCATGCCCACGAGCATCGGCACCATGAGCGCGCCCAATTGAGGCCGAAGCGCAGGATTCTTGACCAGAAGACCGACGATTCCACACATGCGCGACCCCCCAACAAAAAAAGAAAAATCAGGCTAGAAAAATTCCAGGTATCGGCGCGATTCCCACTCGGACACGTGGCGCGAATACTCGGTCCATTCCATGCGCTTCAAGCGGATGAACTCGCGCGCGAGTTCGAGACCCAACCCATTGCAGATCACCGTATCCTGCTCGAGCGCCTCGATCGCCTCATGGAGCGACTGCGGCAGCAGTTTGATGCCCTTCTCGGCGAGCGCCTCCCGGGACAATTCGTACAGATTGATGTTCTGCGCCGGGCCCGGATCGAGCTTCCGGTCCATGCCGTCGAGTCCGGCGGCGATCAAAGCGGCGGACACGAGGTAGGGGTTGCAGGCCGAATCGGGCAGGCGGATTTCCAGACGCCCATGCGGCACCCGCACGCACGCGGTACGGTTGTTGTCGCCGTAGGCAATGTACGCGGGAGCCCAGGTGGCGCCCGACAGCGCACGGCCGACGACCAGGCGCTTGTACGAATTCACCGTCGGCGCCGCGACCGCGCACAAGGCGCGCGCGTGCGCGAGCACGCCGCCCAGGAAATGATAGGCCATCGCGGAGAGCCCCATTCCCGACTGATCGTTCTCGTCGTGAAAGGCGTTCTTCTGCGTGGCGGAGCCCACCGAGACATGAAAATGGGCGCCGCTGCCCGCCCGGTTGGCGAAGGGTTTCGGCATGAAGGTCGCGATCAAGCCGTGGTTATGGGCAATCTCGCTGGCCGCCATCTTGACGAAGGTGAAATTATCCGCGGACTTGAGCGCATCGGCGTAGGTGAAATTGATTTCGAACTGGCCGTTGCCGTCTTCATGGTCGATCTGATACACATCGATGCCGACGGCGCGCAGTCCCGCGACGATTTCATCCAGCACTTCGCGGGTGCGGTACAGCCCCTTGTAGTCATAGCACGGCTTATCCAGGTCATCGCTCGGATCCGCGGGCGCCAGGGCGCCGTCCGCGCGCCGCGTCAACAACATGAACTCCGGTTCGATGCCCGTGTACAGCGTGAGTCCGCGCTCGGTGAGACGAGATATCTGCGCTTGCAGCGCGACCCTCGAACAATAGGCATAGGGCTTCTTGTTGACGACGCCATTGCAGATGATGCGCGCATAGCCCGGCATCCACGGGATGTCCTGCAGCGTCGCGAGGTCGCCGACCGCCATGTAATCGGGACCTTCCGGACCCATGCCGAAGCCCCACAGCGCAAACCCGGCGAACCCCGCACCGTCGGTCAGCACCATGTCCAAGTGTTCGACGGGCACGGCCTTCGCCTTCGCGGCGCCATGAATGTCGACGAACTGCGCCAACACGTAGCGGGTTGTGTGCGCTTCGAAGAAATTTGCTGCCTGCTGCCGATTCATGCCGATACTCCCGTAACGCTGCCGCCGCAGTCGATGACCACCTGTCCCAAGGATTCGCCGAGGTAAGGACCGAAGCTCGGATCGCACCAGATCCGGTAGCGCCGGCCGTCCGTCGTACTCTGCGGCACGACCAATACCGCCACCCCGATCATGAGCGTCATGATCACGGGACGCGATTCCAAGGACAGCGCCGCGAAATTCACGTTGCAAACCTGTGCGAGGACCTCGTGCACCGCGTCGCCGGCGAGCGCGAATTCCGAATCCTCGCGCAACACCGGATACACCCCGGGCGGAGGCCGGGCCAGCTCAGACGCGAGTCGCTCGAGCCGCCTCGTGCCCGTGTCGGCCTCCAGAAAAAATTCGTTCGTGCCAAGCTGTGCCACCAGCACTCGTCCGGCTTGCGACATGCCAGCTGCGGCTTGCGCGGTCCTGGCTCCGGCGAACTCAGTGCTTGGCCCTGCTTCGGTCCAGGTATTGGCGGATATCGG
>Ga0181537_10002209_pt1 | contig 17284 bp, 16 predicted proteins | sample PEATcosm2014_Bin_39_FD_119765 | JGI IMG/M metagenome (GOLD analysis project Ga0181537, IMG submission 119765) | Peatland microbial communities from MTU Mesocosm Facility, Houghton, MI, USA - PEATcosm2014_Bin23_10_metaG | ecosystem: Environmental > Terrestrial > Soil > Wetlands > Peat | place... | reverse complement strand
CGCTTCGGCCTCCTGCGCCATCGCGCGCTGCATCGAGGGTGGGATCTCGACATTCTTCATCTGCACCCGCTCGACCTTGACGCCCCAGGGCTCGGTGACGTCGTCGATCGCCTTTTGCATGCCCTCGGCGATTGTCTCTTGCGCCTTCAGGATGTCGTCGAGCGTGTATTGCCCAAGCGCGGCGCGCAGCGTCGTCACCGCGACCTGGACGACGGCATGAGCGACGACCCTGACTTGCATGACGGCGCGCGCCGGGTCGACCACGCGGTACCAGATCACCGCATTGACCTTGATCGGCACGTTATCGCGGGTAATGCCTTCCTGCTGCTCGACATCGGTCGTGACGGTGCGCAGATCGAGGCGGATCTGCCATTCGATCAACGGCAGCACCAAATACAACCCGGGCCCGGCGGTGCGCTTGTACTTGCCGAGGCGAAAGACGACGCCGCGTTCGTACTGGTTCGCGACGCGAATGCTGCGCAACAGGATCACGATCACGATAAAAGCGATGATCGCCGGCACCGCGTAGGAGGCGAGGGGATCGAGCGGAGACATGCGCACCTTCCTTTTCGCCCAGCCTGCTTGGCCAGGCCGTTCTGCTCAGGGCGCGAGGAGGCGGGCCAGCGCGGCGCTATCCTCCAGCGTCTGGATCGTTGCGACGGCATCCCACAAATTCGCGCTGTGCGGGAGATGCTGCACGCACGTCATGAACTTTTGCCGTGCCGCCTGAGCCGACAGCGGACGCGCCGGGCTGCCGAGAACGTCGGCAACATCGCAGGCTATGGTACGGCCATCCGCGAGGTCGAGTTCCACACGTTGCGGTGCGAGCGCGTTCGGGTCGGGATTGTCGTCGGCGATCACCGTGAGCCGCGCGGCGAGAGCGAGCGTGTCCGGGTCGGCGAGGGCCTGCGCGGTAAAATCGTCGAGACCGAGCGTGCCGCGCTGGAGGCACACCGCGCCACAATAGGCAAGGCACAACCGCGCGTGCGCGACGCTCATGCCGGGCAGCAGGGGCCGACCGACGAGGCGGTGGGTTAGGGGCGGCACGAGAAACCGCCCGGCTCGTACCTGCTCCGCGGGGACACCGTGCACCGCGATCAAACGCTGCAGCCCGTCGATGCCGCCATGCGTCGCGCGGCCCGACGGGAAGGGCTTGTGGCTCAACTCGGCGATGCGCCAGACGCGGCCAAGTTCGTCAAACGGCGCCGGGTCGGCCGCGCCGTCAAACAGCGCGAAATAGCCGAACGCGCCTGAGATCGGCGCGCGCGGGCCGGGCATGCCGCGCCGCGCCAGCTCGATCGCGGCGACCGCGTTGCGCGCGGCAAAACCCATCTGCATCGCCAATTGCGGGCTTGCTTCGATGTGCGCCTGCATCGTGCCGGCGCATTGGCCGTAATAGATGCCGAGCGCGTCGCGGGTTTGCCCCTCGTCGAGATCGGCGAGCAGCGCGAGTGCGGCGACCGCGCCAAACCCGCTGCAATTCGCCGGCCGGAAAAACCGCATCGGCGCGCGCGAGCACAGGCCCAGCGTCGCCGCGACATCGGTCCCGGCGACCACGGCACGGAGCAGCTTTTCGCCGGGTATTCCGCCTTGCCGCTCGGCCCAGCCCAGCGCGCCGGCGAGCACCGCGGCCAGCGGATGTACGACCGCGCCTTCGTGTACTGGATCGTATTCTTGAGCGTGCACCTGAAAGGCGTTGACCATCGCCGCGGCAGCGAGCGGCAGACGCTCGCCGCCGCCCCAAACCGTGGCGTCGCCGGGGCCGCCCCGTGCCATGTCGAGCACCTGGCTCCGCCATGGCGCATGCACACCGGCAGCGCCGACGCCGAGCGCGTCGGTGATGAAAATCCTCGCCGCCGCTTGCGCGGTATCGGGCATCTCGCCGGTGGCAACCAGGGCGAGATACGCGACGATCTTATCGACGGCCGGGTCGTCCAAGTCACGTCGTCCCGGCAATGGCCGGAACCCAGGCACGCTCTGGATACCGGCCTTCGCCGGTATGATGACTAAGGATGGTCGCGACCAATTTGACGCTACTTAGCCGCTAGCCTCGTAAGCGTCCCTATATCTCCGATCGCATCAAGCCCTGCGACCATCTCGCGCAACTCGCGGGCGCGGGCGGCGCCGACAACAGGCGCGGCAAGCGCGTCGAATTTCGCGGCGAGGCGCCGGCCCTGATCGGCGATGTCGGAATTGGGGATGCCAGCATCGAATTTGGCACTTGCCGTGCGGCCGTCGTTGAGCGTGACCGCGATCTCGGCGCCGGCCTCCGGGAAATCCTTGCGGAAATCAAAGCCGACCCGTTCGCGCAAACTGATCAGCGCCGGATCGGTCGCGGTCGCGACGCTATAGGCGCCGAGGCTTGCGGTATCGACGCCGGTGAGCGCCATCGCCACGGTCTGGCGCAGGCTGAATTTGGCTTCGAGCCCGTCGGTCGGGACCGGAATGTTGCAGACCCGGTCGGTCGCGTGGTGCAGCGACAGGTTGATCGCGGCGATGTCGGCGGGTGCGATGCCCTGCTCGTGTAGCTGCCGGCCGCATTCGATCGGCGCGTGCGTCAGGTAGCAGGCAGCGTGGTACTTGAAGAGGTTGGCGAAGATGTGAAAGCCGTGCTTTGGCTCGGCGAGCGCCTTTTCCGGATGGAAATCGGGCGCGTGGGTCGCCGCGAACCCCTGCTCGCATTCGATGAGATCGCCGCGGCTCGAAAAGCCGCGCGCCGCTAGCCGCGCGGCGAGCAGGCCGTTCTGTGCAGCCTTGCCGGCGTGGAAGGGTTTGCACATCGTGCCGAATTGCGATTTGAGCCCGGCCGATTGCGTGCCGGCGATGCCGAGCGCGCGGGCGGTGGTTTCGGCGTCGAGACCGAGCAGGTGCGCGCAGGCCGCCGCCGCGCCAAACGCGCCGACCGTCCCGGTCGCGTGAAAGCCGCGCGTGTAATGGCCGGGGCGCAGCGCCATGCCGATGCGGCAGCAGGTCTCGTAGCCGGCGACAAAGGCGGCGATGACCGCCTGGCCGGAGGATTGGCGCTGTTCGGCGAGCGCGAGCAGCGCCGGCAGGATCGCGACCGACGGGTGACCCGGCATTGCCAGGTTGACGTCGTCGTAATCGAGCGCGTGGGCGATCGCGCCGTTGACGAGCGCCGCCGACAACATCGGCAGGCGGGAGGCATGACCGATGACGGCAGCCTGTGCGGCGCCGCTGGCCTCGGCCAGTTCGTCGAGCAGGATATGCGCGAGTTCGTCATCGGCGCCGGCGAGCCCGACGCCGAGATAGTCAAGCACGCATTGCCGGGCGAGTTCACGCACCTCTTCGGGCAGCGCGTCATAGGTGATGGCGCAGGCCCGCTCGGCGAGGGTTTGGGTCAGGTTCGTTCCGCTCGATACCGCAGAGCCGTCCATGTCATTCCTCCTCAGCGTCCGTCATTATTGAGATCGCAGCGCGGCAATCTTGTGTCGCGGTTAGTCCGATCGAGATTGCTTCGTCGCTGCGCTCCTCGCAATGACGACGTGGTTTAGCGTCCCTTGAACACCGGTTTGCGCTTTTCGTTAAAGCTGGCAATGCCTTCGCGGCGGTCGTCGGTCGGGACCATGCGGTTATAAGCCTCGATCTCGAGCATCATGCCGCTCGCGAGGTCCATCTGCAGCCCGTAATGGATCGCATGCTTGGCTTGGCGCACCGAAATGGGCGCGTTGTCGGCGATGCGGCGCGCGGTCTCCAACGCTTCGTCTATCAATCTGTCGGGCGCGCAGAGCCGGTTGACCATGCCCCAATCGCAGGCGTCCCTTGCCGAAAACGGGCGGCCGGTCAGGATGATCTCCTTGGCGCGCCGCTCACCGACCGCGCGCGGCAGGTTTTGCGTGCCACCAGCGCCGGGCATGATGCCGAGCGTCACCTCGGTCAGTGCAAAGCGCGCGGTCTCCGCGGCGTAAAGAAAATCGCAGCACAGCGCCAATTCGCAGCCGCCGGCATAGGCCGCACCGTTGATTGCGCCAAGCACCGGGACAGGGCAGCCCGTAAAGGCGCGGATCATGCGCTCGAACAGCAAGTGCTGCGCCTGCCATGTCTCGTCCGACATGCCCTGGCGCTCCTTCAGGTCGCCGCCGGCGCAGAACGCCTTGTCGCCAGCCCCGGTCATGACGATGCAGCGATGCGCGAGCGGGTCGGCGTTGACACCGTCAAAGAACGCCAGCAAGTCGCGGCCCATCTGCGTGTTCATCGCATTGGCGACCGCAGGTCGGTTGAGGGTCAGGATGGTTAGCCCGTTGCCCTGGTCCGCGACGCTGATGGTTTCGTACGTACCGCTCATGCGCGTGGCCTCAAAATCAAACCGTCCGCAACCCTAGCAGGCGCTCCATCGGTTCGAAATCCCGATCGGAATGTAACAGCACATGGCCCCGCTCGATGCAGAAGGTACCGATGATTAAATCCGCCAATTTCCGCACCGTGACTCCACGCGCTCGTAAAAATCGGTAGTTGGTGGCGGCGATGACTGCGAGGGCCGGGTCGGACAACGTAATAATCTCGTACTGGTGAAAGCCCCGCTCGACAAGCCGCGCCTCTGCATCGGAGCGAAGCCCACGGAGGATCTCGCAGAGGATCAAGTCGCCCACGAGCAAGGGCGTCGAGGACATCATCGAGCGGAGTTGCAAGACTTGGCGCGTCGCGCGGCTGCGCAGATGATCGATCCAAACAGAGCTATCGACGAGGATCATCCGGATTCCGTAGGATCGTCCAGGTCTCGCCGCATCTCGTCGAGATCGCCGTCCCAATGGACCTTTCCTGGCAGCTTGAGCATCTCTTCCTGGCCCTTGACTCGGACCAGCATCCGCAATCCCGCTTCAACCACCGCACGCTTGGTCTTGAGCTTAGTGAGATGAAGCGCTTGCTTCATAAGCTTGTCATCGATCTCAATATTCGTACGCATCGAAGCATCCCGGTGTATCATGTGACGAATTTATACACATACGTGGTTCAGCGATGCAAACCACCCAGAAAACCATCCACGGAAGCTGGAACGACTCCCCGGACGCGGTGACGCTGATCGATGCGCATCATCATCTGTGGGAGATCGGCCAGGATAAGCATCCGGGCCTGCGTGGTGAACGGCACGATTTCTTCATGGGCGACAACAGCGCGATCCGGCGCGATTACCTGCCCGATGATTATCGCCGCGACGCGGCTGGGCATAACGTGCTCGCGACCGTGCACTGCGAGGCCGAATGGGAGCGCGACGACCAGCTCGGCGAGACCCGCTGGATCACCGCGATGCATGAGCGCCATGGCATTCCCGGGGCGATCGTCGCCCATGCCTGGTTCGACACGCCAAACGCCGAAGAGATCATCGCGGCGCAGGCGGCCTTTCCGCTGGTGCGCGGCATCCGCTCGAAGCCGGTGACGGCGGCCTCGCCCGACAGCATCACGCCCGGCGCGCCCGGCACGATGCAGGACGACAAATGGCTGCGTGGCTTCGCTTTGCTTGAGAAATACGGGCTCTCCTGGGATTTGCGGGTGCCGTTCTGGCACCTTGAAGAAGCGGCCGCGGTCGCCCGCGCGTTTCCCCAGACAAAGATCATCCTCAACCACACCGGCTTTCCGTGGGACCGCAGCGAGGAGGGGCTCGCCGCCTGGCGCGAGGGCATGGAGCTGCTGGCGCGCGAGCCGAATGTCTGGGTCAAGGTGTCCGAGTTCGGATTGCGCGACCGCGCCTGGGATTACGAGGATAATCGCCGCGTCGTGCTCGACGCGATCGCGATCTTCGGCATCGAGCGCGCGGTGTTCGCCACCAATTTTCCGGTGGCAAGCCTCAGGATCGGCTATGGCGCGCTGGTCGCCGCGCTGAGCCGGATGCTGGCCGATCGATCGGACGAGGATCGCGCACGATTTTTTTGGAAAAACGCGGCCGCGTTTTATCGGCTTTAGCCGCTGGCGCGAATCGAGTCTCGGGCGCCGCCGCCGCAAGTGCTTGACCCGTTTCGCACAGACGCGGGGAAGCCATTGGAACTTCTCAGGTTTCGCAGCCTGATGGCGAGAGCAACCTGCGAGCGCAACCGCGCTTGTAGAGTTGCCGCGTTTCACCAGCCCCACAGGGGAACACGCGTTGGTCTCGCAGCTGGTGGTCGTTGTCGATAGCAGCGCCACCAATCTTAAAATACTGGCACGGCTGGCCATGTCGCTGGGCGAGAAGGTTGCGGTGCAAGCTTTCGCCGATCCGGCGGTGGCGCTCTCCGCGTGCGCCGAGCTGCCCCCGGACCTTGTCGTCGCCGCCGTCGAGATGGCGCGGTGTGACGCCGCCGCGTTTATCACCGAGCTGCACGGTGAAGCGGGCTGCGCCGAGGTGCCGGTCCTCGTCGTCGGACCCTATGAGAACCGGCATGGTATCGACCGCGCGCTCGACGCCGGCGGCGCCGACCACTTGTTGACCCCGGTCGATTATCGGGAATTCCGCACCCGTGCGCGCAATCTTCTGTTGCTGCGCCAGTATGGCCTGGCCGCGGCCGACGAGAGCGCATCGCGCAACGCCCCCGGATTGACGCGCGCGCACGAACGACTGCTGCGGGTCATCGATGCGGTACCGGCGCTGGTCTGCGCGACCGATGGCGACGGTCGCTATATCTTCTGCAACCACCGATTTGCGTCGTTTGTCGGAATGCGGTCGGGGCGGCTGATCGGCCGCCGGCCGTTGGAGGCGCATGACGATGCGCTGGGGCGGCGGCTTACCGAGATGGATGCGCGGCTGCGATCGGGTGAAATCCTGCCGCCGTCGTTCGAAGAGGAGATCGTCGATCACGACGGCAATTTTTGCGACCTTTTGACCACCAAATCGGTCTATCGCGATGGCGACGGCACGATGGTCGTCACCGTCTCGCTCGACATCACCGCGCGCAAGCGCGCCGAGCTCGATCTGCTCGCGGTCAAGGAACAGGCCGAGATCGGCAACCGCAGCAAGACCGAATTCCTCGCCAATATGAGCCATGAGCTGCGCACGCCGCTCAACGCGATCATCGGCTTCTCGCAAGTCATGGCGAGCGAGATGCTGGGGCCGATCGCGACGACGCGTTACGTCGGCTACGCCCGCGATATCCTGGCGAGCGCCGAGCATCTGCTCGGGATCATCAACGACATTCTCGATGTCTCGAAGCTGGAATCGGGCAAGCTCGATCTGATCGAGGAGATCATCGATCTGCCAAAGGCGATCGCCGAGCTGATCGTGCTGGTCGACGGCAAGGCCAAGTCGGCCGGCATCAAGCTCGTCGCGCGCCAGCATGGCGAAGTGCCGCTCCTGTGTGGCGACCTGCGCAAGATCAAGCAGATCGTCCTCAACCTCGTGACCAACGCGATCAAGTTCAGCCGTGGGGACGGCGAGGTCGAGATCGTGCTCAGCCACGATGACGGCGCCGTGGCGATCGCCGTCACCGATCACGGCATCGGCATGGAGCCGCACGAGGTCGAGCTGGCGATGACCCGGTTTGGTCAGGTCACCGGTCCGTGGACCCGCGAACATGCCGGCACCGGTCTTGGCCTGCCGTTGGCGATCGGCCTGGCCGAGCTGCATGGCGCGCGACTGACGGTCACGAGCACCAAAGGTGTCGGGACGACGGTGACGGTCACCTTCCCGGTCGCCCGCTCACATGGCGTGCGCGGCGCGACCGGGGCAGCAAGGTCCGCGGGCTGATGATGAGTCAACTTTTGCGTCAACTTTTTTGGCCGGTGATGGGTCAACTTTTTACAGATAAGGGATGGCCGTGCCACGCACCTCGATAGCCTCCTTGGGACCGCCGATGTTCCGCGCTGCTGCCGAGCCGGCGGCCTTGGCGCCGCCGCCCACCCCGGTGCAAACCGTGCACCCGGGTGTCGCGCGGCTCGCCCGCCTGGCCGTGTTCGGCCTGGGGATCGCCGGCGTGTTGCCGCCGCTCGCCTTTACCGCCCGGCCCGGTGAGCTCGGTCTCATCGGCGGTGTGCCGGTGGCGATTGCGCTGACCGGATTGTTGATCCTTGCACCGGCCTTGGTTGGCCTGGTCGCCGCGCTGTTTGGCCTCGAGGGCGTGCGTGAGAGCTTCCGGTTGCGTGGCGACAAGGAGCACGAACAGGCGGTGTTGCGCGTGTTTGTCGCCGCCATGGCGATCGTTTACGGTTTTGTAATCGAGCTGTATGGCGCCGACGCCGCTTCTTGTCAGATCGTCGCCGCGCTCGGTCTTGCCGGCGCCTGGATTTTTCTGCTGCTGACCATCCTCGATACGACGACCTCGCCACTGCGTTATTATCTGGGGACGATCTTTGACGCCGCGCTGCTGTCGGCGTTTCTGCATTTTGGGGCAATGTCGGCCGCGCCGTGGTTTCCGTTCTATCTGTTGACCGCGTTTTACGCCGGGTTCCGCTTTGGTCCGGCCGCCTTGATGGCGGCGTCGATCGCCAATCTGCTCGGTTTTGCCACCGTCGTCGTGACGACGGGGTTCTGGCGCGAGCAGGCGCTGCTCGCGGGCGGCCTCTTGATTGCGATGATCGCATTGCCCGCCTATGTCGGCAGCATGGTACGCGAGGTCGCGGAATCGCGCGCCGCGGCGGCGGCGGCGCAGGCGGCGCGCACGCGGTTTCTGATGGTGATCAGCCAGGCGCTGCGTGCGCCGCTGGACGCGATCGTCGGAGCCGGCGAGCGCAACGCCGGTGAACGCGCGGATCGCGAGCCGGAGGCGCCGTCCTCCTCGGCGCGGTCCCTGTTGTCGCAGGTCAACAACATCCTCGATTTCTCGGCGATCGAAGCAGGCGCGTTCGTGCCGACGACCGAGCCCTTTGACCTGCACCATCTGGTCAATGAGACGCTGGTCGATCGCCGCGCCGAAGCAAGCGCGCGCGGGTTGAAGCTGCGGGTCCATATCGACCCGGCTCTGCCTTACCGGCTGCGCGGCTGGCCGCAACAGCTCGCGCAGATCCTCGACTATCTCGTGGCGCGCGCGATCGAGGTGTCGGGTGACGGCGTGGTCCGCATCGCGATCGATGCCGAGGGTGGCAAGGACAACACGGTTTATCTGCGGATCGCCGTGCGCGATGAGGGGGACCCGATCACGCCGGCCGACGCCGAGGCGATGTTCGATCCGTTCGCCGGCGCCGCCGGGGGGGCCGGAAGACCGGTGCCAAGCACGCACGGATCGTTCGGCCTCGCGGTCGTCAAGCGGTTGGTCGAATTGATGGGTGGCCGCATCGCGGTCGAGAATGCGCCGGCCAAGGGCGGCTCGTTCACGCTCACGGTGCCGCTCACCGTGGACCATCCGGCGATGGACAGCGAACTCGATCTCGATCGCTGCCTGGTGCTGATCGCGACCGAGGACAGCCAATTCGCCAGCGAGCTCGCCGAGCCGCTTAATGCCTGGCACGGCGACCCGCGATGGATCGAGGGTTTCGGCGGGACGCTCGGCTTTGTCGACCGGCGCGACGGCGGCGCGTGCAGCGTATTGGTCGTCGACGGCCGTACGCACATGCTGGCGGCGCTGAGCTTCGCGCACCGCGCGGTCAGCGGTCCGGCCGCGCCGTCATTTGTATTGGTCGTCGCCGAAGCGCCTCAGCTCGACGGGCTCGTCGAGCTGACCGATGGCGAGTTCGACGGCGTGCTGGCCGCGCCGCTCAACGACCAATTGCTCGCCAACGCGCTGCATTCATTGCCGTTATGGCATGGGGCATCGTCACGGCCCGTGATGGTTCCCGAAGCCGAAACGGTCGAAGCGGCCCCGGTCGTGGCTGAACAGCTGATGCCGTTCGCCTATCCGCCGACCTCATCGCCCGCCGCGACACCCCCGCAAGTGACGCCGATCTCGGCGCATCCGCGCTTTGCCAACGAGACACCGACCGTCGATCCGCGGGCGATCGCCGCGCTGCGCGGGCTTGGCGACGGCGATGACTTTCTTGAGGAGATCATCGACAGCTTTCGCTTCGAGACAAAGGAGATCATGCAGCGTATCGTCCGGGCGGCGGCGGCGGCGGATGCCAGCGGCTTCGCGCGCGGGCTGCACGCGTTGCGCAGTTGCGCTGGCAATCTTGGCGGGATGCGGTTGTGCGAGTTGCTATTGGCCTACCGTGAAATCGGCGCGCACGAGCTGCGCGAGCAGGGCAGCGTGGTGGTGCAGCGCCTCGGCGACGAGCTCGCGCGGCTCGACGCGGCGCTCCTGGAATTTGTCCCGGAGCGGGGTGTCGTCCGCCGCGGCGCCTAGCCGCCGAGCGCGTCGCGCAAAGGCTGCCACAACGCCAGCTTCTCGGCGAAGCCGAGCCGGGCATGGGCCGGGCTGGTCGAGGGCAGCGCAAGATAGGCAAGGCCCGGCCGGCGCGCGAAATGCCGGTCGTAAAGACGGCGGGCACCGCTGCCGTTGAACGCGACCGTGGCGATGCCGGGATGCGCGTCGAGCAGATCGCCGATCGCGTTCGGTACCTCGCGTTTTATTTCGGCGTCGGCGCTCATGCGCCGTTCGGCCATTTCGCAGACATCCCACAGCGCGATCCGGCGCGCTTTGACAAAATCAAGGCGCGCCGCGTAGTCGGTGGGTGGCGTCTCGCCAAACAGGGCGAAGACGATCGGCCAGAGCAGATTGCGCGGATGGGCGTAATACTCGACCCGCCGCAGCGATTCTTCGCCTGGCAGCGTCCCGAGCACCAGCACCAGCGGGTTGGCGCCGATGATTGGCGGAAAGCTGCGCTTGGGACCCGCGAGGGCAGGGGCTGTCGGGAGCGGCGCGCTCAGTCGATGTAGCGCCCCAGCCGCACGGCCGTCTGCCCCCTGACGAGGCGGCGCGACGGCATGATCAGCACGCAATTGTCATAAGGCGTGTGGACGGCTTGGTCGCCGTCATGACCGATCACGCTGCCCTGCTTCGGGATGACTTCGAGGCCGATATAGGGCTCGACAAATTCGAAGCGGCCGCCGGTGATGGTGACGGCCTGGGTCACCTCGATGACCCGCTGCCGCGGCGTCGCGTCGAAATCGGGGCCGCCCAGCGCCGCAACGTCGTCGCGCGTCACCGATCCGAGCGCGATCAGAAACCGCAGCATCACGTCGGTCGCGACCTCGGCGGCGCGTTTTTCCCAATGCTGGCCAGCCTCGATCAGCAGCGCCGTCTTGGGCGAGGCCGGATCGCCAAAGCCGCCATAATCGCGCATGCGCGGGCCGGCGGCGTGCCCGGCGTCGCACATGATCAGCTCCGGAATGCCGAGCTGGCGGGCAAGCGCGCGGGACCTGTCGAGCATCCCGGCGAGCATTAGCGGCTGCGTCGCGTACTGCATCGAATGCAGATCGAGGAGGTAGTCGACGGTATCGACGATCGGCCGAATGGCGCGGGCGCGCTGCAGTTCGGCGGAATTGCGCGGCCCGTCGAGCGTCGCCGGCGACCACAGCCGGTTGAAATCCTCGTCGATGTAGCGCGAGGCGATCGGATAGCGCGGGTCGAATTCGAGATAGGCGGCGACATTGTTGAAGCCGAGCGTCAGCTTGCCGCGGCGCGGCCGGATCCCGGCGCGCAGCAATTTGTCGAGCGCGATCGCGCCGCAGATTTCGTTGCCGTGGGTGAGACCGAATACCGCGACGTGCGGCCCCGCCTCGGACGCGGTAAACGTCGTGACGTAGTCGACCCCGGTATTGCCGGTGCGATAGGCCGAGATGTCCGGCGGCGTCAGCTCGACATTGTATCTGAGATCGGACACGAGGTTTCCTTCGGTTCGCCGCGCGGGATTATGGCTGTGCAGGCGCGACCCGTCATCCCGGTTCCTGCGCCGGTGGTGAAAGCCTAAGGCTGCGAAACCCGGTCCATCAGGCGCCGCAAAAAGGCTTCGCAGCGGGCGATCTGATCGAGCGCGACAAACTCGTCGGGTTTGTGCGCCTGGTCGATCGAGCCGGGTCCGCAGATGATGCTCGGAATGCCGGCGGCGGAGAACAGCCCGCCCTCGGTACCGAACGGGACCTTGATCGTACCATTGGCGCCGGAGAGCGCGGCGACCAGCTGCGTCACCTCGGCGTCGCCCGGGGTGCTGAGTGCGGGCGCGGCCGAGCGCTCCTCGATGATGATGTCGCTTTTGGGCTGCACCGCCCGCATTTCCGGCAGCAGCCTTGTCTCGGCCAGCTCACGCAGTTCGGCCAGCATCGGCTCGATGTCCTCGCCGGGCAGCGGCCGAATCTCAAAATCGAAGGTGCATTCGCGCGGCACGATGTTGAGCGCCGTGCCGCCATGGATGACGCCGGTATGGATCGTCGAATAGGGCGGCTGGAAATCCGGATCGAACGGGCCATGGTCGCGCTTGCGCCGGGCGATCTCCTTGAGCCGGGCGATCAGCTCGGCGGCTGCCTCGATCGCGTTGACCCCCTGATGCACCAGCGAGGAATGCGCCTCGTGCCCGTGCACCTGACAGCGCAGCGTGTGCTTACCTTTGTGGGCGACGCCGACCTGCATCATCGTCGGCTCCCCGATGATGCAGAGGCGCGGCCGGTTTGGCCGGCCGGCGAGGGCGCCGATCAACCGGCGCACGCCGAGGCAACCGACTTCCTCGTCGTAGGAAAACGACAGATGGATCGGCGTGCGCAATTTCCGCTGCACCAGTTCCGGGACGAGCGACAGCACGGTGGCGATAAAGCCCTTCATGTCGCTGCTGCCGCGGCCGTAGAGCCGGTCGTCCTTGGCGATGAGCTCGAACGGGTCGGTGTGCCAATCCTGATCGTCGATCGGCACCACGTCGGTGTGGCCTGACAGCAGGATCCCACTTTGATCTTGCGGGCCGATCGTCGCGTAGAGATTGGCCTTGGCGCCCGCTTCGTCGAACACCAGCTCGCTGGTGACGCCATAACCGTCGAGATAGTCGCGGATGAACTCGATCAAGGTGAGGTTCGAGTTTCGGCTCGTCGTATCGTACCCGACGAGCCGCTGGGTCATCTCAATTTTGTCGATCGCCGCGCGGGCCAAACGGCCCTCCGTTAACCATTAACAACGAAGCGCGCACGATAGGCCGCAATCGCTGGCGATTTCCAGCGCCTTGACCCATTAGTTTCACACTTCTTGCTTGGCTCTTTTCTCGACGGCGGGCTTGTGCGATGGAATTGAGGCGCAAACAACGGGCGCGGTGAATGAGCGAGATCGAAACGGAAACCGGCTATCAGATCCCCGGCGTGTTGTGGCGCCGCGATCCGGCGACTCGCCCGTTGCCCCTGGTGTTCGACTCGCCGCATAGCGGCTCGCACTATCCCGAGGATTTTTCCTTCTGTTGTCCGCTGCCGGTGCTGCGCCGGGCGGAAGACGCGCATGTCGACGAGCTGTTCGGCACCGCGCCGGAATTTGGCGCGACACTGCTTGCCGCGGTGTTCCCGCGCAGCTATCTCGACGTCAATCGGGCCGCCGACGACCTCGACCCGGGCTTGCTCGCCACCGCCTGGCCGAACCATTTGTCGCTGCGGCCGGCGACGCGTGTCGGGCTGGTGCGGCGCTTCGCGCAGCCGGGTGTTCCGATCTATAACCGCAAGCTTCACCCCGAAGATGTGCTGGCGCGGATCGAGCGCTATCACACGCCCTATCATCGCGTGTTGGACGAGGCGTGCGACCGGCTGCATGGGGAGTTTGGCGCGGTCTGGCACATCAACTGCCATTCGATGCCGTCGACCGGCAATCGCCAGATGGGGCGCAAGGGCGAGCACGGCGATTTTGTGCTCGGCGATCGCGACGGCACGACGTGCGATGGCGAATTCACCGATTTTGTCGCCAGCACCTTGCGCGGCATGGGTTACGAGGTCCATGTCAATGACGGCTACAAGGGCGTCGAGATCGTGCGCCGCCAGGGTCGTCCCGACGAGCGGCGCCACAGCCTGCAGATCGAAATCGACCGCGCGCTCTACATGGATCAGCGCACACTCGAGAAGAATTCCGGCTTTGACACGGTAAAGGCCGATCTGGCGGCGATGGTCGAGGCGCTCCGTGATTTCGTCGCCGCGCGGGTTTGAGGGATATCGCGATGGAATTGACCGTCCACCCGCTGCACCCGCTTTTTGCCGGCGAGGTTTCGGGCATCGATGCCGGAGGTCCGATCGACCCCGCGACGCTGGCGGCGCTCAACGCGGCGATCGACCGCTACGCGGTGCTGGTGTTGCGCGGCCAGGACTTGGACGACGAACGGCAGATGGCGTTCGCGCGCAATTTTGGCGAACTGGAATTGCCGCGTAGCGGCGCCGCTAAGGTTAAGCGCCGCCTCAGACCGGAAATCGCCGACATCTCAAACCTTGACGACGAGGGGAACGACGTGCGTGGCCGCGACGACCCGCGCCGCTTTGATCAGCTCGGCAATCGGCTATGGCACACTGACGGCTCGTTCCGCCGTGTCCCGGCAGCCTTGTCGATGCTCTACGCGCACCGCGTGCCCGGGTCGAGCCCGCGCGGCAATGGCGAGACCGAGTTCGCCGATATGCGGGCCGCCTACGACGCGCTGTCCGAGCAGCAAAAGGCAGACATCGCCGATCTTGTCGCGCTGCACGACATCGCCTGGTCGCGCGGCCAGTTGGGCTTTAGCGAGCTGTTGTTTGGCGAGAAGCAGGTTCTGCCGCCGGTGCCGCAACGGGTCGTGCGCACGCACCCCGGTTCCGGCCGCAAGGTGCTCTACGTCGCCGCGCACGCCGCGGAGATCGTCGGCTGGCCGGTGCCGGAAGGGCGGCTGTTGCTGCGCGAGCTCATCGAGCACGCGACACAGCGCGAATTTGTCTATCGCCACGATTGGCGGCAGGGCGATCTGGTGATCTGGGACAATCGCGCGACAATGCATCGCGGCCGCGGCTTTGACGAGACGCGGGTACGCGATCTGCGCCGGGTGACGACCCGCGATGTCGCTTCGACGCTCGATCAGGTGGCGTAAAGAACGGAGACCTCGACGATGGCCAAAATCCCAAAAATTCTGCACGAGCATATCGATACGGCGTTTCCGGCGAATGTCTGCCTGTTGGGGTCGGTGCTGCCCAACGGTTTCGCGCAGGTGACGCCGCGCGGCGGCACGATGGTCTATGACGACGAGCATATCGGCCTGTGGGAGCGCGGCAGCGGCAGCTCGGCCGAGGCGATGCAGGACGGCAGCAAGCTGATGATCTATTTCAGGAAGCCGTCACTGCGCGAGGACGGGACCTTGCCGCGTGGCGGCATCGCGCGGTTTTACGGGACGGCGACGATTTATAAATCCGGCCCGGTCTACGAAGAGGCGTGGCGCCGCCTGATCCAGCCGGAAAAGGATCGCGACCCGGACAAAAAAGGCTATGCCGTGCTGATCGCCGTCGAGCGCGCCGAGGATCTGGCGGGGCAGCCGCTTAATCTGGCTTGAGGATAAGCCCATGCAATCGAGGATCACGGGTACGACGATGCCGGTGCTGGAGATCGGTCTCGAGCCCAGCGACGTGATTGTCGCCGAGCCGGGCGAGTTCTCCTGGATGACTGACAACGTACAGCTCCGCACGACGACCCAGACGGCCGGGGCCAGGAGTTTCCTCGGGGCGCTGGGTCGCGCGTTTGGCGGCGGCGGTCTGTTCATGACCGAATACAGCACCCAAGGCGGGAATGGGGTCGTCGCCTTCGCCGCAAAGGTGCCGGGCTCGATCATGGAAGTCTCGGTTGCACCCGGACAGACCTACATGATCCATCGCCACGGCTTTCTCTGCGGGACGCAAGGGGTCGAACTGTCGACCGGGTTCCAGCGGTCGCTCGGCTCGGGCCTCTTTGGCGGTGAGGGTTTCCTGCTGCAGCGGCTGTCCGGCTCTTGCACCGCCTGGGTCGAGCTCGGCGGCGAAGTGATCATGTATGATCTGCAACCCGGCGAGTCGCTCCAGGTGCATCCCGGCCATATCGGCATGTTCGACGCGAACGTCAGTTTCGACATCGTGCTGATGCGCGGCATCACCAACGCGCTGTTTGGCGGCGACGGGCTGTTTATCGCGCGGCTGACCGGGCCGGGCAAAGTGTGGCTGCAATCGCTGACCGTACCGAATTTGGCCCATGCCCTGCGGCCCTATCTGGGTCAAGCGGCGCCGCAAGAAACCACGCAGGCCGGCATTGTCGGCGGCGTCGCGGGTTCGGTGTTCAACAATATCTTTGGCGGGCGGGGCTAGGACGACGCGCCGGCGCGTCAGGTCATAAACTGCTCTTTGAAGATGCGTTCTTGCAGGTTCGCGTCGTGGTCAAAGAGCAGCGTCATCGCGATGCTGCGCTTTTCATAGATTTCGACCGCGGTGATGTCGCGGATCTCGGTAAAATCGGCGACGGCGCTGATCGGGCGTTTTTCGGTTTCGAGGCAGTCGATGCGCACCTTGGCGCGGTGCGACAAGAGCGCGCCGCGCCAGCGCCGCGGGCGAAACGCGCTGATCGGGGTCAGCGCTAGAATCTGCGCGTCGAGCGGGATGATCGGCCCCTGCGCCGATAGGTTATAGGCGGTGCTGCCGACCGGGGTGGAGAGCAGGATGCCGTCGGCCATCAGCTCGTCGAGCCGCACCACACCGTCGACGCTGATCTTGAGCTTGGCGCCTTGCCGGGTCTCGCGCAGCAGCGACACTTCATTAAAGGCGATGGCCGTCTGGGTCGCGCCCTGCTCGTCCCAGGTGATCATTTCGAGCGGATGCAGCGTCACCGGCTGCGCCGTGGCGAGGCGGTCGGCCAGCCCCTCGATATGGTAGGGGTTCATCAAGAACCCGACGCTGCCGCGATGCATGCCAAAGATCCGCACGTCTTTGTCGACAAAGCGGTGCAGGGTTTCGAGCATGAAACCATCGCCGCCGAGCGGAACGATCACTTGGGCGTCGTCGGGGTCGATCGTGCCGTATTCGCGGCGCAACTCAGCAAGGGCTAACTGCGCCGCCTCCGCATCGGAGGCGACGAAGGCAACGCGTGGCAGGCTCACCCGCCGGTCACGCTCATGTGGCGGGCGATCGCCGGCCGCTGGTGGCGACGGTCAATGATGAAATCATGGCCTTTCGGCTTGCGATCGATCGCCTCGCGGATCGCGCGTTCGAGCGGCTCGTCGCTTTCCGACTGGCGCATCGGTGTGCGCAGATCGGCCGCGTCTTCCTGACCGAGGCACATGAAGAGCGTGCCGGTGCAGGTCACCCGCACCCGGTTGCAGCTCTCGCAGAAATTATGGGTCAGCGGCGTGATGAAGCCGAGCCGGCCGCCGGTCTCGGTGACGCGCACGTAGCGCGCGGGTCCCCCGGTCCGGTAGTCGAGATCCTCGAGGGTGAATTGTTCGGCGAGGCGGGCGCGAACCATCGACAGCGGCAGATACTGATCAATGCGGCCTTCGCCGATCT
>Ga0181537_10002208_pt1 | contig 17286 bp, 12 predicted proteins | sample PEATcosm2014_Bin_39_FD_119765 | JGI IMG/M metagenome (GOLD analysis project Ga0181537, IMG submission 119765) | Peatland microbial communities from MTU Mesocosm Facility, Houghton, MI, USA - PEATcosm2014_Bin23_10_metaG | ecosystem: Environmental > Terrestrial > Soil > Wetlands > Peat | place... | reverse complement strand
TTCCAACTGAGGCAGGACACCCCGTGTTCAAGAGCCTTCGACTGTTTCTGATCTTCGGGTTCGGCATGTATCTCACCCGCAAGCTGCGGCGCATGCTGCCGGAGTGCAAGCCCCTCCGCCTGCGACGCTGGCAGCAATGGAATCTTTCCATGTCTGCCGGGGTGGGCGCAGCTTTCAGTTTTGTTCTCGTGCAAGCCTTGCGCCACTTCTCGGCCGAGCAGCCCGCCGAAAAGCTCCACGAGCTGGCCGCCATTTTCTTGGTGTCCATTGGCGTGTTGATCTTCCTGGAACCATTATTCGAACGGCTGCGGATCGCCCTGGGCGTTGAGGCTCATCACGCCGCTCTGCACCCTCGCAAGTCCTGGCTCCTGCGCCTCGCCGTGTTTGCGATTCTCGTCTTCACCAGCCTCTTCCATGGACTCTTGCATTCCGAAATTGAAAAGGGGATGGACCAGGATGCGTCTGGAACTGTAACCATGCTCTTGACCGCCTTGCTCGTATCCGGTGGCATCACCTATTTCTGGATCGCGGCGGCGCACCGGCGTCCTTCGCATGCCGCCCGCAGTGGTCTGATTAGCGGAGCCGTCCTCGGCTTTGTAGTCGCCGCTGCAGTCCTTACGGCGGTGAGTCCGCCCGCCGAGGCCGCCGAGGCCGGCAAAGCAACTCTGGAAGCCCTTCACCACGAATTTCCGCTCGTTCCCGGACGCGTCCTCCACGACCTCGAACAAGGTAAGCTGGGTGACGATGCCGGCCTCATGAAGATGGCTCTCATCGCCCTTCCCTGGCCCATCTTCGGATTGATTGGAGGCGTGGCCATCGATCGGCGATGGCAAGGCAAGGTTCACAGCGTGGCCTTCAGCATGTTTGCCGCCGCCATTCTCTACGGAGCGGTGCTGGGGCTTACCGGGCAACTCGCGACCGTCGGCGAGATGCTGTCGCATTTGTCCGTCGTTGCAGGTTGGGGGCTGGCCCTGGTCGTCTGTTCCTCCTCCAAAGTTCTAATGGCTACAGAAGAAGACGCCGCCGATACCGCAGTCCCGGCGGCAAACTGATTTCCCTCTAGCCGGGTGCCCCATTTCTCGCGCGCTCTTTGCGCGAGAAGTGGGGATTTAGCGGGGTCATCCCGACCGGAAACACCTTGGTAGACCCCAGGCTTTCAGCCGGGGGCGGCGCGAAGCGCGGCGGAGGGAGGCATCTCGCGTGCAGAGTAGCGCCGCTGTTAAGCGCGCGGAATGCACAGACCCGCTCCTCCACTACCATCAGCGATAGTCGCCAAACCCTCGTAAATTCCGCTCCGAACCTCTTCCCACGCGAAATTTAAGTTAAGCTTCTTGCCGAAAGGATCGCGCACCATGAAACGCCTCCTGCTCTTATTCGCCCTCGTCCCATCCTTTGCCGCCGCCCAGGAGTCTTGCACCCTGCAAACCTACGCCTCCTCCTGGATGCTCACCGGCACTCCGTTCTCCGTCAAATGTCCCTCCGGCATTTACACCGGCACACTGATCTCGATCCCCGCGAAGCGCTTCTTCCGGCGGGGCCACATGACGCTGAAATTCGATCAACCGGTCTACGCCGCAGGCAACACCAAGAAGGGCGAGGGCAAATTTCTGCCGAACCGCAAGCAGCAGATCGCCAGCATGTTCCTGACCGGCGGCGCCAGTATCGGCGCCAAAGACCTCATGGACGGCTGGACTAACTTCATCTTCCCGAAGTTCTCCGTCTACACCCTGCCCATAACCTTCGGCGCAATGGCTATGTTCGAGAAAGGCGGAGACGTGAATCTGAAACCAGGCTTCAAACTCCAAATCCTGCAAACCAGAGCCCCAGCCACTCCCACCCCGTCCAGCGCTCCCATCACACCCTGAACGCCGGTCATTGCCACTTTGATCTATCGCGATTCTCCCTGATCGAATCCATAACGCCATCCCTTTGCCGGCGATGATTCTTGAATCCTCCGTGTCCTCTGTGTCCTCCGTGGTTGGGCGGTTAAGCTTTTGCTCCCGTCGGCAGCGAACCATAAGAGTAAACACGGAACCAGCGATCAGAGGCCATTTCCCACTTCTGGTCCAGGACTCCTCCGGAAAGCTATGCTCGACAATCAAAACAACCAAGAGCCGAGGCTCCAAAGACCACCCCAGGTAACCAAGTTGATTCCCCCGAGCCAAAAAACAAAAGGCGGCCGTCAGGCCGCCCGAAAAGCTAAAAGCAGCTAAGAGCGAAGAGCCAAAAGCTAAGAGCCGGCTTTCCCCCGCAGCATCTCCACCACCCGCTCATAATCATCCACCGTGTGGTACTCAATCACAATTTTCCCCTTACCCTTGCGGTCGCGAATCCTCACCCGCACTCCCAGCAACCGCTCCAGATCGGTCTGCGCCGACCGCACATTCGGATCCACCCACCGCGCCCCGCTCTTCTTTTTCTCCACCGTCCCCGGCATCCCCGGAAACGGATCCAGATCCCCATTCATTGACAGCACCAGCCGTTCGATCTGTTCCAGTGTCAGCCCCTTCTTCACCGCATAAATCGCCGCCTGCGAGATCTGGTCGTCGCTCGACAGCTTCAGCATCTCTTTGGCTTCCGCAAACTTGATCTTTTTTTCGGCCAGCAGCTGCATCACGTCCCGCGGCAGTTTCAGCAGCCGCATATAGTTCGTCACCGAAGCCCGTGACAGCCCCACCCGCTCGCCAATCTGCTGCTGGGTCATCTTGAATTCATTGCTCAGCACCCGGAACGCTTCCGCCTGTTCCAGCGCGCTCAAGTCTTCCCGCTGCAAGTTTTCAATAATCGTCATCTCCGCCGCCTGCTGCAGCGATACTTTCCGCACCAGCGCCGGAATCGTCGTCTTCCCCGCCTTCCTCGAAGCCAGCAGCCGCCGCTCGCCCAACACCAAGATGTACCGTCCGTCCTCTTCCCCTGGACGCACCGTGATCGGCTGCACCACGCCATTGGCCTTGATCGAATCCGCCAGCTCCTCCAGCGCCTCGTCGTCATCCACATACCGCGTCTGAAACGGATTCTTATCAATATCCGCAATGTCCAGATTCACCACCAGATTCGCCGGCATCCGCGACTCCGCCTGCGCAAAAATCGTGATGGTCTCCGTCTCTTCCCCCGCCTGTCCGTCCGGCGTGGGTTCGGCCTGTGCGGCTCCGGCTTGTGTGGGTCCGGGTCTCAGACCCGGACGGGCCGAGCGCAGCTCGGCAGCTGCCTCCGCATCCGCCTCAGCCTCAGCCGCCTCATCCACCACCGCCCGAATCATCGGGATCACCCCTCCACCCTCATTCTTAGTGTTGTCATTCGTATTGCTGTCATCCCTAGTGTCGTCATTCTTATCCTTGTCATTCCGAACCGGGCTGAAAGCCCGGTGAGGAACCTGTTGTCCGCCCGCACCACTCCCGGTGCCCGCAGGACCCACCCCCCGCGGCCCCGGCAGCAACGACTCCAGCCCCCGCCCCAAAGCCCGCCGCTTCTCCACCTTCTCCTTATCCTTCTCCCCCGCATCCCGAACCACATTCCCCGTCGCCGTTGTCATAAATGTCTCCTGTTTTCCATCCCCGCTCTCAATCCCTTGTCATCCTGAGGCGCCGTTCTTTGGCGTCGAAGGATCTATGCAACTCCTATATCGATGGCAATCGATCTAACATATAGACGCACGTAAATATACAATCAAGCCGTCTTATCCATCTCCTCCGCTGAGGCAATCTCCTCCACAACCTGCGTCGCCGCGACCCCATCACCTGACGACTGATCACTGCCCCCTGACCCCTGGCCACTGATCCCTGACCCCTGCCGTTCAATAATCTCCTTGGCCAGCTTGATGTAACTTTCCGCGCCCTTCGATCGCGGATCGTACACTAGGGCCGCCTTCCCATGGCTCGGCGCCTCAGCCAAGCGTATGTTCCGCGGGATCGTCGTCGCGCACAACTTTTCGCCGAAGTAATTTTTCAATTCAGTCATCACCTGCTGCGCCAGGTTGGTGCGGTCGTCAAACATGGTCAGCACCACGCCCTCAATCGCCAACTCAGGATTCAACGCGGCGCGAATGCGCTCGATCGTATCCAGCAGCTCGCTGATGCCTTCGAGCGCAAAGTACTCCCCTTGCATTGGAATCAGCACCGCATCGGCCGCGACCAGCGCGTTGAGCGTGAGCAGATCGAGCGCGGGCGGACAGTCCAGCACGATGAACTGAAACCGCTCGCGCAGCGGCGCGAGCGCCTCGCGCATGCGAAACTCGCGCCCTTCTGCGTCCACCAGCTCAAGATTTGCCCCGATGAGGTTCTTGTGCGCCGGAATCAGCCACAGCTGTTCGAGTTCTGTGGTCAGCAGAGCCTCTTCGGCTGTGGCCGCGCCCATCAGCAGGTGGTAAGAGCTGGTGCGGTCAGGATCCTTCGCGAAGCCCAGGCCGCTGGTGGCGTTCGACTGCGGATCGCAATCGACCAGCAGCGTGTTCACTTCTGCAGCCGCAAAGGACGCGGCTAGATTGATGGCAGTCGTAGTCTTACCCACGCCGCCCTTCTGATTGGCAACAGCGATCACACGTCCCATGGGATTGTCTGGAGAAGCAGAGCTAAAGGCAGAATAATCCGCGCCGCAATGGAAACGCAATCACCATCTGCTTGTGCATGCGGTGAATTTGTGTGCAAAACGCGTCCAATGTTCCTGCAGGAACATTTTCACGCTGTGGCAAGAGCAATCGCCAGACTTTATTTACAAAATGGAGATATGTTCCTGCAGGAACATTCCTCAGCGAGAAGTACGGTGAGCCTGAGGACTGAGAGGGTTCGCTTGCCTACACGGCTCAAGGAATGACTTGGGCGGCTTCGCGAATTGATCGATATGTTCCTGCAGGAACATTGTGGAAAACTCGCATTGATGGTTGGAGCCAGCGGGATGACATGAGCTCATAATTGATAACCGGGACCACTCAGCCTTAGATTATTGGCCTTCTTTGTCGCATTGACCACGGGTTATCTACCAATTTCTGCGACCTCTTCCCACTTGTTATAAATGTGGTTCTTCCTACTTCAGCTGGCTGGGGTTTGACAAACGGATCAGGGTAGGGCACCCGTATCGGGCGAGCTCCGGGGGATGCTACACAGGCGGGAATGAGCTAAGCCTGACCATGAATCCCACTTTCGATCGTAAAATTCGGGATTGCTTGGTGTGCGACTAAGCTATTGCGCATAAAAATCCGTCCCTCAGACCACTTGTTGCATTACTTGGTTCCTAGCGTCGCTTGGGCCGACGGCGTTGCGGCCGGGGCTTGAGCTATGAGCAGGATCCTGGAGCGGGATTCGGGGACAGGGAGCGGGGGCTGCCAGGTCAGGTGCGGGAGGGTTGAGCAGGCATCGTCCTGTTGGGCTGCGCCAATGAGGAGGGCCAGGCGGCCAGTGGGGGCGACCAGGGTGCCGGCGATGGGGAGAATGGCTGCGAAGCGTTCGACGGCGCGCAGAGTGACGACGTCGAAGGTGGTGGGCGCAAGGGATTCGGCGCGGGTGTTTTGTATATTGACGTTGGTCAATGTAAGAGCGCGGGTGACCTCGCTCAGGAAGGCGGCTTTCTTGTGGTTGGACTCGATCAAGGTGAGGGCGATGTGCGGAGCCCAGAGTTTGATGGGGAGGCCGGGGAAGCCGGCGCCGGAGCCGAGGTCGGCGACCCGGTCGCTGGTCCCTTCGCCCCGCTCAGGGCAGGCTAAGAACCGTCGTTGGTCGTTGGCAAGGTCAAAAGCTTTCACCACAGAGGACACAGGGGTCACAGAGGAAGCGCTGGGGAATAGGTGGCGGGCGGCGAAGAGGCTCTCGCCGAAGTGGCGGGTGATGATGTCTTCGGGGTCGCGGATGGCGGTGAGGTTGATGCGGGCGTTCCAGCGGAGGAGTATATCGATGTACGTCGATATAGATTCGAGGTCGCTGGTCGTTAGTCGTTGGTCGTTGGCGGGAACCAGAACAACAGGTCCCTCGCCGGCTTGCGCCGGTTCGGAATGACAAGGGCTTTGAAGACTTGCGGCCGCTGCCTCCGGTTCGGAATGACAAGTGTTGTTGAGTTCGGAATGTGGAGTCGCGGGCGACCGGAGGAAGGGTTCGAGCAACTCGGCGATGCGGGCGGGGTGCATCGATTGTGATTGTAGATTGCGGGATGGCGATTGGGGAGGGGGACATCCTCGCGAGCGCTCGTTTCAGGTTTGCGCACTGGCCGTTCTTCAAAAGTGTCAAGTGCTCGCCTTCGCTCGAAGAGGTGCTTGGCAGGGAGCGGGTTTATCTTGGCACTTGGCTGTGCTGGCGGCGGCCGGGATGGTTGGGGTCAGTGAATTCGAGCAGTTCGATGGGCGCGCCGTTTTCGACGATGAACGCGACGCGGACGCCGGCGGATGGGCTGTTGGGAGGAATCAGGATTTCGCGGCCAGCCAGCTCGGAAGCGAGATCGGCCACTTCAAACGCGACGTGCGGAACTTGCCGGACGAGATCGGGGACCACCGCGTCCGCCTCAAAACGCATCCATTCCACGCCAAATTCGCTTTTCTCGTGGCTGACGATAAAGAGTTTCAGGTGTTTCAAGTGGGTCTCGCCAGGCTTCGGTTCAGTCGTGGGAATTCCGATGTGATGGTACCGGCGCATGGTTTTTCGCTCTCCCTTGGAATTGGCACAAATTCTACGCTGCCTGGTTCAGGCTCTGGCAACTTTCCTCGAAACCCGTTCCTGGAGCGCTTCCGGAGGTCGACAGCCCCGCGAAGTTGAATGAGAACGATGACGCTGCCAGAGCTATGTTCTAGTGTCCGGATCTGCACAGCGGTGTCCTGAAACGGACATCGCGAACTAACGTATTGGATATTAAGTCATTTAGAATGCGACGCTTGGTGTTGGCAACCATGCTGCTTTAGCTGTTACAGAGAGGTAAGAACATGTCATTCATCCGCGATCTGAGAGTGGCAGCTCATTCGTTAATTCGGACTCCGGGGCTGGCAATCGCCGTGGTGCTCACGCTGGCGCTTGGCATTGGCGCGAACGCTGCCATTTTTACGTTAGTGCGCGGAGTTCTGCTCAAGCCTCTGGTCAACCGCGGCGAGGATCGGTTGATCTATATCCGGCAGAGTGCCCCCGGCATTGGCGAAGATAACGCTGCGTTTTCCGTACCCGAGATACAGGACTTGCGTGCGAACGTGAAAACCGTGAGTGCGTTTGGCGATTTCTCGGCCATGAACTTCACCATGATCGGCCTCGGCGAGCCTCGTTCGATTCAAGGTGGCGTGGTTGGCGGCACCTATTTCGATGTGATGGGACTTCATCCCGTGCTCGGTCGCCTCATTGGACCGCAAGACGACGGTCCCCAAGCTGCCGGCGTCGTCGTTCTCACTTACCGTTTCTGGACGAACGCTCTTCACAAGGATCCCTCGGTCCTCGGCAAAACCGTTCGCCTCGGTAGCATCGGCGACCGCTCGGCAACGGTGATTGGCGTTCTTGAGCCTTGCGTGCCGTATCCGCAGGATACCGAAATTATTTCTAATATCGTCACCAGCCCGCATCATCTTTCGGCGACCATGGTCACTGGGCGCATCCATCGCATGACCGAGGTTTTCGGCCGTCTGGCTCCCGGAGCCACTCTCGATCAGGCGCGCGCTGAGTTGCGCTCCGCCTACTCCGCGATGAAAAAGGAGCATCCCGAATCCTATGCGCAGGAAGCGGACTTTCAGATCGGGGTGAAGTTGCTGCGTGACGAGATCACGTCGGGCGCTCGGACGGTGCTGCTGGTGCTGCTCGCGGCGTCAGTGCTGGTCTTCATCATCGCGTGTTCCAATGTGGCCAATCTAGTGCTGGCACGGACGGTTCGCCGCGAAGGTGAGCTGTCGGTCCGAGTGGCGCTGGGCGCAAGCAGAGGCGCGTTGCGCCGCATGCTGTTGGCCGAAAGTCTTCTGCTCTGCGGCGCTGGCGCTGCAATCGGCATACTGAGCGCGCAGCCGATGGTGGCCGTACTGGCCCGTTACGCCTCGCGCTTTTCCATCCGTGCTCTCGATTTCAAAGTCGATTCGAGCTTGCTTTGGGTGGGAGCAGCGCTGGCGATCGTCGCCGCAGTGATTCTGGCATTTGTCCCGCGCCTGCCGTCTTCTTCCGGCACATCCAATGGTCTGAGCCTGGCAAGCGGGAGCGTGCGGATCACCAGCAGCACGAGCCGCCGCCAGCGCATTTTCGTGGTGACACAAATTGCCGCGTCCTTCGTGTTGCTGGCCGGCGCAAGTACTTTGATCACTACACTGATCGCACTACAAAGGGCTCAGACTGGACTGGATACTCAGCACGTCCTCGCGGTCGATGTTCCTGCTATGTCCTATGGGAAAACGCCGCAGCAGGTCGTCGATTTCTACAAGGAGACGATACGCCGCATTGACGCCCTGCCGGGCGTAAGTGAGACAGCGTTCGGGGACGTTGTTCCCTGGCGCGATGGCAGCTTCGGGACTTTGCAGTTCTCCGGCGACGGACACGTCCATGAGGCCGGGGTAGAGGATCCCCGGGCGCAGTCGCGTACCATCTCTCCCGGATTTTTTGCGGCGCTTGGCGTTCCTATCATTGCCGGCCGCGATTTCAACGCGCTCGATGACAATAACGACAATAGTAAAGAGCCTGTGGTTATCGTCAGCCAGAGTCTGGCGCAGCGCATGTTCCCCAACCAGGATGCGATCAACCGGCATGTCTATTGGACCGATCCCGTGCTGCAATTCGCCACCGGGAGCGACCTCGAAAAGGCGCGCCTGATGGCGCCGCACCGCATCATCGGCGTCACGGCCGACGTTGACGATCTACACGTCGTTCCTGAACCCACGGTCACCATTTACAGCCCTTTTGAAGAAGGTATGATTTTTGGAGGCCGTCTCTTTATTCACACGCCGGCAAATCCTTATGCGCTGATCCCTTCGGTCACGCGGATTATTCGCGACATGTCCGCCGATCAACCCGTTGAACGCGCCGCCACTCTGGCAGACATTCGGGCAGAGGTGCTCACGCCAGACCGTTTGAATTCGCTGGTGTTTGGCGTGTTCGCGTTTGTCGCGCTGGCCATTGCAGTGGTGGGCGTCGCGGGGGTGCTGGCGTTTTCGGTGAGCGCGCGGACGCGGGAGTTCGGTATCCGGCTGGCCCTGGGATCGGAGCCGCAGCAGCTTCTCAAAGGCGTGATCGCGGAAGGCACCGTGATGGCCGCGGCGGGCGTGCTTGCAGGCGCGGCATTCGGGTTCGTGCTGGCGCGTTTGGCGGGAAGATATTTCCTGGACGTCAAGATGCCGGGCGCATTGCCGGTGGTGGTCTCTGCACTCGTGCTGATGGCGGTCGCAGTTATCGCATCGTGGCTGCCTGCGGCACGCGCGGCGCGCGTGGATATTACGCAGGCGTTGCGCTCGGAGTGACGGGGTCAGCGGAGGTTCAGGTCAGCGTAGTGGGCAAAGCTGGAGAGTGCTACTTCGTCGCTGCCGGGTAGGTCGAAGCCAAACTTGCCCAAGCTGAGATTGACGCCGGGCTGAGTCCAGCGATCGAGGACGGTCCAACTGTCACCGTCCTTGATCTGGTGGATGATCTCCGTGGGGCTCACGCGAATTTGGAGTGTGCGGAAACCTTTCTTGTCGCCTTTGTGGGGAACGATGATCTCGTCGGCTTTCTCCCCGCGGCGAATGACCGTGCGGTAGAAGGCCTTGTCGTCCATTTGGAAGAGGACGTAGTTCTTGGGGTCGGTGTAGTTGAGCATCCATTGCAGAAGTCGACCCTTGGCGGGCATCGCGGAAAAAACAAATGTGCCTGAAGCGGGAGCGACTCCGTACAGGACGAAGTCTCCGCCTTTGCGAATGAAAGAATCTGCCTCGTGCTTCCAGGCGGCGGGGTCATCCCACTTCGACATACCGGTTGGGGCTAGAGACAAATCCAAAGTCTTGGGTTGCCCGGCTACGACTTCGAGCGTGGACGAGCGCGTAAACCTTTCCGCGGTTCGCGCGGTAAGAGTGTAGGTGCCGGGAGCAAGATTCAGCGGGACACCGCTGCTGACTATTTTCAGAAGATCACCTTTCACCAGAGCAACGGTGGCGTCGGAGGGCGAAAAGGTGATTTTCAACTCGGAGTTGCTTGCGGGTGGACCGGACCGGGGAGCGGCTTCCCGAGCGGCATCCGCGGTAGCGAGAGTTATGGTTCTGTCGGGCTGGGGCTGCAGGTTCTTGGGCTGAAGATTCTTGGGTTGAAGATTCGTGGGTTGAAGATCAAAGACAAGCCTGGCTGGTTGGCCCTCGCGGATACGGATTCTTTGTTGGGGAGGATCCTGAAAGCCGCTCTTGGAGACTTGTACAACGTAGTCTTTGAGCGGGAGATTCGGCAGGGTCAACTGGCCGGCTTGAGTGAGTTGCGGTTGAAGTCTTCCGTTGAGAAACACTCGGGCGCCGTCTTGGCCGGCAACAATCAGGAGCGTGCCCAGGTTGTGAGCGGGCTCGGCGGGCGGGGGATCGTTTGTTAGTTGATCGTTGTGTAGCTGATGGTTGTGCGGCTGATCGTTGTCCAGTTGATCGGTGGCGGCGAGTGTTCCGGCGGTAGTGTTAGGAGAAACCGGCGGAGCAGGCGGCGTTGACTCAGGAGCCGGGGTGGAGGCAGTGGAAGCGGCCGGGCTGGCGACGACAGGAGCGGGTGGCGGAGTCTGCGCTACTGGCGGAGACTGGTGTCTGCGCTCGAAGAAGAGAGTCGCAGCGAGAGCGACGAGGATGATCGCGGCGGCGGCGACGAACAGCATTGCGGAGTTCGACCGCGCAGGCCGTTTTGGCCGGGATGATGGGGGCGTGATTTTGGCCGCAGGTGCGGAAGGCTGGGCGGTGGGAACGGCGAACGCTGGTTGTGTCGGTGGGAGCGGCGGCTCAGGTGGAGTGGTTGGGACATTGCTCGGCGGAACCATGCTTGGCGGAACAATGCTCAAGTTTGGGACAAACGGTCCTGGTGTAACCGCGGTTGGTGGAGGCGGGGTTGGCGGGAGCGGGCTGCTATCGGCGGGTGGAGGCTTAGGCGCGCTGCGGGGCGGGACGTGGAAGATGACGGCGCCGCGCGGCGATGCGGTTGAACTCGCCGGAGAGACCAATCCCAGCCGCTGCAAGAAACCATTGGCGACGGAGATGATTTCCGGGTCTGTCCAGTAATTGGCGGCCACCTTTTGGATGCGATCGGCGAGAGTTTTTTTGGCGGCATCGTCCGCGGCGGCATCGATTTCAAGCTCCATGCGCCGCAGATCCTGCAAATCGCGGCGGCGGGCCTGGCGACGCCGGAGGTTCTGGTCGCGCAGGATGGCATCTTGTGTCTGCAGCAATTTCGGATCGTTGGGATAAATGTCCAAGCCCTCTTCGACCCGCGACAGGGCTGCGAATAGGTCGCCGGAGGACTGCAGCTTGCGCGCCTGCGCAACCCATTCCTCAACCGGGCTGGTTTTTTTCTGGTCGAGGATCAGGCTGCGGATGCTTTTGGCCGTGGGATGCGAGGGGTTCAAGTCGAGCGCCTGCTGGGCCAGCGTCTCGGCTTCCCGCCAATCATTCTCTACAACGGCATGCGCCTGCTCGACCAGGGCATTGGCCAGAATGGCGCGAGAGAGAGAATTGTTTTTATCCAGCTCGTAGGCTCGGCGCAGCAGCTGAATGGCTTCGCCGGATTTCTGCTGCGCAAACAGTTCCTGGCTTTCGGTGATAAGACGCTGGGCTTCGGCATTGCGCTTGACGCCATCCTGAGCGAGCTTTTCCAGTTCCGCCAGCTCCGCGTTGTCATTAGGGAATGCGGCGGCTTCGCTGCGCAACAACTCCAGGGCGCGAGAGTAGTCGCCCGAACGCAGACAGCTGTTGATCTGCTCGATGTGCAGCATTTCGAGCTGCTTCAAGGATTCGGCGCGGGTTTGCTGGTCGGGTGTTTTCTCCAAAGCGCTCTAACCTCGAAGGTCAAACCTCTTGGGTGAAAACGGCTTTTCAAGGCGCAGCCCGCGGTGCGGGGCCTCAAAAAAATCTTACGCGATTGGCGAGAAAAGAATAGTGCCCGGGGGGTTGCGTCGCTAGGCCGCATCCGGTGGTCAGGCAGGTTAACTGTTTGGCGCTCTGGGCCTTGCGCGGAAGGGCTACGGCTGCTGGGTGGCCCAAAACGGGAATTGCCTCGTCAGGAAGGTGAGCCCCGTGTCAACATAATGCATCTAACGATTATGGAAAAATCCACGGTGGAAATTTTTGACGAGAAGTATCGAGTGGTTGCCGTGGAGAGCCAGTGCCTGGTGATCCGCGGGGTTCGCAGCGGGCGCGTGCTGACGATTATGAATCCTGATCCGGAGACGCCGTTGACGTTGGCGGACTATCCGCCGGGGAAGTTGATTGCGTTGAGCGATCCTTCGGCTGCGCCGTTGAACTGAGCTTGCCGCTCTCCGCGGGACATCTTCCCCCATCCCATTTCTTTCGCCCCTTCGGGGCTTGTTCCGTTTCCTCTTAAACCCACAGCTTGCGCTGTGGGCTTTATTCTTTCGCCGCTTCGCGGCTGGCGGACAGGAATTGTCGAGACCGATAAGGAAGTCAAAACCCCCACCCTGTCGCAAAGCGCGCGACAAGGGCGGGGCACCCGGCTGTTCTTTCGCCGCTCGCGGCTGGCGGACAGGAGTGTCCGCCCCACACATTCCTTCTGGCGTCCTTCCTCTTGCATCTTTAAGATTTTTATGGCTTTGCGCCTTTCTGTTTGAGCAGGGCCGCGATAGCTGTGTAATCAATGGTGGAGTCGGCGTGAGTGGCGGACCAGAGGGCTTGGCCGAGGGCGGTGCCACCGTAGGCGTTCTTCGCTTCCAGCGATGCTCCGCGGGCCAGAAGCAGATTGATGGTTTCTGCTTGTCCGCCGATTACGGCCCAATGGAGGGCGGTTTGTCCGGTGTTGGCTTGGGCGTCGAGAGAGACTCCGCGCTGCAGGAGGAAGTCGGCGACTTCGTTTTTTCCGTATTCGCAGTCCCAGATGAAACCGCGTTCCATCTGCGTGCGACTTGCGTTTGTTTTCAGAGTGCCGGTGTCGTCGAAATAATTTCTGACCAAGTCGAGACGGCCGACACCGGCAGCGGCTTCGAGGTCGAGCCACGCGCCGTGCCGGGCGAGGAATTCGGCGGCGCGGCCGCGACCGTTGGCCAGGCAGAGGTTGATGAGAAGTGCGGGGCTGTCCGCGGAATCGATGGTCGCGCCGTGGTCGAGGAGAAGTTGCAGCAGCGCGTTCTGTACGCCGGCACGTTCGGGATGGATGCTGGTGGCGACCAGGGCGAATGTGGTGCTGCCTCCGTAGATCTCGGCTACGGCGTTGACATCAGCGCCGGCGGCGAGAAGAAGCTGGGCGATTTCCAAGATGTTTCGGGGAGTTTTCTGGCGGTAGTTTTCGATGCCGTTGGCGGAGATGTAGTGCAGGAGAGTGGCTTGATGGCTACGGGTGGAATGAGCGCGGATCAAATCGGGGGATTGGCGGAGGAGTTGTGCGAGCGTGGCCAGGTCGCCGGTGACGATGGCGTCGGCAGCGCGCTCAAAATGGTTGACCGAGGAATTCGCGCGGGCGAGGGACTCGATGTGCTTGGCGAGTTTCGGCCAGCTTTCGAAGCCGTGGGCGCGGGCGATTACGAATTGGGCGGCGGTGAGAGTGGGAGTCTCGGATAGTTTCTGGCGCGCGAAGGTTGCCAGGTGGTCGGTTTCGTGGTCGGTGCGAGGCAACCCGAGGTCCCTCGACTGCGCAGCTGGGCCGCTTCGCGATCCAGCCACTCCGCTCGGGATGACAACTTGGAGGCGCGAGCGTTCGCTTTCGCTCGGGAGGACAGAGTTTGTGGCGCTTGCGACAGAAGAGAGACGGAGCAGATTTGTGATCCAATCCGCGGCCCAGGTCTGGAGCGCCGCAGGATCGGGATCGCGGGCGGCTTGGAAGAGGTCTTTGGCGCGTTTCTTGTAGTGATCGAGATTGGGGCGCGGTGGGAGTGGCAGAGCGTCTTGCGGATTGGGAAACATACGAAGCTCCTTTCACGTTTGCCTGGAGTCCGCACTCGAGCAGGCTGAAAGAAGGTTCGCGGGTTTTGCAAATTGTGCAACCGGTGGGCACGGCCCTTTCCGCGGACTGGAGGCGCCCGTTGCGCTCAGGGGTAGGATAGGGGAGTCTTGCGGGGGAGTCAATTGCGGAAACTTTCTTGTGTCAGCAGTTTCTCCTCGCTGGCCGAGAGCCCGTCGAGCTTCGCTCGACCGGACAGCCGGGGGCGGCTGTCCCCACATGGGTGTCTCAGCGACCAGCGTTGCTTTTCGGTGTCGGGGCGGAGTATCGTGCTGGCTTGCGAAAAACTTCCCCACCTCCCGCAAAAGGTGCGCGGGAAATGGGGCACCCAGCACTGGCAAGACAGCGCGGGCTTTGCCCGGCACGACCGGGTCACAGACCCGGTCCCACATGGGATTTTATGGAGGGATTATGAATCGGTTGCAGCGGCGAATTCAGGTGGTTGGGTTGGTGTTGGGATCGGTGATGGTGTTTACGGCGGCGGATACTGCGTCGCTGCCGAAGCCGCCGGTGGCGAAGATTGTGCCGCATGTGACCGAGGTCAACGGGCACAAGATGGTGGACAACTATTTTTGGCTGCGGGATAAACCGAATCCGGAGGTGCGCGCGTATCTGGAGGCGGAGAACGCTTATACGGATGCGGTGATGAAACCGACGGAGGGCTTTCAGAAGAAACTGTATGGCGAGATGCTCTCGCGAGTGAAGGAGACCGACGTAGAGGTTCCGTATCGCGAGGGCGATTATTTTTATTATGTACGGGAAGAGGAGGGGAAACAGTATCCGATACGCTGCCGGCAGAGGGTGAGTGACGGAATGCCAGATACGCGGGCAGGAGTGCCCGCGCCACATGAAGAGGTTGTGCTCGACCAGAATGAACTGGCCAAGGGACAGGCCTTTATGAGCATCGCGGCGTTTGCGGTGAGTCCGGATGGGAACCTGCTGGCGTATTCGTACGACAACACGGGGTTCCGGCAGTACACGCTGGCGGTGAAGGATTTGCGCACGGGGAAAACTTTGGCCGATCACGCGGAGCGGGTGGGGTCGATGGTGTGGGCGAATGATAACGCGACGATTTTTTATACCCAGGAAGATGCGGTGGCGAAGCGGCAGTACCGGCTGTACCGGCATACGGCGGGGATGGCGGGCGAGGATGCGCTGGTGTATGAGGAGAAAGACGAGCGCTTCGAAATGGAGGCGTTCAAGACACGGAGCGAGAAATATATTTTTCTGATTTCCGGAAGCCATACGACGACGGAGGCGCGATATATTCCGGCGGCCGATCCGGCGGCGGAGTGGAAGATCGTGGAGCCGCGGAAGCAGGGGGTGGAATATTATCCCGATCACAACGGGCAGTTTTTTTATATTCGGGTGAATGATACGGGGCGGAATTTCCGCTCGGTCACTGCTCCGGTGACGGATCCGGGGAGCGCGAACTGGCAGGAGGTGCTGCCGCACAATCCGGGGATCATGCTGGACGATACGGACTTTTTCAGAAATTTTTGCGTGCTCTACCAGCGGGAGAACGGGCTGCCGCAGATTCGGGTGATCGATTTGCGAAACTCGCAATCGAAAAAGATTGATTTTCCGGAACCGGCGTACGCGGCGTATTCGTATGTGAACCGGGTTTACGACACGACGGAGTTCCGCTATGGATACCAGTCGGCGATTACGCCGGCGTCGGTGTTTGCGTATGACATGGAAAAAGGGACTTCGACTTTGCTCAAGCAGAAAGAAGTTCCGGGCGGATATGACCGGACGAAATATCAGGTTGAGCAGATTTATGCGACGGCTTCGGATGGAGTGAGGATTCCGATCTCAGTGCTGTATTTGAAAGGGACGAAGCTCGACGGAAAAGAGCCGTTGTATCTGTATGGGTACGGGTCGTACGGAATTTCGATCGACATGTTTTTTAATTCGAACATTTTCAGCATGGTCGATCGGGGAGTGGTGACGGCGGTGGCGCATATTCGCGGCGGCGGCGAGATGGGCAAGGCGTGGCACGACGCAGGGCGCATGATGAATAAGCGGACAACGTTTACGGATTTTATTGCCTGCGCGGAAGATCTCACGAAGCGCGGATACGGGTCGAAGGATCGGCTGGTGATTGAGGGACGCAGCGCGGGCGGGTTGCTGATGGGCGCGGTGCTGAACATGCGTCCGGATCTGTTTAAGGCCGCGATTGTTGGGGTTCCGTTTGTGGATGTGATGAATACCATGCTGGATGAGACACTGCCGCTGACTGTCGGGGAATTTGAGGAGTGGGGAAATCCGAAGGAGAAGGCTGCGTTCGATTACATGATCACCTATTCGCCGTATGACAATATCGAGGCGAAGAATTATCCAGACATGCTGGTGAAGACTTCGTTCAATGACAGCCAGGTGATGTATTGGGAGCCGGCAAAGTATGTGGCGAAGATGCGGGCGACGCGGACGGATCATAATATTTTGATTTTGAAAACGAATTTGAGTCCGGCAGGACATGGCGGGGCTTCGGGGAGATATGACCGGCTGAAGGAAGCGGCGTTTGATTACGCGTATATTTTGCGCGAGATGGGGATTGAGAATTAGGGGCAAACAACCTTCACGCGCAAAAAGCGCTCGATAAAATGGGCACCCGTTTGGGTCGGGATCCTTCGACTGCGCGGCAGCTGCGCTTCGCTGGCCGCCGCTTCGCTCAGGATGACAGAACATTTTTTGTTTCTTAGATCAGGCCGGCGCGGACGCGGCGGAGGAAGTCTTCGGCGTCGGCTTTGGCCTGGGCCAGGACTTTGGGTTGATTGTGGTACTCGAGGGCGATTTCCTGGAGGAAGAGCTCGACGGCGTCCTTGGGCTTGAAGCCCTGGGTGACAAGCTTGCGGATGCGGGGAGTGAAGCTGTCGGCGTCGTCGGCGGGGCCCTGGCGCGCGAGGTGGTCGCTGCATTTGTGGTCGTGGAATTTGGCCGCTGCCAGTCGGTCATAAGCGGTCTTGGCTTCAGGGTCGTTCAGCAGCGTAGGAAGCGAGGAATTCCATTCGCACTGCGAGCAAGTCCATCCATGGAAAGAGTGGGTGGAAGTCCAGATTAATTCTCTGGCGGTTTTCGGTTGAGTGTGGTGATTGGTGGTGTCGTCCATGAGCTGCGCGACTCCCGCCGCAACTTGCGTGGCCCATGCCATTCCTTTCGGAATAGTACTCTAGAAGCGGCGAGTGTGGGAGCGTGGCGAGGGCGGTTCGGGGGATGGGGTCTTCTTTCGCCGCTTCGGGGCTCGATTCTTTTTGCC
>Ga0181537_10002207_pt1 | contig 17297 bp, 9 predicted proteins | sample PEATcosm2014_Bin_39_FD_119765 | JGI IMG/M metagenome (GOLD analysis project Ga0181537, IMG submission 119765) | Peatland microbial communities from MTU Mesocosm Facility, Houghton, MI, USA - PEATcosm2014_Bin23_10_metaG | ecosystem: Environmental > Terrestrial > Soil > Wetlands > Peat | place... | reverse complement strand
CGTTACTCGTCGAAAACACTTCGACTGGTGGAGTGGTGCGCATAGCAGGACTTGAACCTGCACACCTTTCGGCACTACCACCTCAAAGTAGCGTGTCTGCCAATTCCACCATATGCGCGCCCGCCCAATAATGAAGCAGCCCGCGCCGGCTTGCGCAAGGCGATTCTTCTTTATTGAAATGTCAATCAAAGATGTGCTGCCAGCCGCGCCAGAGTGACGGCTGCGGTGAACTGAAGCTCTTGCTGCGCAGCCGGCCGAGATCGAACTGCACCAGCACGCCCAAGGTGTTCGCCCCGCGTCCGCGCGAGCGGATGGCGTCAATGCCGTAGCCGTAATCAAACATGATTTTCCAGCGGTCGGATGGCGAGTGATATAGGATTCCGCCGCCCACGCCGTTGAGCGAGTGGCCGGGCTGTTCCTCGCCGGGCAGATAATCCACCAGCGCGCTGGCGACGTTCACGTCAATGTTCCAGCGCTTCTCTTTGTCGAGCGGGAGAAGATAGTTCAAGTTAATCAACAGGAACTGGCGCGCGCTGATTTCCTGGTAATAATAGCCCGGCAGCGACAGCGGGTATTCCGCGATGAGCGGCAAAAACCCGCCAAGGCGGTAGTCGCTGAAATGGTCGGCGTCCACGCTGGTGCCGGCGGTCAGGCGGGCGTAAAAACTTTGCTGGCTTTTGGGCCGCGTGTAGGCCAGCGCGGCCTCCGTCCAAAACAAATGCGACTGTTGCTCAAGTTCGCGGTCACCGGAGAATCCGTAATAGCCGTAGTTGTTGCGCAGATGGCCTTCATACCAGACGGACAACTCCATCGCCAGCGGCGGAAACAGCGTCGGTTCGACGCCACCCCATCGGAATCCGGTGCGGATGCTGAAGTCGCCGTGGTCGGACGGCAGTTGAAAGGTGGAGGCGGTGCCGTTGTTGCGGTCATACTCGGCATAATGCGCCGTGCCGCGCAGAACAAAGTTCAGCGGAATCATGTCGCCGGGATTGACCAGATGATAGAGGCTCACGGAAATTTCCCCGCCGTCGCCGGCAAAGGATTCCGCCGGCAAAAATGTGCCGCCGCGGATTTCATTGTAATCGTCGCCGAATCCACCGCCCGCCAGGCCGATGCCCAAATCCGTGTTTGGCCCGAACGCGCCGATGAAGCCGAGTTCGGAATCCAGATACACCGGCGCGACCGCCAGCCGCAGCGTGAGGTTCGTGCGCAGGAAATCCGGCTGATTGTGGTAATAATAAGCGTAGGCGGCCAGCGGCTGGTGCCCTTCAAACGCCTGATTGTAGCCGAGCTGAATCAGGTCGCGCTTGACGGGGTCAATCTGCGCGCAGGCAAAAAGCGGGACAAACAGCAACAGCCATAGCAGTGCGCGCCCGATTTTTTTCATCGCCGTTCTTCGTAACGCAAACCCGCCCCGGCGGCAAGCGGATTTACTCATGGCTGGACACGCGCCATTTTTTCCGGCTTACTATTCGGGCAAGATGGCGCCTCTGAATCCTGAATTGTTGGCCAAAGCGAAAGGTCTGGGCTTTTCCGACCGGCAGATCGCCCATTTGACCGGAAGCACCGAGGATAAAATCCGCACGTTGCGCAAAAAGTTGAATCTCGTCCCCAGCTACCGGCTCGTGGACACCTGCGCCGCAGAGTTCGAGGCTTACACACCGTATTATTATTCCACCTACGATCGCGGTGACGACGAGGTCAAGGGCAACACCGCGAAGAAGGTCATGATCCTTGGCGGCGGCCCGAACCGCATCGGACAGGGCATCGAATTTGATTATTGCTGTGTCCACGCCGCCTTCGCACTCAAGGAAGACGGATTTGAAACCATCATGGTGAACTCGAATCCCGAAACCGTTTCGACTGATTACGACACCAGCGACAAGCTGTTTTTCGAGCCGCTCACGCTGGAAGATGTGCTGCACATTTACGAACGCGAGCAGTGCTGGGGCGCCATCGCGCAATTCGGCGGCCAGACGCCGCTCAACCTCGCGCTCGGCCTCCAGAAAAACGGCGTCAACATCATCGGCACCTCGCCGCAGAGCATCGAAATCGCCGAGGACCGCAAGCTCTTCGCCGCGATGCTCGACAAGCTGAAAATTCCCCAGCCGCCCAACGGTCTGGCGACAAACGTCGAGGAAGCGCTCGCCGCTTCCAAAAAGCTCGGCTACCCGGTGCTTGTCCGCCCATCGTTCGTTCTCGGCGGACGCGCGATGCAGATTGTTTATTCCGACGCCGAGCTGTCGCATTACATGAAGTTCGCCGTCGAGGCCTCGCCCGAACGCCCGGTGCTGGTGGACAAATTTCTCGAAGACGCAACCGAGGCGGACGTGGATTGCATCGCCGATGTCGGCAACTTCAAGAATCCGGACGACGGCACGATTGTCATCGGCGGAATGCTGGAGCATATCGAATTTGCCGGCGTCCATTCCGGCGACGCCGCGATGGTGCTGCCGCCGCACACGCTTTCAAAAAGGATCATGGATAAAATCCGCGATTACACTCACGCCATGGCGCGCGAGTTGCGGGTCAGCGGCCTGATGAATGTCCAATACGCCGTGAAGGGCGACCAGGTTTTCGTGCTCGAGGTGAATCCGCGCGCATCGCGCACCGTGCCGTTCGTGAGCAAAGCGATTGGTTTTCCGCTGGCGAAACTCGCCGCGAAAGTCATGGCCGGAAAAACCTTGAAGGAATTGAATTTCACTAGGGAAATCCGCCCGAAGCATTGGACGGTGAAGGAATCCGTTTTTCCCTTCAACCGCTTTCTCGGGCAGGACATTTTGCTCTCGCCGGAAATGCGCTCCACCGGCGAGGTCATGGGTCTGGACGCCGATCTCGGCATTGCCTACGCGAAATCGCAGATGGCGGCAAATTCGTCGCTGCCGGCCGGCGGCAAGGTCTTCATCAGCGTCAGCGACGCGCACAAAAAGCAAATCGCGGCCATCGCCAGACTGTTTGCCGGCCTCGGATTTGAATTGACCGCCACCAGCGGCACGGCGGCTGTTTTGGAAAAGGCCGGATTGACCCTCCAGCGCGTGATGAAGCTGCTCGAAGGCCGGCCCAACGTGATTGACCTGATGAAGAACAAGGAAATCCAGCTCGTCATCAACACGCCGTCCGGCGCGGTGCCGCGCGCCGACGAAATCAAAATCCGCACGACGGCGATTTATACCGGCACGCCCATCATCACGACGTTGAGCGGCGCCAAGGCCGCCGCGCTCGGCATTGCCGCGCTCAAAAAATCCGGCTACGGCGTGAAAACGTTGCAGGAATATCACTGAAGCTGCCGCGCGGTTTCAAAATTTTATGCCGACCATTTTCATTGAAGGCTACAAGTTTCGTTTCTACTCGTCGGACGTGAACGAGCCGCCGCACGTTCATGTCATTCAGGCCGAACGCGTGGCGAAAATCTGGCTCAATTCACTGGAAGTCGAATACAATCGCGGCTACAATAAAACAGAGTTGAACAAAGTTTTGAAATTGACCGCGTTGAACAAAACCAGATTATTAGAGGCATGGCATGAGCACTTTGACCGCTAAAAACACCGCGCAGGTTTCCGCCAAAGACGTCCGCTTCACCAACGGCACGCTGCACGTCCGGCTGGACGACGGGCGCGAAATCAGCCTGCCGCTGGCCGAAGTGCCGTGGTTGAAATGGCTCGCCAAGGCCACGCCCCGGCAGCGCGCCAACTGGTCACTCGAACCGGGCGGCTACGCGATCTACTGGCCGGACTTGGACGACGGCGTTGAAATCTGCCACCTGCTGGACACGCAGCCGATTGTGTAAACTCCAGCGCCACGCTCAAAAAAATCCAGCTGCGGCGTCAAAACGTTGCAGGAATACCACTGATTTGTCATCCGCGCCGGCAAGCCAGCCAGCCGCCAGCCCCGGCGGCTGTTCCGATGATGCCAGAGCGTGTTTAGCCAATGTTAGACGGTGTTCCGATGATGTTAGACGATGTTTCGGTGATGTCAGACCCATTGCGCTGATGTTAGACCCTGTTCCCGCAATCCCAGACCATGCTCCGCCCATGCCAGACGCCCTTGCACTGATGTTAGACCGTGTTTCCATGACGCCAGCCCAATTCCGGCGATTCCCGCGCGTGTTCCCCGGATTCACGCACAGGAAATTTTATCCATATCATAATTTACAATAATCGCAGAGTTGATTGCAGACAAAAAATATAATTGATGTTCATGCCGGTCGGCGTAGTTTTTTTGCGTCAATCAAATTTAACCAAAACAACCAATTCATTTATGAAAAACACCCAAATCAACCTCAACGCCATGCTAAGCCAAAGCTTGAACTCCAACGCGCCTGTCCTACTTTGTTCGCGTTGAAATCCACCGCACCACAACTGCTCCCGCTGCTGAAGCAATACTTCGGCTTCACCTCGTTCCGCCCGTTGCAGGAGGAGATCATCCGCGATTCGCTCGCGGGCAAGGATGTTTTCGCGCTGCTGCCGACCGGCGGCGGCAAGTCGCTTTGCTTCCAGCTTCCCGCACTCGCGCGCGACGGCCTCACCGTGGTCGTCTCGCCGCTGATTGCGCTGATGAAAGACCAGGTGGACGCGCTGCAAGCCAGCGGCATTCCAGCGACGTTCTTGAATTCCTCGCTCGCCGCCGATGAATCGCGGAAGCGCCTGCGCGGCTTGCACAACGGCGAATATCGCCTGCTCTACGCCGCGCCGGAGCGGTTGATGCTGTCCGGTTTTCTCGAAGATTTGCAGCGCTGGAACGTCCGGCTCATCGCGGTGGACGAGGCGCATTGCATCAGCGAATGGGGCCACGATTTCCGCCCCGAATACCGCCAGATTTCCGATTTGCGGAAACTTTTTCCGCACGTCCCGTTCATGGCGCTCACCGCCACCGCCACCGGCCGCGTGCGCGAGGACATTGTCACGCATTTGAAATTGCGCGAGCCGAAGTGCTACGTCGCCAGCTTCAATCGTCCGAACCTGACCTACCGCGTCATTCCGAAAAACAAGCCCTACGACCAGTTGCTTGCTTTTCTCCGCGCGCGGCCCAAGGAAAGCGGCATCGTGTATTGCCAGTCGCGCAAATCCGCCGAACGCATCGCCGCCAATCTCACCGAGGACGGCGTGAAAGCTCGGCCCTATCACGCCGGCCTGACGCCGAAGGAACGCAGCGAGCATCAGGAACTTTTCCTGCGCGACGACGTGCGCGTGATTTGCGCGACCATCGCCTTCGGCATGGGCATCAACAAGCCGAACGTGCGCTTCGTCGTCCACTACGATTTGCCGAAAAACATCGAGGGCTATTATCAGGAAACCGGCCGCGCGGGCCGCGACGGTCTGCCGAGCGAATGCGTGCTGCTCTTCAGCGCCGGCGACGTGGTAAAACAGACGCAGTTCATTGATGAAAAGCCCAGCTTGCAGGAGCAGCAAATTGCCCGCGCGCAATTGCAGCAAATGGTCCACTACGCCGAATGCGCCGGCTGCCGGCGGACAGAGTTGCTGGCGTATTTTGGCGAGGATTTCGGAACGCCGAACTCCGGTTCGGCAAGTCCCCGGTCGGCAGCCCAAAACGCCGATCAGGAGATCGGCGCTCCGAATTGCGGCGCGTGCGATAACTGCCTTTCGCCGCGCGCCACATTTGACGGGACGCTGGCCGCGCAGAAATTTCTCTCGTGCGTCTATCGCATCCGCGAAAAGAATGGTTTTGGCGTCGGTTTGAATCACGTCGTCGAAGTCCTCACCGGCGCGGACACGGAAAAAATCCGCAAATGGGATCACGCGCAGCTTTCGACCTACGGCATCGGCAAGGAACACAACCGGCCGGAATGGGCGGCGATTGGCCGCGAACTCGTGCGCCTCGGTTTTCTGCGGCAGACCACGGAAAAATTCAGCGTGCTGGAAATCACGAACGAAGGCCGCATCGCACTCCAGGAACGCCGGAAAATCACGCTCACCAAACCCGCCGTGGTGCCGGAAAGCAAAGTCCACCACGTTGGGGAAATTTCCTGCGACGAAGTTTTGTTCGACCGGCTGCGCCAGCTCCGCAAAAAACTCGCCGACGAGCGCGACGTGCCAGCCTACATCATTTTCTCCGACGTGTCGCTGCGGCAGATGGCGCGAAATTATCCGCAGACCGAAGCCGATTTCGCCCGCATCAGCGGCGTCGGCGAAAAGAAGTTGCGCGAGTTTGGCGGGATTTTCCTCGGCGAAATCGCCGCGTATTTGCAGACGAACGCCCGCCAGATTTTTGCCGACGATTCCTTCACCGCGCCCGCCGCGCCGCCGTCGCGCGGCAGCCTCGGCGATTCCACGCGTGAGACACTGCGCCGGTTTCGCTCCGGCCACAGCGTGGAGCAAATCGCCCGCGAACGCGGTGTGACGAATGGCACAATTCTAAATCACCTTGCCGAGGGCATCGAACGCGGCGAACCGGTTGATTTGGACAAATTTTTCACCTCCGACGAAAGACTGAAAGTCGCCGCCGCCTTCAACGCGCACGGCGTTTTAGCGCTGTCCCCGGTCTTTGAATCGCTCGGAGGGAAAATTGACTACGGCCGGCTGCGGATATTCCGTGCAGCCATGCAAGCTAAAGCTTGAACTCCAGCTTCCACTTCAGTTTTGCCACCTCGATGTCCGCCTGGCGCGTCGGTTCGGGAACCCGGTAGCGCGTGCAGCAGGCGAGGACCAGCTTGACGGCGGAAGCTAAATCCACTCGATGTCCAATGCTCACAAACACCGGACGAACACCTTTTTGCGTTCGCAGCACGATGCCAATTTGTTCGTCGCTGTCCACGAGCGGGGCTGTCGCGCCCGCTTTCAACGCCAATTTCCAAAAAGTTCCAATCAGCCGGCTCTTGGCGACACCGATGCCAGGACGGTCCAGTTCAATCGCCAGATGCGACGCGATGCCGCAGCGGCGCGGATGCGCGAAGCCCTGCCCGTCAAAAAGAATCGCGCCGAACTCGTGCTTCAACGCCCGAATCGCCCGCTTGACCGCCGGGCCTTCGCGGAAGCTCAAAAAGCCTGGGACGTATGGAAATTCCATCGGCAGCGAAACGTGCGCGATTTCGATGACGCGCTGTGTTTCCCGGTCATAAACCACGGCGGCGGCGAAAATGGTTTTCTTGTCGGCGGAAAACGCACAGTCCGCCCCGGCGACGAATCGTGGCAGCAGTTCGAGCGGCGCGACAATCATCCGATTGCACAGTCGTGTCTGCGTGACCTTCCATTTTTGAACGAGCGCGGCCCAGCCGGGATCGGATTTACCGCGAAGCGTCATGGGGATTTTATTTTGCCGCGCGCAGCACGCGCCACGGGTGTGTCCAAGGATCAATCCGGCACACGGCGCGGTAATTGCAAAATTCGCACGGCGTTTCCGTGCCTTTGCGATACGGGTCCACTTTTGCGTCGCCGGAAAAAATCGCGCGGCCCATTTCCTGCAACCGCGTTTCAACGCCGTCCAGCAATGCAACAAATTCTGCGCGCGGCAGTGCCTCGGTCGAGCCTTTGCGCAAAGAGCCGTCCTGGTTCAGCCGGTAATTGAACTGGTCATGGGCGTGTGTGCGGTCAAGTTTGTCCAGCGCGGCCGCGTCAAACCATCCGTTGTGGCGATACGCGAGTTTCCGCGCGTCAGCCGCGCCCAAAACCTCGTCGCGCGTTTTGCCGCCTTCAAACTGTCCCCGCAAATTGACGTAAAAGGTTCCGGCGGGAATCAGTTTGTCCACGCCGAAAGTTTCCCGCGGATTTTTCCAGTGCCGCAGCGCGTTCAGATACGCGGGCAATTGCAATTGCACGCCGTGTTCCATCAGGACCGCGTCGAGCTTTTTGCCGCCGGACTTGTAATCCATCACCACGCACCAGGCGCGTTCGCCGGATTCCCGGCACAAATCCACGCGGTCAATGCGGCCCTGCAAAGCCAGCGTGTGGCCGCTGCCCAAATCAATTTCCCACGCGGGTGCAGAGGAATTCTCGCCGCCGAAATCCAGTTCCGCCGCCACCGGGTCGAATTCATATTGCCCGCGCATCCACGACACGATGACGGCGATGAAATCCTGCAATGATTCCGCCATCGCGCGCGCCTCGAACCGCGTCTGCGCCGAGTCGCGCATCAGCCCATCGTGGAAATGTTCTTCGAGTCCGGCTGCGATTTTGCCGACGCGCTCGCGTGCTTCCGCCGGTGTGAGGTCGCGCCAGCGTTTGCCTTCGGCTTGCAATTGCTCGTGGAAAATCTTCAAGACTTCGTGCTGGAAACTGCCGCGTTCACGCGCGTCCAGCTCGAAAAGCTTCCGTTCCCCGGCGTGCAAACCGGAGCGGACGAAGAACTTGAACGGGCACTGCGCAAATTCCTCCAGCCGGCTGACGGAGGTTTGCAGCACGGGGCCAAAAAGCTTTTCCGCCAGCGCGGACGAAAGTTTTTCAGTCTCATCCGGCTCGCGCAAGACCCCCAAACTTTTTTTCAACCCCGTCAGGACCGGCAGTTCGAGCAACTCCAGCCAATTTTGTTTCGTAGGAGACGACGTGAGGAGCCCCTGATTCGGTTCGAGCCTCGTTACCTCGGCTCCTACGGAATTCTGAATTCGAACGATCAATGGAATCAATTCGTTCGCGTGTTCGGCTTCCACCGCTTCGATTTCATTTTGAAATTCTCCGACTTCGAGCGCTGGGAAAATTCTTTGCAAATGCGCGACGAATGGCGACGGATTCAGCGCCCGGCCATCCGCGTCGTTGCGCGAGAAAGTCACGGCCAGTTTTTCGCTGGCGCGGGTGCAGGCGATGTAGCCAAAGAAGCGCTCGCGCGCCAGCCGCTCGCGCAAATCCGGCCCAAGCGGAACGTTCTGTCCCAATTCATTCCGGTCGGCATCGGTCAAAATCGTGGAAAGCGCGGGCGTGGCGGGGAAAATGGATTCGTTCACGCCGAGCATCAGCGCTAATTTCAAATCGGGATTGCGCGCGCGGTCAATCGCGCCGATGAGCACCTCGTCGAGGACCGGCGGAATCACTCCAACGGTCAGGTTGGCCAAGCCGGCTTCGACGACGGGCAGCCAGTCGCGCAGAGACAACGGCTCGCGCGGAAAGGCCAGTGCCAGGTTATCGAGCCAGGCGTTCATCTGCTCGAAGACGGTCTTGTGAATTGCCAATTGCCGATTGCCAATTGCCGATTTTTCTTCGCCGAGCGTCCAGCGCTCCAAGGTTTTTTCCACATTCAGATCATCCCAGAGTTCGTGTATGCACTCGGCGAGATACCCGCCAGTCGGTTGGCATTTTTGTTTCGAGAGCCGGGCGGCGAAGGTTTCAAACGGCGGGAGGATTTTTTTGCGCAGGCGTTCGAGCGAATCCTCCAGCAGCGGCTCGCGCCATTTTTTGCCGCGCCAGCCGGATTCCAACGCGGCGTTTTCCAGCCGGTCAATTTCCGTTTCTTCCACCGGCGAGAACCCGGATTTGAGCGCGGCGAACCAGTCGTCGTGCCGCCAGTCGCCTGCGACGGTGCGGAGCGCGCCACGAGTCAGTGCGGCAAGCGGATGATGCGCGACGGATTCGCGGCGGTCGAGGAAAAACGGAATTCCGTAGCGGCGGAACGCGCGCTCCAGCGGCTTGTGGAAAAGTTCCAGGTCGCGCACCAACACGGCGCAGTCGCGGAAACGGTTTCCCGCGCGGACGAATTTGAGGATTTCGCGCGCTGCGAAAACGGCCTCGGCTTCGGGATTGGCGCAGACGATGACGCGAATGCTGCCGGCAGGAGCGCCGGTCTTCAGACCGGCGAGTTCCGATTCATGCCGGTCGGGAGACCGGGATTCCGATGCGTGAACTGGCAAGGCCCAGCCTCTTTCGAGCGCGGCCAGCGCGGAATTCTCCGGGAAGCGATTTTTCCCGGAATCGCGTTTGAGGATTTGAACTTCGATTTTGCAACCCGGCAGATTTTCAATCCGCCGCCGGCATTGCGAATACGTCTTGCCGACGGACGACCAGATCGAAAGCCACGAAGTCTCGGTGGCACCGGATTCGTCGAGGCAGAAGGCGAGCGTGGCGTGCTCGCAGAACGGCAAAGTGGCGGCGAGCAAATCCAATTCCTGCGGCGTCATCTCGGCGAAACCGTCGAGCCACAAGGCGGCAAAGTTGATGGTTGATGGTTGATGGTTGATGGTTTGGGCGCGCAACGCATTGGTTGCCACGTCGAGCAAATGATTAGTGCCCTGCAATTCATGTTCATCGAGCCAGCGCGAGTAGTTTTCGTGAAGCAGTGCGAGGTCGTGGAGCTTGCCGCGGAGTTCGCGGCGCAAATCCTCGCGTTCGGCAAGCGTGCGAAGTTTGGCGGTCGTGAACTGGTGTTGCTGAAGCTCGGCGAGCAGAGCGCTCAATTCCTGCGCGAAGCCGGGTCGCCGCGCACTGCGGCCAAAAAGTTCGAGTTTGCTCTCGTGCCGCATCAACAATGCGCGCAGCACCATCAGCCGGCCTTCGTCGGACAACAGTTTTGGCGGAGCGATGCCGAATTTTTCCAAAACGAACCGCGCGAGCCGGTCGAAGGAAAGGATGTGCAGCCGGGTGTAACCGGCAATTTCGCCGCCGGCGAGCAACTGGCGTTCGAGCTGGAAGGTGGCCTGTTTTGGCGCGAGCAGGATCAACGGCGGGCCATTGGGATTTTCCCGCAACGCGGCGCGGATTTCCCTCAGGCAAAGAAACGTCTTGCCGCTGCCGGCCGGACCAAGGAGAAATCGCGCTTGCACAGGGGATTTGTCCCGCAAAACCGCCCGCCCGGAAAGCAATTTATTTGCATAAAATGGCAATTCCCGGTTGGTTGGCGGTCATGTTTTTTGTTTCATTTGACGAAAGCCGGGCTATTATCCCCATCGTTTTGGAAATTGGAATCGCGTAGAAGAACATACAATAGAAAATTATGCCACTGACACATACACGGGACTTGTTTGCGAAGGCGTTGAAGGGCAAATACGCGCTGGGCGCGTTTAACGTGAACAACATGGAGCTTATTCAGGCCATCGTCGAGGCGTGCGAGGAGGAAAAGGCGCCATTGATGCTCCAGATTTCCAAGGGCGCGCGCCAATACGCCAATCCGGTTTATCTCAAAAAGCTCATCGAGGCGGCGGTCAGCCTGTCCAACATTCCCATCGCCGTCCATCTGGACCACGGCGACACGTTTGAGCTTTGCAAACAGTGCATTGACGAGGGTTTCACCAGCGTGATGATTGACGCCAGCCACGAGCCGTTCGACAAGAACGTCGAAATCACCAAAAAGGTGGTGGAATACGCCCACAAGCACGATTGTTCCGTCGAATCCGAACTCGGCCATCTCGTCGGCGCGCAATTCGACGAAGGCGAGGAAGGCGGCGCCCACTCCACCAGCGGCCACTACACCAATCCGGAGGAAGCCGTCCAATTCGTCAGGGAAACCGCCTGCGATTCGCTCGCCGTTGCCATCGGCAACAGCCACGGCGCTTACAAATTCAAGGGCGCGCAGCATCTCGACCTCGAACGCCTCAAGCTCATCAAGAAGGCGCTCATGGATGCCAACCTCGGCGATTATCCGCTGGTTCTCCACGGTGCCTCGAGCGTGCCGAAATATCTCGTGGACGAAGTCAACAAATACGGCGGCAAGATGCCGGACGCCCAGGGCGTGCCGGAAGCCGACATTGAGGTCGCGCGCCGCACGGGCTGCACGAAGGTGAACATTGACACCGACCTGCGCATCGCCATGACCGCCGGCATCCGCAAGGTGTTCGCGGAAAAACCGGGCGAATTTGATCCGCGCAAATACCTTGGCCCCGCGCGCCAGGCCGTCAAGGACCTCGTCCGCCACAAGGTGAAGGACGTGCTTTGCTGCGCCGGTCACGCGTTCGACTAAACCAACATTTTTCCATCACGCCCCAAGCCGGCTGGCTTGGGGGGTTTTGCTTTGTGGGCAAATCTGGCACAACAACTGTGCCAAAATCTTCCGATGACTCTCTGATGGTCTTAAACAGATACAAGAAAACGACAAGCTCCCGCGACAAAAGTTGCGGGAGCTTGTCCTTCAAATCCGAATCCAGAATCGGAATCGAGGAATGTTTTATCTAAATTGGAGATAAACGCGGCTTCCATCACTGCGCACGGCTTCCGTCGCTCCCGCCTTGATGAACAATCGTGACGCCTCCACCTTGCCGGTCTGCAAAATATATCCCTGAACCGCCTTGGCCCGGCTGGCGGCGAGCGTTTCCAAATCGTCCTGGCTGACGGGAGTAATCGCGAGCAGCACCGCTTCCATCGGGTCGGGCGCCGGAACCAACCTTGTCTGGTAAGCCGCTGCGGCGGACTGATTTTTCACCGTGCTCTTTCCAGATTGCATCATCAGCGTCGCCTGCTTTTTGGCGGTCAACTTGTGCGGCAGAACTTGTGCGGCGTAGGCTGCGAGGTTCGTGTTCGCGGCGATGAGTTGAGGCGTGATTTTGCCGTCAGCCTCCGCCTCGGCGTAAAGCTTCTTGATGTAATGCTCGCGGTCGTCCGGCATCAGAACGATTTGGTCCACGGAATTTGTGGCCTGCTCGGCCTTGCGTAGTTTCATCCAAATCCGCGTGCGAATTTCGCGGTCGAGCGTGGCGCGCTGCAAGCCCTCGCGGTCGCCGTCGGGGTCAATGCTGCCGGAGATTTCCAGCCCCAGCGCCGGTCGCGCATAAAGCCCTTTCACCAGCGAATCCAGTTTCTTCGTGTCATCCGCGGTCAACTCCGCGCTTCCCGCGGCGAAATCCTGGTAACCCAGTTCCTCGCCGCCGCCGCCGAACAACGCGCCGAGCAGCGAGAACGGCGATGTGGCGACTTTTTCGAGGATGTTCACGATGGCGCGCTCGACCACCTTGCCGATGCGGAGCTTCGGGTCGTCAATGCTGCCTTCGATCGGCACGTCCAAAACAATTTTGCCGTCGCGGTCCTTCAAAATCGCGATGGCGAGGCGCACCGGCAAATGCGTGGCGTCCGGGCTGTCCACCTTGTCGCCGAAGGTGAACTGGTCAAGCGTGATGACGTTTTTCGACTCCAGCTTTTTCCCGACGAGTTCATAGACGAGGTCGAGATTCAATTTTCCCTCGGCAATGCGATAACCCGCGAACTTGCCCGAATACGGACTCGCCGGTGTCAAATCCATGTCCTTCACGGAAACCTTGATGTCGTTCGTTTCCGTGCCGCTGAATGGATTGATCGTGCCGGTGATGCTGGCCGGTCCGACACCGTCAATCATCGCGTTCACGGCAATGTCCGCGTGCTGAAGCTGTTCGGTGGAGAGGCCGGCAATGCTGCCGTTCACCGACTCGATGGTCACGTTCACGTTCGGCTGGAGCGAACGGTCGGTGAAACTAACGGCGGTGTTCGTGATGACAATTGCACCGATGGAAATCTGCGGCAACGCGGCGGGCGTGTTCGTCGCAACAGTTGCCGGCGCGTTAGCGACCTTCGTTTCATTCGTTGCCGGCGCGTTCGTGTTCGTCATCCGGAGCGCGTTGAGCAGATTGATGGTCTTGTTCGTCTCGATGACCAGCCGCGCGTAGGCGTTGTTCACGTCAATTTCCTTGATGCTGACGGTTTGCGGATTCAAGTTCGCGTCAATGCCGTTGAAGCCGATGGAATCCCACTTCACCAAATCCTCGGCCATCACGCCGTCCACCGTATGAAAATCATCGAGGCTCGCGTCGCCGAGGAACGTCACTTGCGGCAGTTCATCCTTCGGCGTGCGCAAACTGATGTTTCCGTGCAAACCGACCTTGCTGCCAAGAATGTAAAGATTCAGCTTCGGCTCCAGATACGGATCGAGCGTGCCGAGATCAAGCTGGTCCAGATCAAGCCGGATGTCCGCCGTCGGCGGCAGGAACGACGCAGTGGTCACGGCCTTGATAGAACCGTTCGAGTTCCAGCGCAAGGAAAGCACCGCCGTGAGATTCGTGCCGGGAACGTTGGAAATGTTTTTCGCGTCGAGCGTGATGTCGCTCAAATCAAGCCGCGCCGGGCGCGAATTCACGTCGTCTTCAAGATGCAGCGCGCAATTCGTCACCGCCACGCTGCCGACCGTGCCGCTCCACTGGTTCGTGCTGTTGAGCAACATCGCCACCGCGTTCGTCACCGAGCGGAGGAGAAAAAGAATTCCGCCCGGCGCATTCGTCACCGATTCCGCCGGCTTCGCCAATTCAATCACGTTTACGGAATTGTCCCTGGCGCGGCTCAAGAAGATTTTCCCGCCGTTCACCCTCACGAAATCCACCGAGGCGTTGCGGCTTTCGAGATCCGCCCTCGCGCCGGCCACGTCGAGAAGCGGCAGTTCAACGATGTTGTTGCCGTCGCCCGGCGCGCCGAGTTTGAAATCGCGCAACGCGAACGCCGCGTCGTCCACGGCGGCCACCAGGTTGGTCGCGCTCATTTCAAAATGATATTTCGCGTCCAACGCGATGGAGCCGCCGCGAATCTCAAACCGCACCAAATCCTGATACAGCGGCGCGTATTTGTTCAGCGTGAAATTAAACAATCTCAATTCGCCTTGCGAGCGCAGCGGGGTCAGATAGAAGAAACCGCTCCACGAAATCTGTTCGCCGGCGTCCGTCGTGCCGCTGAACGAATAGGGATTCTTGTTGTCCGGGTCGGTGCGGAAATCATCCAGCGTGATGTCCAGCGGGCCGATCGTGCGTTTGAACGGCTCGCGCGGCGTGAAATCCGCCAGCGCGGCGGACGCGCCGCCGATGCGCAGCCGCTCCACGTGCAGGACGAGCGGCCTGGCCGGAGCCTTGGGCGCGGAGGTGGCGGGCGCGTTGGTGGCGAACTTCGCGAGGATGTCCGAAAAATTGAACGTGTAATCCTTGTTCATTTGTATCCGCACGAACGGCCGGGTCGTGCTGATTTCCTTGAACACCCAGGCGTGGCCGAGGAAGGATGAGAGCTGGAAGTTCACATACACTTCGTCCCACGAAACGAACGGCTGGCCATCCTTGTCCTTGATAAGCAGCCCGCGCACCGTGCAGGAAAGCACGAACGGATTGATTTTTACCTTCTCAATCGAGACTTCGCGGTCAAGCTGTTTGGAAATCTGCTTCACCGCAACAACACGAATAATGGGCGGCAGAATCAGGAAACCGGCCACGGTATAAAACAGCAATAGCCAGAACGCCCAGAGCGCGAGCCTGCGTTTGCGCGACAAAATTGAACTCCAAAGGGACGCCTTCATAATCCCCCGGCAGCATCCAACCAAACGCCCGCGCCGTCAACCTTTTCGCGTCAAATGACGCAATGGGGTATTCGGGGTTCACGGCCTCCATTGGCGTAACCTTCGGTGCTGAATCACCATCGGGTCATTGTAAAGTTTGTAAGACTCCTCTATGGCTTGAAGCAATTGGGCTTTTTCTTTTGGGTCTTGCACGTCAGCCAAACTTAATTTTTCGCTCATCGCTCTTGAAACGAACGCTTGAAGGCCAATTCGGATGGCTTCAAGTAAAATTTTGTTTCGCCTTAATTTTAACTCTTTGCTCGCTTGGTCAACTTCCGCCGAAATTTTCACTGTCCAACACGGTCAGCGGCAGTTGCGGCTTTGAAAAGTCTTGGTTTCGGCAAAACGGCAGCCTATGACGCAGTTGCAATAGGCGGACGCTTTGCCGATTGGTTGCAATTCGCGCCGGACGGAATAATTACTTGGGCGGAATGAGCCGGAAGATCGGAAATCCCTGTTTGTTTCCGGCGGAATTGGCCGGAATACAGCGGTTTCCGCCAATTTCCGGCTGCTTTCTCCACGAAACAATGGAAGACTGATAAAAACTTGCGATGACACTTTTAAGGTGTTACTTCTATTGTATGAGCACGGTAACAGCCAAACAATTGCACCAAGAAACAAAAAGCGTCTTGAATCAGCTTGAGCAGGGTGAGCCGCTTTTGATCACCCGCAACGGGCGAGCCATTGGCCGCTTGTCGCCGGTGACAGCCGCCAAGCCGCCGGCATGGGATGACATTATGGGCGAAGTCTGGCACGCGCAAAAGCGGGTTAAACCGGCGGATCGTGTTTCCAATCCCGTTCTAAAAGAACGCCAGCGCCGGCGGCGATGAAAATTTACGCCGACACTTCTGTTTTGATCGCTTGGTTTCATCCGGCGGATGAATTTGCCCAATCGGTGACGGCGTGGTGTCGGGGTCGCTCGGCGGAATTTTACTGGAATCCCTTTTTACGAACGGAATTGCGCCATAACTTGCGCCGTATTTCCGGGGAATACGCCGCCGTTGCATGGCACGCCTACCGCGCCAGTGAAACTTCCAATCGTCTGCGAATGGGCGTTCATCGGCTGAATGATTTGTTGGAATGGGGTGACGAATTGAGCGCCCGCCTTGCCGCCAGCAACCCGGCGGGAACTTGGGATTTTGTCCATGTCGCCGCCGCACAGCACGCCCGCGCCCAAGCATTCATCACTTGCGATGCCGCGCAAGCGGAATTGGCGCGCATGGCGGGATTATCGGCAGTGCATTTGTTTAGGTAGTTTACTGTATTTTCAATTCCGGCGGGATTTAGCGGAATGCAGTAGTTTCCGCCAATTTTCCACGATTTTTTTTGAAAATTTTAATTTCCTCGAAATTCGACTCCGAATTTTTTGGAAATTCGCCGGAATTAAAATAAATTCCCCACGAAAATGAATTTCAGGAAATCCACGCCTATTTTATGAATCCACCACAAACACAAAACCAAGATCAAATCACCATTCAATTTAACGGGCAAATTTCTGTCAGCCGCCAAAGCCTGAAAATGTTGCTGGCGGAATTGCGCCCGGAAAATCCGCCCATTTTTCTACCACCGCCGGAGCCAGCGCAGAAAATAAATCTGCCAAAAAAAAAAAGATAAGAAGCGGCTCGCTTACTCAATGCGTGAGACTGCGGAAATTCTCGGCGTCCATTACAGGAGGTGGATTCAAGTTTGAAGTGCGACAAGTCGGAAGTGGCTGTAGCCCAGACATTTCTGTTTCGACGCAAGCCCCATCTTCCTGTGGCGTATGGGTTTGCATCGAAACAGAAATGTCTTTTCCTCTGTAAACTGCTGCTGATCAGATGCATGTTTTGTCGCACTTCAATTGTGAAACTAAACCACGGTTGATAATCCAAAATCATGCTCGGCAAATCAATCATGCTGGCTTGTCTTTTCTACTTTCCGAACGTGCGAAAATCTCTGGAGCTGACGGATGACGACAATAATAACCGCCGCCACCTGCGCGGGGCCGGGAAACGGCGGCGCAAACGATATGGCCGGTATGACAGCCGGGGACGGCTGGCCGGGAAAAAGCTGATAGGACAAAGGCCGGCGGTGGTAGAGGGCCGTGGCCGGAT
>Ga0181537_10002205_pt1 | contig 17303 bp, 13 predicted proteins | sample PEATcosm2014_Bin_39_FD_119765 | JGI IMG/M metagenome (GOLD analysis project Ga0181537, IMG submission 119765) | Peatland microbial communities from MTU Mesocosm Facility, Houghton, MI, USA - PEATcosm2014_Bin23_10_metaG | ecosystem: Environmental > Terrestrial > Soil > Wetlands > Peat | place... | reverse complement strand
GACCGCGTGCGCGGGGTGAATGATGCGCTGCAGAAGTTTCCGGGAATCAAAGTGGTGCAGGTGATCGACGATAAAGGCGATGCGCGAAGCGCGAACGACCAAGTGTCCAAGCTGGCGACTGGCAAGGACAAACTGGATGGCGTGATTTGCCTGGAGGCTTCCGGAGGATCCGGAACCGCGGAGGCGCTGCACCGGCTGGACATGACCGGCAAGGTGGCGATCGTGGCGTTTGACAAGGATCCGGAGACGCTGGATTTCATCCAGAGCGGCGCCATCAACGAGACCATCGCGCAGAAGCCGTACGTGATGGCGTATTACGGAGTGAAGTTGCTGGACGATCTGCACCACAACGCGGTGCACGAGTATAAGGATTGGAAATCCGCGCCGGCCGCGCCGATACCGACCTTTGTGGACACGGGAACAGCGGTGGTGGACAAGTCAAACCTGGCGCAGTTCCGTGAGGCGCTCGCAGCGCACCCCAAGCCGCTTTAACTTTAACCCGCCCCCCTTTTTGCGGGCAGTCCGGACATCTAGCCTTTATTGTGCTTAAAGTATTCGACCTGCCTGAGCCGGGTTTCCGCTTCTTTTTTGGTTTTGTAGGGTCCGCCGAGTTTTTTTCCCTTCTCGGACAGCACTTTGTATCCACCTGCCACTTTCTTGATCACCGGAGCCTCCAGATGCCGCGCGAACTTTCGCGGGTGTCACTTGGAGGATGGCTTTCCCCAGGCGCACGCACAACCCGCAATTTTCAGGAGCGAGAAGGAGGAAATCCTGTAGCGCGGGATGTAGGTAGAGCGTGCGATCCAAACGCGGCCCGTCATTCGCCCATGTGCTCGACCTCTGGCGGGGGTGCATGCGCGGCCTTACGCGAATCGAGCGACAGATAAAAAGGCGAGGAAACGGTGAAGATATTTTTGTTTCCTTTGACCAGCAGGAGCCACTCGAGCAGCCGGCCGCGTTGATTGTGCAGAAAATATTCGTACCAGTGGTATTCCACGAGCTCCGGAATCATCACCACAATTTTGCGGTCCGGATGCTTGTCTGAAAACGCCAGAATGTACTGGACGATGGGCAGAATAATAAAGCGATAGGGCGAGGGCAGAATCTCGAGTTTCGGGGCGTCGCAGGTGGCGCCTACGAAGGCGCTGACCACGTAGCGCTCCCAATCGTCGTGCAGGAGTTCGGAGTGCTCGCCCGGCTCAACGTGCAGGGCGGTGATTTCTGGCGAGAGGCGCGAGGCAAATTCCAAGGCCTGCTTGGTGATCGCGCTCCAACGATCAAAGGGCACAATGACGAGGGGTGGCGAATGGCCAAGCTTGGGGGTCATCGGGATGCGGCAACTGGTGTCCACATTGACCTCGTGATAATGGCGGCGCACCGCGCGAAAGAGGACCAGCACCGCGGGAATGAATAGCAGGGTGATCCACGCGCCCTCAATAAATTTGGCCACCAGGACAACGATTACCGTGATTCCGGTGACGAAACCGCCGAGACCATTGACCAGCGCATTTTTCACCCAGTGCGGGCCGCGCTTCTTGCGCCAGTGCTGCACCATGCCGGCTTGCGAAAGTGTGAACGCCAGGAAGGCGCCGACGGCATAGAGGGGAATCAAGCGGTCCGTGACACCCTGAAACAAGATCAACAAAACGCCCGCCAGGACCGCGAGAACCATGATGCCTTGGGTGTATACGAGACGGCGGCCGCGATAGCCGAAGGTGTGCGGCAGATAATTGTTCTGGGCGACGGCTCGGCACAAACGCGGGAAGTCCGCGAAGGCGGTGTTAGCGGAAAAGGAAAGCACCACGAGGATGGAGCCGATCGTGACGTAGTAAAAAATGCCTTTGCCAAACACCGCTGCGATAAGCATGGAAAGCAGGCTCTGATAACCGGGCGCGCCGGGATCGGTGGCCACGATGCCGTAGGCCTTCACGAGATAAGAGATACCGGCGAGCAGGATCGCCAAGAGAAAAATGATGATGGTGAGCGTTCTCTGCGCGTTCTTGACGCCCGGCTCGCGGAAGGCTTTGACGCCATTGCTGACGGCTTCGACGCCGGTAAGTGCAGTGCAACCGCTGGCGAAAACCTTGATGAGCAGCCAGGCCATGGCGTACCCGGCGAAACTGGTAGCTGCCACAGGCGGGGGAGGCAAAGGAGTGACCGGGACAGGATGGCCGCCGCTCATGATCACGCGAAAAATGCCGCCGCCAATGGTGATCAGCAAGGTGCCGACGAAAAGGTACGTCGGAAACATGAAGGCGACCCCGGCATCTTTCACGCCGCGCAAATTGAGTATGGTGATGAAAATGAGGATGCCAACGCACATGCTGACCGTGTGCGGCTGCAACGACGGAGCCGCGGAAATCAAGGCGCCCACACCAGCGGAAATACCGACGGCTGCGGTGAGGATATAGTCCGCCAGCAGAGCCGCGGCCGCCAGCAAGCTCGGAAAGGCGCCGAGATTGAAACGCGCGACGGTGTAGGAGCCGCCGCCGGAGGGGTAGGCGGCGATGGTCTGGCGATACGAAAAATACACGATGACCAGCAGCGTGATAATCGCGGCGCTGATCGGGATGATGTATTGCACGCCAACGAGCCCAAGCGGAATCAACAGGCTGAGCGCGGCTTCCGGCCCGTATGCCGCAGAGCTTAAGGCGTCCAGGCCGAAGATCGGAATGCCCGCGGAGGGTCCGATCTGTTCGGCGCGCTCATCGCTGGTCTTGAGCGGCTTGCCAACCACAAGGTCGAGGATATTCATGAGGGGTGGGCTCCGGAGCTAGCGGTCTGGTTTGCGCATGGCGCGGCGCGCGCTGAGTTGTTCATTTGCGCCGATTCCGCGGGCAAAGTCAATCGGGTGCGAAGCCTATGGCCGCCGACGAATCACCAGTGCGGCTAGCGCCAGCGGAACAATCGCACGGCCAGCACGAAGCACACCGCAAGCCACAATCCTAGAATCGCCAACTCGCTGCGTACCGCCAGCAATGAGGCGTCCTCCAGCATCACCGAGCGCAGCGCATCAACGGAGGCGGTGAGCGGCAACGCACGGATGATGGGCTGCACCACGTCCGGAAAGCGGCGCGCCGAAAAGAACACGCCGCTGAGGATCCACATGGGGAGCATCGCGGCGTTGGCCACGCCACTGGCCGCTTCCATCGTGCTGAGCCGTGTGGACATCAACAAGCCCATGGAACTGAAGGCCAGCGCCGACAGCACGCAGATGAAAACAATGGCTGCGAGCGAACCGCGCACGGGCACGCCAAACACCAGGTGGCCAAACCCCACGAGAATCGAAATATCAAAGATCAGGAAGAGCAATCGCGAGAGCAAAAACGAGGCCAGATACTCGGTGCGGGACATGGGCGAAGCTACCATGCGCTTGAGCAGTTTTTTCCGGCGCGCGTCGATGATCGGAAAACAAACGCCCCAGATTCCGTTGCCCATGATGTTGGTGGCCAGCAGACCTGGCAGGAGGAAATCGATATAACGCGAGCCCACGCTGGTCTCCAGCTGCTGCGTGGCATGCACGGGATCGAGGCGACCTGCGGCGCGCTGCAGGCTGTCATCCACCAGTGCGCGCGCGGCGCGGCCGTCCGGATTTGTGTTGTCAAAGCGATACAGTACTTCGCGCGGGGCCACTGAGACGATCACCAAAGCCACTTTGCCGGTGGCCAGCGAGTGCTCCGCTGCCTGCGCGTCTTGCACCACTGCGGACACCCCTGGGTTGCCGGCCAATGCACCGGCGATGTTCCGCGCCTCCGCATCGTTCGCCACGTTCACACCGTCAGCGACGATGGCGACCTTGATGACCTCCGGCGCGTGATTACGAAAGGCCACGCCTAGTCCGCTGGCCAGCAAAATGGGGAAAAACAATACCCAGAAAACGGCTTCCGGTTCGCGCCAGAATTCGAGGAAGCGGATCTTCGTCAATTGAAACAACGAACTCCCGGCGCTGGAGGAATTATTCATCGCGCAGATGCCGTCCGGTGAGTGAAACGAAAACATCTTCCAGCGTGGCGGAGTGCGTGCGCAACTCCGTAAGTTGCGCGCCTTGCGCCGCGAGCTTATCGAGTAACGCGGGAAGCGTCTGGTGCAGCTCCGCCACCTGCAGCTGCGTCACCTCACCGACGGTGCTGACGGCGCGCACGCCCCGCAATTGCTGGAGCACGGCGGGCGCTAGAGGCGCGCCTTCCGTGGCGTATTCCACCAGATGCTCGACGCCCAGGGAAGCGATCAGCTTGCGGGGAGTGTCCAGCGCGATGACGCGGCCATGGTCCATGATAGCCACGCGGTCGCACAGCTTCTCCGCTTCGTCCATGTAGTGCGTGGTCAGCAGAATCGTGCGCCCGCCGCTTTTCAGCTGGTTGATCAGGTCCCACAACTGGCGGCGCGCCTGCGGGTCCAGACCCGTGGTGGGCTCATCTAGAAACAAGAATTGCGGGTCGCCGACCAGGGCGCAGGCCAAGGCCAGCCGCTGCTTCTGTCCGCCGGAAAGTTTGCCGACCCGTGCATCGCGCTTCTCCTCGAGTTGCACCAGGCGCAGCAGTTCGGGAACTTCGGCGCTGCGCTGATAAAAACTGCGAAAAAGCGCGAGCGTCTCAAACACGGTGAGCTTTTCGGAGAAGGTGGTTTCCTGCAGTTGGATACCGAGCAACTCTCGTAGTTCCCGCGCTTGGGTGCGCCAGTCGCGGCCGAGCAGCTCCACGGAACCACTGTCCGGATCGAGCAAGCCTTCGCAGATTTCGATGGTGGTGGTTTTGCCGGCGCCGTTGGGTCCGAGCAGTCCAAAGCATTCGCCGGTGTGGACCTCGAGGTCCAGCGAATCGACCGCCACCAGCGCACCGTAAGCTTTGCGCAGTTGGCGGATCTGCAGCGCGATATTGGCTGCCGCGGGGGACATAAGGCCTATCATTATTCCCGATGGCTTGCGGTTGCGCCATTGCTTTCGGCGCGACCGGGCCGCGATTAATCCCGCGTTAACGTTCCGGCTGATATTCCACTGACGGTGTGCGCGCCAGCAGTTGAATCTTCTGGCGCGGCTTGCCACAATCCAAGCGAAAAAGCTCGCTGCAAAAACAAAGTTTGGAAAACGAGGCGACGATGAAGCGAAGCATTTTGGGTTTGCTGGGAGTTGCGACGTTGCTCGCGGGGAGCGGTTTAGCGGCAAACCATCTGTCCGCATTTCCAGCGGCGGGACCTTCGGGATATCACGTGATCAAAAGCATCCCGGTTGCTGGCGACACGGGGTGGGACTATTTGCTGGTGGATAGCGATGCGCGGCGCGTATACGTCTCGCGCGGCACGCACGTGGTGGTGCTGGACGCGGATTCGTATGCCGTGGTGGGCGACATTCCGAATACCGAGGGCGTGCACGGCATCGCCATCGCCGCGGATTTGGGCCGCGGCTTTACCAGCAACGGGCGCGCGAACACCGCGACGATTTTCGATCTGAAGACGCTGAAAGTGTTGGGCACGGTGAATACCGGCAAAAACCCCGACGCCATCTTGTATGACGCGGTGACCAAGCGGGTGTTCACGTTTAACGGCGCCAGCAAGGACGCCACGGCCTTCAGCGCCGCCGACGGAACGGTGATTGGCACGCTGCCGCTGGGTGACAAACCGGAGTTCGCCGTAGCGGACGGCAAGGGCAGCATTTACGCGAACATGGAAAATACGTCACAACTCGTGCAGATCGACGCGCAATCCTTCAAGGAAGTGCACCGCTGGCCGCTGGCGCCGGGCGAGGGCCCTTCCGGGCTGTCCATGGATCTCGCGCACCGCCGGCTATTTTCTACCTGTGACGGAAAAATGCCGGTAATCGACGCGGACAGCGGCAAAATCGTGACGGTCATCCCGATTGGCGACAGCCCGGACGCATCCGGCTTCGACCCCGCGACGCAGTTGGTGTTTGCCTCGAACGGGGAAGGCACGCTTACGGTGGCGCATGAGGATTCACCGGACAAATACACGGTAATCGAAAATGTTCCGACGATAAAGACCGCGCGGACCATGGCGCTCGATCTGAAGACGCACAACATCTTCCTTCCCGCGGCGGACTTTGATCCTCCGGCCCCCGGAGAGCGGCGCGGAAAGATGAAGCCGGGTTCCTTCGTTCTGTTGGTGGTCGGTAAGTAAGCCTGACGGAGATTGTTAACTTTAGTGCGGGTGGCGCCTTCGGGCCAACAGGCCGTTGAATAATCGGCGTGCGCGCGGACGCACGTACTTTCTTCGCCGGCAAAGCTCTCTGCTATAATCGCGCGCAATGGCTGCCAACGAGTCCACCTCGGCAAAGCGCGCGCGGGAGCCCCAGCGTGCGCCGGACGCCCCACGCTTCATCGTCATCGAGGGACCGCTGCGCGTCGGCAAGACCACCCTGGCGCGCATCCTGGCGGAGAAATTGCACGCCCGCCGAGTTTACGATTGCGAAGACAACCCCTTCCTCGCGGAATTTTACAAAGAGAAACCAGGCTCCGCGTTGCGGGCTCAAATGTATTTCCTGATGGAGAGACAAAAGCGCCTCCGTGAGGCGCTGGCCATCGAATCACCGGGCCCGGTGATTTCGGATTTTCTGATGGAGAAGGACCGCATCTTCGCGAACCTCAATCTCGACGACGAGGAGCTGAAGTTATACGAGCGCTACTACGAGGCGCTGACCACGGGAATTCCGGAACCGGACCTGGTGATTTATCTGCAGGCCAAACCGGAAGTGCTGCGCGCGCGCATCGCCAAGAAAGCTTCGCGCGATGAAACACAAATCTCGCTCGAATACATCGGCGAAGTAGCCCGGGCTTACGAACATTTTTTTTACCGCTATGCCGGCTCCGATTTGCTGGTGATCAACACCTCGGACATCGACTTCGTGGAACGTAGCGAGGATTTGCAGCAATTGCTGCGGCGCCTGCAGGATCCCGTGAAGGGTACGCAGTATTATTTGCCGCTGGGCAAGTCGGAGTAAGTCTCCAGGCCAGCGCTGCCGATCAGTCTGCGGGCGCCGGGACGGGCTCCGGGGAAGCTTGGCGAGCTAATTCCAAAATAGTGTTTCGCTGGGCAAAAATGCACAGAGCGATCATCACCCACTGGGCCACAAAAGCCGACGCCCAAATCGCCGGGCGTACGCTCCAAGCCGCGTGGTCCAGATAATAAATCGGCGTAGGCAGGACGAATGCGGTGAAGGCCATCTGGTCGGGACTTCGCAGCACTCCAAAGGACGTGAAGACAATCCACGCACAGGCGTAGAAGACTAGCAGATACAAGACGCCCATGGCCAACGGGCGCTTGCCACGACGCAGAATCATCCATTGTAGAAACTGCGTATCGCGCACAATCCAGGCCGCGAAGAATAGGGACCGGAGAATATTAAAGCCCGTGCTCCATGCGATCAGCGTATCGTGCGCCGCATTGGCGGCCACGGAGACTAGTAGGCTTGCACCAGCCGCCACCAGAAACAGAAATGGCGCCGGCCAGGCCAGATCTACCCACGAGGGAGCCGAGCTCTTCTGGGTGCGCAGCAATCGCCGCGTGCGGTCCCGATTGCGCAATTGCGCCAAGCCGATGGAACCCAGGATCACGCCATTCAGGGTGAGCAGCGTGGCCTGCACGTCAATCAGATTGACTTTCCAGTTGACGAAACCCAGCAGCACCACATTAATGAACGCCACAATCCCGACCGACTGCAACGGCGAATACAGCTCGTACTGCGTGGGGTCGCGCTTGATGTTGCGCGCCAGGGCCAGTAGACACCAGGCACCCAACAGCACATCGATCACGAGCATGACGATGAGGTGGCGCACCGGATGGCCAAAGAACACGTCCGCTATCGAGGCGGACGGCAGGTTGGATTCTTCCCAGATGGTGCTCACGAACGTCGGGGGAGACCAATTTCGCTGTATAACCACTTGGGCAGCGTAAAACGGAGAGAGCGAGCCCAGCCGGAAGAAATAGCTAATTCCCGCGGGCACGCTGGAAATCACACCCAGCACGACCAGCACAAAAATAACCGCCGCCGTGTGCGAGCCGCGCACCGTGAGCAGCGAAATCAGCAGCGCGAAGGCATGAAACGAGATCGCGCCAACCAGTAACACGACATACGCGGCGAGAACGATGGTGGAACTCTGCCGCCCTCTCACCGCCGCGAACATCACGGCCGGCAGCATGCACAAACAAATAAAATAGGTGAACACCGGCGCGCCAAATAGCTTGCCAAGCGTCAACTCTAGTGGCGACAGGCGCGTGACGCGCTGAAAATCAAACGTGTTGTGGTCTTTCTCCCGGTAGATCGCGTTGACGCAGGCAATACCGCCGCCACCGGCGAGTATCAGCGCCTGCAGCCAGAACAGCAGGTGCAGGAGCCCAAAACCCCATCCCGAAGGCCCGGCGGCCGGAATCGACAGATGATTCAGTCCGGCTGCCGCCACCAGTGTCAGCAGACCGACGATGATTGCCGCCACCGCCATCTTCGCTGGTCGCAACTGCGACCGCACATTGCGCAGCACCTCGGCGTTGGCGAGCATCACATCACCTCTCCCGTGGAGAGCCGCGCGAAGAGTTCTTCCAATGAATCGGTTTTTTCCTCGACGCTATACACCGGAGCGCCCGCCAGCACGGCTGCCCGCACCAGCGCGGCAAGCTCGGCATCGCTGCCGGGAAAGACAAATTCCGCGGCGCCCGGACCGGCCTGGATTTCGCTGACGTTCGGCTGCGAAGCCAGCCAGGTTTCCAAAGCAAACTCCGCACTCGCCAGCCGTATATGCACGCGACGGGTCTGCCCCGCGCTGCGCATCACGTCGGCGATCTTTCCATGCCGCAGCAGTTTGCCTTTCTCCAGAATCGCCAGCGAGGTACAAATTTCCTCGAGATCCGGCAGCACATGCGAGGTGATGAAAATGGTTTTCCCGGCGCGATGCACCGCGCGCAGTAAATCCTTCAACTCCAGCCGCGCTTTGGGGTCAAGCCCAGAGGCTGGCTCGTCGAGCACGAGCAACGGCGGGTCGTGCACGATGGCACGCGCGATGCCCAGCCGCTGTTTCATGCCGCGCGAGAGCCCCGCCACATTGGCGTCGTATTTCGTCTCCAGGCCCATCTGCGTGATCACTTCGCGCACCCGCGCGGGAATCTTCTCCGGCGGCAATTTGTAGGCGCGAGCAAAATAGTCCACGTATTCCCACACCTTCAATTCGTCGTACACATTGAAAAAATCCGCCAGGTATCCGATGTGCTCCTGCGCCGCTTCCGGCTGCGCTTCCACGTCAATACCGTTCACTTTGATTTGCCCGGAGGTCGGCAGCATCAAACCGCAAATCATCTTTAGCGTAGTCGATTTTCCGGCGCCATTCGGCCCCACCAGCCCGAATACCTCGCCGTCGGCGACGGAAAGCGTCAGGCGATCCGCCGCGATGAGTTGTCCCGGCTGCCCCGGCGGCAAATCGTATTCCTTCGTTACGTCGTGTAGTTCGATCATAGTTTGTTAGTCCAATCGCGGTTCCGCGCCAGTCTTATTCGTCGCCGCCGATCTCGTCGAAATACGGCGTGCACTCCATCAGCCGCGCTTCGCCGCCATCGTGCACCGCGTAAGACGAATGCTTCGTGCGGTCATAGGTGTTGCGCCAGAGCGACGCCGCACCGTGCACGCCGTCCTTGTTCAGCGCATAAAAGAACAAGTGAAATGTCGACAGCCGCTTCTTGTCGTTGTTGTAGTTGCGTGCCACGCGGTGCAGCGCCTCCAGGCACGCATCCGTCGGAGACATTCCCTTGCGCATCATCTCCACCACCGTGTGGCCGCCGGCAACCTTGATATTCTCCTCGCCCTTGCCCGTGGACCCCGCGCCGCCAACATCCCCGTCCACATATAATCCCGCGCCGATAATCGGCGAATCCCCCACACGCCCGGGAATTTTCCACGCCAGCCCAGACGTCGTCGTCGTGCCGGAAATTTCTCCTTTTTCATTCACCGCCAGGCAATTGATCGTCCCTGTCGGCGGATGCGCCACCAGTTGCTCGATCTCCGCGCGCCACGACAATTTCTCCGGCGTGTCGAACAGCATCGCCATCTTCTCATTCCATTCCGGACTATCCGTGCCCGGTCGCCAGTTTGGCGACGTTTTCGCCTTCCACGCCAGCCACGCGAGCCGCGACTTTTCCGTCGTCAGGCTCATGTCGGTAAAACCTTCGTCTACCGCAAACCGCCGCGCGCCTTCCCCCACGATCATCACGTGATTGGTGCGTTCCATCACGGTTTTTGCCAGCAGCGCCACGTTCTTGATGCGCCGCACGCTGGCCACCGATCCAGCGCGCCGCGTCGGGCCATGCATCACGCTGGCGTCCAGCTCGGTGTCGCCTTCCTCATTCGGCAAACCGCCAAAGCCCACCGACGTATCGTTGGGGTCGTCTTCCACCACCGTCACCGCGGCCACCACCGCGTCCAGCGTGTCGCCGCCGCGCTGCAGCACCTCCATGCCTTTACTGAGCGCATGCAGTCCATTCGCGCTGGAAATAATCACCGGCCGCTTACCACTGATTCCAGCCGCTGCCGCCACTGCTCCGGCATCCGCGGAACTCCCACCGCGCGAAACTGTCTTGCCAAACAGCGCGGGCGCACCAGCAGCCGCGCTCCCCGCCAGCGAAGTCAGAAAAAACTTCCGTCGCGTCCAGAGTCCCATTCGGCACCCCTTAGTTTGAAGAGAATTCCGGCCCGCTTGCTCTATGAGACGCTTTTCACGGCCAGTTTGTTCCACACTTCCATTCGCAGCGATGCTTCACTCCACCACAACCCGCACAAACTTCTTCTTTCCAACACGCAGCACAAAGTTGCGCGGTACATTCAGTTCGATGCTGTACCGCGGGTCAGTTATGACTTGTCCATCGAGTTCCACAGCTTTCTGTTCTACCAACCGACCCGCTTCCGCCCGTGACTTCGCTAAGTCGCACACAACAATGAGACCCGCAATAGTGGTGGGCCAACTTCTAGCGAGCTGTTTCACACGCATTTCTTCCGGCGCCTGCCGGTCGCGAAACACGCGCTGAAAATGCTCCGCCGCCTTCTGCCCCGCGTCCCGCCCGTGAAAATCGCCAATCACTTCCGTCGCCAGCTTCATCTTCAAATCCATCGGATGCACGGCACCGGACGCAACCTGCTGCCGCAACACCGCAATCTCCTCCGGCCGCCGGTCCGTCACCAATTCGTAGTACGACCACATCAACTCGTCCGGAATGGACATCAACTTCCCAAACATCTCGTCCGGCGCCTCGGTAATCCCGACATAATTCCCCAAGCTCTTCGACATCTTCCGCGACCCGTCGAGCCCCACCAGAATCGGCATGGTCAGTGCCACTTCGGAAGGCAGCCCGTACTCCTTCTGTATATCGCGGTGCACCAGCAAATTAAATTTCTGCTCGGTCGCGCCAATCTCCACGTCGGACTTCAGCGCCACCGCGTCATAGGCCGTTAGCAGCGGGTACAGCAGCTCGTGCACCGAAATCGGCTGATTGCTCGCCAGCCGCGAACGAAAATCTTCGCGTTCCAGCATGCGCGCCAGCCGGTAGTGTCCGCAAAGCCGTACCACGTCATAACTCGAAAGCTTGTCCAGCCACTCGCTGTTGTAGCGCACCTCGGTCTTCTGCGGATCGAGCAGCTTGAACACCTGCGCCAGATAGGTCTTCGCGTTCACATCCACTTCTTCCCGGCTCAGCGGAGGCCGCGTCTCCGACCGCCCCGTGGGGTCCCCGATCATCGCGGAAAAATCGCCAATCAAAAAAATCGCGGTGTGGCCCAAATCCTGAAACTGTTTCAACTTGCGAATCACTACCGTGTGGCCCAGGTGAATATCCGGCGCCGTCGGATCCACTCCCAGATACACGCGCAACGGTTTCCCCGTTTTCAGCGAGTTTTCCAGCTTGGCCTTCAGGTCGGCTTCCGGGATAATCTCCGCCACGCCTTTTTTCAGGTAGGCCAGTTGCTCTTCCACGGATTTGAAATGTTGCGCAGCAATATCGGTCATAAGATTTGTTAGGGCTCGGTCCGTGTCACCCGCCGCCCGGTAATTTTGTATTTCCCCGCGAGCACCAGTGTAACGGCTTCGCTATAAATCCGATGCTCTTCCCGCAAGATTCTCTCCGCCAGCGAAGCCTCCGTATCGTCGTCGCGCACCGCCACCGCCGCCTGCAGAATAATCGGCCCGGCATCCAGGTTTTCGTCCACAAAATGCACCGTGCAGCCCGCAAACTTCGCCCCATACTCCAGCGCCTGCTTCTGCGACTCCAGCCCGGGAAACGAGGGCAGCAGCGACGGATGAATATTCAAAATGCGATTCGGAAATGCCGCCACAAAATAAGGCGAGAGCAGCCGCATGTACCCCGCCAGGCACACCAGTTCCACTCGATATTCCTGCAATAGCGCTACAACTTGCCGATCGAAAGCTTCCCGCTCCAGTCCCTTGGACGGAATCACCCGCGCGGCAATATTGCGCGCCCGTGCGCGCTCGATCCCCGGCGCGCCTTCGCGATTGCTCACCACCACGGAAATTTCCGCATCTGGGATGCGCCCGGCGTCAACGCTATCCGCCAGCGCCTCGAAATTCGAGCCCCGTCCGCTCAACAGCACGCCGAGCCGCTTGGTCATAAGCCAAGAAAATTAGCATATATGCTCGCGCCGTCATAACCTCAGAGCCACAAAGTCACAGTACAATCGCGAACGCGAGCACGCGGGAGATTTCGCAGCATGTCGACGGCAGCAAACCTACTCAGCACAGAAGCTAGAAACGAGACGCGCGACGACCGCTGGACCGTCGCCGCCATCGCCATGCTCGCCTTCATGCTCACCGACGTCGGCCACGAAGTCCTCGGCCACGGCATCGGCTACGTCCTCGGCGGCGGCCATTCCTGGCTGTCCACCACCACGCGCATCGTCGGCGATACGCGTCTCCCCGATCCCGGCTGGCGCATCCTCGATCTTGGCGGTCCTGCCGGAAATCTACTCTTCGCCGCACTGGGCTGGCTCGGCCAACGCCTCATTCGCGGCTCCGCACCGCGCATCCGCTTGCTCTGCCTGCTAGTGCTCGCCTTCAGCCTCTACTGGGCTTTCGGCTACATGATCTATTGCGGCGTCTTGGGCCACGGCGATTGGTTTGCCTTGATTGACGGCGCAAAACTAGAATGGCTCTGGCGCGTCGCGCTATGCGTCGTCGGGATAGCTCTCTATCGCGCGACAACTTTTCTAGTGGCCGCAGAATTCCATTGGCTCGTCTCAGCCAATGAGCATTCGTCAACATCGCGCGTACGCCACCTCGCCACCGTCTCGTATCTCGCCGGCGGCGTAATCGCCTGCCTCGGCGCCATGCTCGACCCACATGGCCCAATGGAAATGCTCAACTCCGGCGCCGCCAGCAGCTTTCTCGCCACTCTCGGCCTACTTCGCACGCCGCGCTTCTTCCCTCGCGCGCCGGACCGCCCGGTAAACTCCTCAGCCCCGATAAACCGTAGCGTCGCCTGGATCGTAGTCAGCTTGGCAATCGCCATTCTTTATATCGTGGTCCTCGGCCGCGGCCTAAGGATCACCTTCTAAGCTGCATTTGCGCTCGCAGTCTAGCTTCTACGCTTCGTCGATGAGCGCAAATTCCACACGCTTGCGGATCGGATCTATGCGCTCCGCGCGCACTCGTACCGGGTCGCCCAGATGCCACGAGCGCTGCGCCGGAGGCTTCGCGCCGCGGCCTTTGCGCGATGGACCCGAGCGTTCGCGGTACTCGCCTCCCCCGCCGGACATCGCCACGATCGAGTGATCGAATTCACGGTACGTGCAGCGCGCGCCGGCCGCTTCCTCAAGCGCGGCGATCGGCAGCAGCCCTTCCACGAACACTTCCGCCAATTCCACGAAGCAGCCGAATTTCTGCACCGAAATGATCAGCCCCGCATATTCCTCTCCAAGGTGCTGCTCCATGAACTGCGCCGTCTTCCAGTCCATCAGTTCGCGCTCCGCACCCGCCGCACGCCGTTCCGCTTCAGAGCTTTCCGTGCCAATCTCGCGCAACTGAATTTCTGTATAGCGCACCGCCTCGGCACCCAACGGCGGACGTGCCACTTTTTCCGGCAGCGCCTGCCGCGAAAGTTCCTGCGTGGGCGTGTGCCCGCGCCCGCTGCCTCCGCTTGCGGATTTGCTCTCCGGATTTTCCAGCGCCCACTTCAAAATCCTATGAATGATCAGATCCGGATATCGCCGGATGGGCGATGTGAAATGCGTGTATTCGTCAAAACCCAAGGCAAAATGTCCCAGCGGATCGGCCGCATACCGCGCTTGTTTCAAGGACCGCAGCATCAGGTAAGACAGGATGCGCTCCTCGGGCTTGCCCATGATTTTCTTCACCAGCCGCTGGTAATGCTGCGGCGTGATAGCCACTTCCGCCCCCGCCAGGCTGACCTTCATTTCGCGGTCGCGTCCGTAGCCTTTCGCGTCGTGGCCCCGCGACCCACGCCCGCCGGACGGTTTACGCCAGGCGCGCGTCGGCGCCGGAACGCTGCCGTGCCGCACGGTAATTTCCCTGCGGTGCAAATCTTCCACCCCCAGCGAGTAGCCAAACGCCCGCGCCAGTTCTTCAAACTCCAGCACCTTCCGCGCATCCGGCTTTTCGTGCACCCGGTGTAGCGCCGGAATCGCCCGGTGCAGCAGGTAACCGTCCACCACGCGGTTCGCCGTCAGCATGAACTCTTCAATCAGCCGGTTAGCGATATTCCGCTCGCTGCGCTGGATGCTCGTCATCCGTTGCTGCTCGTCGAAGGCAATCACCCGTTCCGGCAAATCAAAATCGATCGACCCATGCTCCGTGCGCCGCGCGTTCAGCAGCAGCGCCAGCGCTTTCATATCCCGGAAGCGCTCCACGTGCGCGGCATAGCGCTGCATCATCTCCGCATCCGCTTCCAGTATCTTGTTGACATTGGTGTACGTCATGCGCTCCGCGGAGCGGATAATCCCGGACGTCAGCCGAGAGCCGCGGATATTCCCGTACTGATCGAGCTCGACGAGCGCGCTCATCACCAACCGGTCTTCCTGCGGCTTCAGCGAGCAAATACCGTTCGACAGCGCTTCCGGCAGCATGGGCACGGCGCGGTCCGGAAAATACACCGACGTGCCGCGCAGACGCGCTTCCTGATCCAGCGCGCTCCCGCTGCGTACGTAGTGCGCCACGTCGGCGATGTGCACCTGCAGATGCCAGCCACCGTCGGCGCGCTTTTCCACGTATACCGCGTCGTCGAAATCCCGCGCCGTTTCGCCGTCAATCGTCACGATAGGCAGGTGGCGAAAATCCTCGCGCTCCTGCAATTCCGAGTCAGCGGGTAGTTCCGCGCGATGCTCCGCCTCCGCAAGCACTGCGGCAGGAAACTCGTAGGGCAGGTGGTGCTTGCGGATAATAATTTCGGTATCGACCCCCAGTTCGCCGGGCCGCCCGAGAATTTCCAACACGCGACCGATGGGCGTCGCTCCGGCGCGCGGGAAGCGCAAAATTTCGCAGTTCACCACCGCCCCATCCAGTTCCTCCAGGCGCGGAATACGTTTGCGGTTGCGCGGGTCCTGCAGTTCCAGCTGCGGATGGCTCGCCCGCAGCTTTTCTAGCAGCGCGGCCGTCAGCTCCTCGCCAAACGGTATTTCAATCTCGTGTTGCAGACGCGCGTCATACGGCAGCACCACGTTGTAGCGTGGACCGTAGCGGAACAGCCCCACGACTTTCGCGTGTGCGCGGTCCAGAATGCGCACGATGCGGCCCTCAGCGCGCTGCCGCTCGCCGAATCCCCCGCGCCGTTGAATCTTCACAACCACGTGGTCGCCGTGCATGGCATCGTCAATCGCCAGCCGCGGAATAAACACGTCGCCGTCCAGCTCAGAAATGGGCTCGTCAGGCACCACAAACCCGTACCCGTCGTGATGCAAAAGCAGCTTTCCGCGCACCTCGTCACGCGCCAGGCTCTCCTTGCGAACCGTTACATCGCCCCCGCTGCCGCCAGCAGCGTCGCGCCCGCTGGATGGCCGCTTCTCCCGCTCCCCGGAAGCCCCGGCTTGTCGTCCCGCCAAGCGGTAGCGTCCGCCGGGGACTTCATCGATCGCGCCTCGTTTCTTCAGCTTTCCCAGCATCTTGAACAAAGCATTCTGATCGGCCTTGCGCAGGTGTAGCGCCTGAGAAATCTCCCGCGCCGCCGCCGGATTACTGCTAACTCGCAGAAAACGAAGGATATCGTCGGGATTTAGGTGAGAGGTTCTGGTCATGCGGCGGCACGCGAGCGTTCGGGGATTCGGCTTTCCACAGCGATTCTAAACTTTTTTCGCCAACCCAGGAACTTTTTTCCCGTTTTCCGGGTTGTATGGGCAGGCCAACACACGACCGGCGAATCACCCTCCGTCAGATTCGCCGGTACCCCTTAACTGGGGACATGGGAGAGCGCGGGACGACCTGGCCCGCCTCTCCCCCTTTTTTGCGCTCCTTCTCGTCGCCCCGTCACTTTTGGCCCACACCGTTCATCGACCTTGATAGACTGATGCCCGCATCCCGCGCTGCCACTCGCGACTGCGCACGGTTCGAATGAATATCATCTAGTACTGGGTCTTGACAAGTAAACGACATCGTGCTACCTTCCAACGTGAACTTTCCTCTCCCAGCCCCGTTCCTAACCTTTGCAACAACCGCAACCACAAATCTGTGTTCGCCAAATTCACCCTTTTGTTTTGATAACGATACAAATTACTCCCCGCGCAAACCCTTTCCTTTGATAACGATACAAATTCCCCTACCGTACACCCCAACCTCCTCCCAAAATCCACCACCAGTTCTGCCGCTAACTCCAACGCCACTAATGTTTTACGGGCGAAACGCGACCGAGAGGCAGCCTTGGCGCTCAAACGGTGAGGCAGCGATGACTCATTGCACCAGGGAACCCGCCGCATGAACATGACTGCAGTTCAGACGCGAGCCCTCGCGGAGATTTGCCAGACCTTTTTCCCGGCGGAAGAAGGCTGGCCCAGCGCCAGCGACATGGGCGTAGCGGAAGCCATTGCCGCGGCGTTGCCCGACCCCGCGGTAACCGGCCGCAGTCAACCGCTTTTGCAATTGCTCGACGTCTGGAACTCGCGCCTGCACAGCCTCTTCACCGTAGCGCGCCTGGCGCCATTTTCCCGCTTGCCTCACGACGTGCGCACTCGCATGTTGCTCGATTGGTCGGACAGCGCGCTGGCCACCCGCCGCGGCGCGTTTCAGGCCTTGCGCAAAGCCGTCGGCTACTTGTACGTGATGCTGCCGGGCAAAAATGGCGCGCCCAGCCCGGTATGGTCAAAG
>Ga0181537_10002204_pt1 | contig 17304 bp, 14 predicted proteins | sample PEATcosm2014_Bin_39_FD_119765 | JGI IMG/M metagenome (GOLD analysis project Ga0181537, IMG submission 119765) | Peatland microbial communities from MTU Mesocosm Facility, Houghton, MI, USA - PEATcosm2014_Bin23_10_metaG | ecosystem: Environmental > Terrestrial > Soil > Wetlands > Peat | place... | reverse complement strand
GGTCATCCGCAGGATTTACGATTACCCTAAATTGCCAACCCCAGAAGAACGATCACGTCATTGATCTGGAAATGGCGCTCGGGTGCTCTATTGCCGGCTGACAGATACTCTCACCGCCGCCTTTGACCTTCAACGAAACGGCCTGAGTAGTATCCGCGCCGCCGCGTCCATACGAAGGTGCTTTACTCAAGCGGACGAAGAATGAGACGTCGCCCGAAAAGCCTCGCGTCAGTCGAATAGGCGCCAGGCCCAAGCAACAAAAGCGAGATTGTCATCAGAACATGAAGAAATATATCCATGTTGGCCTGTAAAGTCGACGGTCTGAGAGCAGTCAACTGCAAGACAATGGCCCCGATACAGGCTACTGGCGTAAGCATGCCCAAACAGAGGCTGATCGTGAGAGTTGCGACAACGAGGCCCCGAAACATCGGGGAGTTTAGTACCCCAAATTCAGAGATGTTCATTAGGAGAGTTCCCACTACCGTTAGCCGTAGAATCAGGAGAGCGAGGCCAACAGCGCCTGCCGGAAACGTTGAGAAAAGTCTTTGCACCATTGGAGATTACTACGGCATCGCCAACCTTGAATGACCCTGTGGGGCTTCTTGCGCATAGCCCTTTCGAGTCATTACCTCGATGCCTTGTAATAATGGCCACAGGCCATGTTGTAAATCGCATCGTTAGGTGTTTTTTCTCGTGGGCTTAAGGTCGACGCTGGAATCGCTCTTGTTCCCATTCTTGAAGAAAGCCTTGCGGGGGTCGTCTGCTCTCTGTACCGTTTCATGCAGTAGATCGTGCAGTGCGCACGCTCTCTTCGTGGCGAATTTTAATCCTCGGGCAATTCGAGAAGGTGTTGCGAAAGTTTGTGACTTAGAAAGATCGGAATGGCCGCCAGCAAAGGCGGCGGAGAGATCCGAGATCGGCTTCGGACGACGCCCGTCAATCGCAAAAGCGATATCGCACAAGATCGGCTATATGCACTAAGATTTCGAGGCACCGTGAATTCTTTGGCCTTGCGGAAATGGCAAAGATGGGCGATTCAAGTCGTCCTTGCATGCGCTTGTGTCGATTGTGGAGTTGGAGACGCTCAGGCGTTTCTGGTTAAACCAAAGCCGTTCGAAAGCCAGTATCACAATTCCTGGACAGTCCGTGAAGGCATACCCTCTTTTCTCTGGCATGTGGCTCAGACCTCGGACGGCTTTCTTTGGCTTGCGTCTGAAACAGGATTGTATCGATTTGACGGCTTGGAATTTACAAAGTTCTACACGTCACATGGCCAAGATTCGAGTACAGACAAGACAGTCACTGGTTTGCTACCGACAGCAGACGGCGGACTGTGGGTAACCTATCGTTTCGGCGGCGCGGATTTCATCAAAAGTGGATCCGTCAGCAATTATCCTTCTGGCCCCGAATTCGCGCAGACCATCTACGCACTGGTTCAGGATAAGAACAACAATGTTTGGGGAGCAACTGCATTCGGGCTCATGCGTTTCGACGGTGTCCGCTGGAGTCGCGCAGATGAGAGTTGGGGTGTCCTCTTCAAACAGGTGATGCACTTGCGGGTTGATCCCGAGGGAACTCTTTGGGTCGATGACGGAGCTTCTTATTACATTCTTCCTCGGGGCGGTAAGCGGTTCCTAGCTACGCACATTCGCTCAGGAAGGGTAGCTTTCGCGAGCGATGGTAACGGCTGGGTCGCTGTCGATGGTGCAGGTCTCTTCCGAATGAAACATTGGGCAGACGGTCGTTGGACTGAAGGAGAGTTCCTGATGAAAGAAAATATTTCGTCGGTGCTTTCGGCTGGGGATGGCTCTCTATGGATCGGCGCTCACGATGGAGTCTGGCGCATCGACCCCTTGGCCGCTCGTTCTGCAGCGCCGCTCTCCCTGGCCGCAACTCAGCGATTTGATACTGAGAACGGACTCACAGACGATTACGTCTACGAACTTATGGAAGACCACGAAGGGAGCATCTGGGCGATCACTCAGAAGGGGCTCGATCAGTTCAGGAATTCGCCCATAACAAACGCCGATTTACCTGCTGGCATGATCTGCATTTCTATCTTGAATGACGAAAACGCGATCCTTGTGGGATCGTCATTTCCTTCGAAGGTGCCGCTGGTTCGTATCGATGAAAGTGGCGCGACACCGATTAGTGCGCCTTTCAAATTAGTCCAACAAATGTACCGGGATCGCAGCGGAGCGGTGTGGCTCAATACGAGGCGCGAGCTCTGGCGTTACTCCGAAAAGAAGATCAGGCAAATACCTCTTCCTCCCACCGAGCCAACTGTTAACCGGGATATTCAGACCATGACAATGGACGACTCAGGCACTCTCTGGACATCTTTCGTTAACGGCGGAACGAATGAGGTGTATCGATATGCTCATGGAGGCTGGTTGCCGTTCCTAGGTGATTCTCGATTTCCAAACGCATCTGTAATAACCATGTTCACTGATATCCATGGTCAAGTCTGGATGGGATTCAATCAAAGTCGCATGGCCGTCGTAACTGAAAAATCAATCCAATACTACGGTATCGAGAATGGCTTGCACGCCGGCACCGTATTTGCGATGGCGGAACATGGAGATCACGTTTGGATCGGTGGCACGGAAGGACTCGATTACTTCTCCAAGGGCAGGTTTCAGCAGATCGTGACAGATGGCGGCGCTCGCTTGTCGGGGATTACTGGCATCGTCGAAGCGGAGAATGGAGATCTTTGGCTCAGCTGCGCCATCGGCATCGTAGAAATCGACGCATCGGAAATAAAAGCCGCGCGCGATTCAGAGTCCTATCGCGTGCGGATGAGAGTTTTCAACAGTCTGGACGGCTATGTTGGTGCCCCTACAGTCCGATGGCAGGCCTCCACCATCGTTCAGACTCAGAACCACCGAATTTACTTCGCCTCCCCTAACACTGTTGCCTGGATCGATCCCTACAGAATCTACAAAAACGCCGTGCCGCCATGCACCTTTATTACATCGGAAACGGTCGATGGGCACGTCTATGAGGATGCTGCTTCATTGAAGATCTCGAGAAGCGCCCAAAATATTCAAATCAATTACACGGCCACTAGCCTCTTGATACCGCAGAGAGTGCAGTTTCGCTACAAGTTGGAAGGGTTCGACAGGGATTGGCAGCAGGTCGGGACCAGAAGACAGGCATTTTATTCACGACTGCCGCCGGGGCATTACAGCTTTCACGTCCTGGCTTCCAACAACGACGGCGTCTGGAGTACATCAGAGGCAACTTTGCAATTCAGCGTTCTGCCGGCTTTTTTTGAGACATGGTGGTTTCGCTGGCTTTGTGTCGTCGCGGTGGCTGTGCTTTTCGTGGTGGCGTACCTTGTTCGAATCAGACGGTTGGCAGCGCAGATCAAAAGCAAACTGGTTGAGCGTCTGGCCGAACGCGAACGCATTGCCCGAGATCTCCACGACACCTTCTTTCAGAGCATCCAGGGCCTACTTCTCCGTTTCAATACCGGGACGGCCCGGTTAAGTCCAGATGAGCCAGCGCGGCAGATTCTAATGGAGGCCCTGGAGCAATCTGATCGCGTCATGGCGGAGGGACGAGAACTCGTCCTCGATCTGAGTTCCACCATTACGGACTCATCGGATCTCCAGGATAGCCTCGCCCGCGCTGGAGAAGAGTTCAAGGCGTTGGGTAAATCAGAATACAAGGTAATCATCTCCGGCGGACCCCGCCCATTGCATCCGGTTTGTTCGACGGAGCTAAGCCGTCTTGGAAGAGAGGCGATTTACAATGCCTTCCGCCATGCTCATGCGCGCACCATAGAAGTGGAACTCGTCTATCAGGACGGTTCTTTGAATCTGCGGATCCGAGATAATGGCATCGGGATCGATGAGCAGGTCTTACATGATGGCGGTCGTGCTGGACATCTAGGAATGGTTGGAATCAAGGAACGGTCTAATAAACTAGGCGCCAAGCTCAGCATCTGGAGCCAGCGTGGAAGTGGAACCGAAATTGAAGTGTCTGTAGCCGCCTCCGTTGCATACGTGATGCCGGAACGAAAGACGCTGCGAGGGTGGTTTCTCAAGTGGGTCCAAAGGAGCAGCTAGTCTCGTGCTCGTCAGGGCGAGTAGATGTGGAGTTCGGCCATCATGCTTCCGCAACCCCGCGTAGCTTGCTCGTCAAGCTTTGCTCCTAAAAATGGAGCTTCAGCGCAACCTGCATGGACCTCGACCCGCCCAATTGGTAGATGGAGCTCAGACCTCCCAGTTGACTGCCAAGCGTGGTGTAGGCTTGACCGAAGAGCGATCCATTATCGAGCGAATTGTATATAGAACCGAAGCTCGAATGATTGAAGATGTTGTACGCTTCGGCTCGGAACTGAAGTCCTACTCGGTCAGTGAAAGGGAAGTTCCTTCGTACCGTCATATCCGCCTGCACAGCGTCAAATCCCCTCGCCGAGTTGCGGCCTCCATTTCCCTCAATCACGTGGCCATAGGCGTCGTCTCTTTCTTCGAAGGCCTGTGGGTTGACCTGGCGGCCAGCCGGAACCAGTTCATTTTGAATGTAGAGTGGCTGAGATAAAACACGGTCTGGATGAAAAAACAGCCCCTGCCCTGAACTGTTATCGACTGTCATTTTGGAGATGATATCAACAGGTAATGCAGAACGGGCGGAAATGCGAGCGTCAAAGGACCAGTTGGCAAGGGCATAGGAAGCCCATGCATTGCAGTGGCATCCTGGAACATCGTAGGAGAGCGCCGCTTGGAAGTCGTTTCGAATGTCAAAGTCCGAAGGCCCGCGTTCCAATTCGTAGACAGTGAAGTTAGTGCTGGCGTCGTCCAGCGAGTGCGACCAGGTATAGCCGAAAAGGGCCTGAAATCCATGCGACATAGCACGCTGGAAGCGAACTTGAAGCGATTGATAGTTTGCATTTGCACGGTTGGTCGTCAAATAAAGTCCGTTACCAGAGATGAAGTTTGGGTTCCCTAACAGGTCAGGACGATAGAAGTTCTGCGTAAGCAGACGTCGTGAGGCGGACGCCACATAATTAATAGTCAGCGTCTGTCGTTCTCCCGCTTGTTGCTCCAAGGCAGCGTTCCACTGCAATGTATACGGGGACCTGAGGTGGGGGTCGAAGCCCCAAACTGCAACGTTGTAGGGCGCGCTTGCATTCGCTTGTGGGACGCTATCGATCTGAGCCGTGGTCAGCGGAAACGGCTCTCCATTGAAGGACTTGTAGCCAGTTGTGCCCACACCGTAGTAGCCGTCCGCTGCGAGTTCCGTGCCGGTGTCATAAAACAAGCCGGCTCCTGCGCGCACTACCATACCATTTCGCTGACCGCTGCGGGCCTGATATGCGACCCCCAGGCGTGGTGCGAAATTTGTGTAAACCGTTTGCCAGAGAGGTGTTCCTCTGGGTGCAAGCATCAATGTCGTAAGATCGGTAATCTGGTCGACAGTGTAGGGAGTGTTGCCCTTTGCATCATGCGGTGCTGGATTCAACTCCCAACGCAGGCCACAGGAGAGACTCAGGCGATCAGTCATCTTCCACTCGTCTTGAATAAAGAGCGAAGTGTTCGGATACACGGCCTTCATGTCGATCGACTGCTTGTACATGTTGATGCCGTCGGTCTGATTCGAGAGCACGGCGGCCTCGGTAAAGTAAAACCCAACCTCCCACAGCGAAGGGAGTTGCTCAGAAGCGATGAGTCTGCGGTAATCGACACCATACTTGAAATTGTGCCGCCCGAGTGTATTCGTAAATGTGTCCACGACATTAACCTGCCTCTCGCGATTGGATTGCGGCTCCAGCAGGTAGTAAGGATACAGGTCGTAGAACAGAAAAAACGTAAGCCAGCTATTGGATTGGAGACCTGGAATGCCTGAAAGATCGAGAGGGATCGCGCCACCGAAGTTATCGAGTCTTCGTGAGGACTTGTAATCGTTACCCGTTACATTGAATCGAAACTCATTGTCCAGTTTCGACGTGATGATGCCGGACGCTCCGAGCGTGACCGTCTTTAAGTCGATGATCGTTGCGTTGACCTGCGCCAGGTCAGAGGGCTGGCGCGATGTGCTGTTCGAAGGCGAATCGCTATAGCGGCCAAAGATCTTGAACTTGTCGCTGAAGCTTTGGTCGATGCGAATGCTGTTCGTGTCGATGGAACTTGGCGCACTATAACCAGCCGTGTAGTAAGACAACCCATCGCCATTATCCGGCAGGTTTGATACAGGAAAGGACGCCAGGAATGGTTGCAGACCGGCGGGCGCATTGTGTCTCAGGTTGGCGCTCGGGACTTCATAGACCTGCGATGGAGTCGGGTCGATAAGACGCAGGCCTTCGTAGGAATAGAAGATGAACGTCTTTTCGCGCCCGTTGTATAGGTGGGGAATGTCGAGAAAGCCACCGAGTGCGCCGCCGAAGTCATTTTGCCGCAAGGCCTGCTTCGGGATCGCTGGTGAGTTCGTATATCCATTGAACCAATCATTGGCATCAAGAGCGTCGTTGCGGAAATAGTCAAACGCCGTACCGTGATACTGGTTGGTACCCGAGCGAGTCTGAAAGGAGAATTGTCCCCCGGGAACGCGCCCATATTCGGCGGAATAGGTCGACGTGGTGGAGCGGAACTCCTCCAGCGCATCGATCGAAACCATGCTTTGTGTAGTCCCCAGCGCCGTCTCGCCGGGCGTCGCACCTGCGAAACCGGCACCCGTATACCCTGACGAGGAGACGCTTGCGCCGGTGTTTGCGCTCACACCATCCACGGTGAAGTAATTGGCCTCGGTGCGTTGACCATTTACACTGAGTTCGCCACTCTGACCGACCCCCTGTGAAGGCACAAGCAAGACACCCGGCGCTAGCGTTACCAGTGATTGGAAGCTGCGCCCATTCAAAGGAAGATCTTCGATGAACTGACGGTCGATCACCGTGCTCACACTGGCATCCGTGGTGTTTAGGGCGACTCCGCTTCCGTCTACCGTGACGGACTGACTGGTTTCTCCAGGATGCAGAATGAAGTCCATTGACACCTTGCCAACTACGCTCAACCGCAGATTGCGGACCACTTCCGTCTCGAAAGTCGGTGCCTGGATGGTGATTTGATAAACACCCGGGACGAGGGGAGGGGAGAGATAGCGGCCCTCCCCATTCGACTTCGTCACCCACTTTACCTGTGTCGCACTGTTCACGATTTCAATGGAAGCACCCGGAATAACGGCTTTTGCGGAATCGGTGACAGTGCCTGCCATCTGGGCGCTCTGCCCCCAGGCAGGTGGCGTCACAAATCCAAGGGATAACGACAAGAAAGAAATGGAGATCCGACTCAATCGGAAATGACGGCCAGCCATTCAGCACCTCTCCACATGGGAGGCTGGCGAGTATCGACACCCCGTTGGTAGCCGGCAGCCCCGAGTTGTCGATCTTGGACACTCATAGCGCTTGGTGACGCGCCAATTCGATCGGCTGGGCTTGCTCACCGAGAATATTACATATATATCAGAGATGCGTGGCTGTGAATCGCAGTCTTAATGCGTTATTTAATGTTTGGTGTGCTCTGAAAATGAACGAGCCGTATCCACTCCCCCATCTCAACGTACACCGCTACAAAGCGAAAGTGTGCAGAACTCAACACACCAAGGCGCTCCGCAACTGTGCGACTCTCCCCGGTAAGTATTCCGGTATCGCCATGAATTCGAACCTCTTCACCCGTCAGTTCAATCGACTTGAAGGTCAAACCGCTTTCTCGCAAGTCGCGGAGGATCTCATCCTTGCTGAAGACAGATCCATCGGGTCGTACGAGCATGTAATCGTCTGAATAGAAATTCGATAGGGCTTCCAGATCATTGTTGAGCAACGCTGCATAGAAGACGTTTCGGTGGGTCGACAGCACACCCTGCTTCGTCATGAGACTCCTTGATCTTCGAGCTGCGAAAGCGTGAATGGTGCCTGTTGCGAGGCACCACCGATTCGCGACCATTCCAGACAGCTTGTGGCCTTGGTCCTGTCAGCTCGGGTGTAGGGCGCTCTCAAGGTAAGTCGATCGCCTGTGATAGCAACATGCCGCAAATGCCGGTGCCCGACGAGATTCGGCAAAAATGCTACCGACGGCAGATGGGTTACAGTCGCATGTTTTTCGTCAACGTCGTAGCGTCCGCAGTAGCCAATGTACCCACGACCGAATGCCTCGTACTCCTCCGGACTCCAAGTGTCCCACTTCACAGAATCTGACGACACGCGTCCAGGATCCATCAGCTGAGCCGAGACAAAGCCGTCAGAAGTGTAAATCAGTATTCCGGCTGGTCTGGACCCGAACGGCTGGACCGCGCTGGCGCCCTGGGTAATGTCGGTGTAGCTATTCAAAGCCCACACTCCAACTAAGACAGATCTGATCGAGACGACGGGCATGCTCATTGATAGACGTTCGAGATGAGACATAACAACTCCTTGACGGTATGGATGTTCTGCGAGCGCGACTATGCCTGCGACTCGGCGTAGGTTTGGTAATCGGTGTAGCCTGCTTCGGCGCCCCCGTAGAAGGTGGATCGATCGTATTTGTTCATTAGCAGTTCATCTCGGATGCGTTCGACGAGGTCAGGATTGGCTATAAACATCCGTCCAAAGGCAATGGCATCCGCTTCTCCCTCTGAGACAGTTTGGGTTGCTGATGACGGCGTGTAAGCTGCAGCCGAGATCAGGGGACCTCTGAAATTGGAACGGAAGAGTTGGGCATTGTTTAGAGCTTCTTCATGCAACCCCTCCCCAAGGCCGATCTCGGAACCCCGACCTTCGATCAGGTGAAGATAGGCAATCTTCCGTTCATCGAGGGCGTTGATTGCGATTCCAAATAAATGTAATGGATTGGTATCGTGAATACCACCGTACTGGCCGAAGGGAGATAGGCGGACACCCAACCGATTGGTACCGATAGCTGCGCTGACTTTGTCGACTATTTCAAGCAAAATGCGAATGCGGTTCTCCGCAGGGCCGCCATATTCATCTGTGCGTTTGTTCGTACCATCCTGCAAGAATTGGTCGATGAGATGACTGTTGGCAGCCTGAATCTCGACGCCGTCGAAACCTGCCTCGATTGCATTGACAGCGGCCTGAACAAAGCTTTCAACGATCGCCGGAATCTCGTCCGTGTTAAGAGCACGCGGAGTTTCGGTTGGAACCTGCTTGAATTCATTCGTAAATGCGGGCAAATCCGGTGGGATCGAAGATGGAGCAACAGGAAGACTGTTGTCAGGCAATAGCGACGAGTGCGAATTGCGGCCATTGTGAGCTATCTGCAGGAAGATTCTCCCGCCTTTGGAGTGGACCGCACCCGTTACGAGTCGCCATCCTTTGATTTGATCCTTCGTATAAATCCCCGGTGCGCTTGGATAGCCCTGTCCTTGATGACTTACCGCTGTGCCCTCGGCGATGATCAGGCCCGCCGAGGCACGCTGTGCGTAGTATTGTGCATTGAGTGCCGTCGGAACGTTCCCGGTGCCGGCCCTCATTCTTGTCAAGGGCGCCATGATGATCCGGTTCGGCATTTGGATGGTTCCGAGTTGCAATGGAGCGAATAGAGCGTCGTGATTCATAAGATTATCCCGTCTGCGATCTTTAGAGCCGTGATTAAGTAAACGGTTGAGGTCAGATCAGTTTGAGGGCTACGAAACCTTGATTTCGCCCATATCGATTTTCACCAAAAGCGGATCCATCACCGGCTTGTAGTCGCCCTCATACGCGTAAATTCGACGCTTGGTGGGGATGATGATGCCGTCCACGTCCCTATAGTCCGAGGCATAGTTGAGACCAGTTGCACCGCCCAAAATGTCAACGGTGTAATCGTGCCGACGAAGCAATCCGTCAGGGCCAAAGCAGGAGATCTGCTCCCGTGTGTGACTTTTCACATTGTCGGGAAAGGTGACTTTGAGCCTTCGCCATGTTTCTCCGTCAACTTCGATCGGTGCGATCTCCTCGCTGACGAATCCCTCACGGGTATACAGAAAGGGGGTATTCAGGTAGGTCCACAGAGCCTCGCCCTGAAAATAGGCAACATGAAAGTCGTCCCAGGGGGTTTCCCGTTGTTGACCAACGAAAGACGCCTCAGGATTGTCTCGAACTTGAATGAGAGTTCCATCAGCTTTCTCCATGACGATCTGGCTCGGTTCAAATCTGATTCGCTTATCCTGGCCCGGAAAGTCAGTGGTCATACGCTCCCTGCGCGTATCGACCGACATGACAATGTCTTTCAGGTAATCTCCCTGGCTCTTCACAAACCAGATTGCACCTGTGATGTGAGCGGCCACCTGAATTGACTTGATCTCATTCCATCGCTTCAAGCCGCCGTGTGCGTTGACTGCCGTCGTCAAGAGGTCATTCATGATTTCTCCTAGTCGTTCGTTACCTCGACTTCATCGCGAAATCGATGGGTTATGCGCAACACGCGTCGCCACCTTGAGAGATGTTGCGCTCATGCCAGAACTGAAGGTTGCTCCAACTGTTCGTTGAACGAATTTACGAAGGAAGCTTCCTGAGGGCCTTGCTGGTCGCGCAGAAACTTCGCTTGAGGAACCAAAATTTCGTCGGCATCCGTCGCAAGGGCGTCAATTGTGCCTTGCAGAAACTCGCCGAGCGGCATAGCGCGCGGCTCTTCGCTGCTATTGAGGAGTTCCGTGCGAACCCACGGAGGAATAATCTCGAGCACCCGCACCGGTGTGTTCTTGAGCTTGAACCGCAGGGACTGGGAGTAGGAGTGCAGGGCGGCCTTCGTTGAAGAATAAACGGCAGTCATTGCCATTGGAGTAAATCCAAGAACCGAAGAGACGATCAGGATCGCAGCAGACTCCTGCTTCTTCATGTGCTCGACGAGTGCACTAGTGAGCCGAATTGGTCCCATCAGGTTCGTGGTAATCGTGCGGGAGATGAGATCGTCATCGATTGGCGTTGATGCATCATCGATCTTCATGATGCCGGCATTATTGATGAGGACGTTGAGAGCTGGATACTTTGCGACGAGTTCTTCTGTCACTCTTCGAATGCTCTGTGGGTCTGCCACATCAAGCTCGATGGAGTCCATCCCAGGATTTGCTTCTATTGTCTGCGCGAGGCGGCCTCTGCGACGACCCGAAATGATCACCTTGTTGCCGAGTTTGTGAAGCGCCTCCGCTAAGGCTTTGCCGATTCCGGAACCACCACCCGTTATGAAGATCGTGTTGCCTTTTAGATTCATGATTCTGCTCCTGGTCTGCTGACTATGCGGTTGTATCTGCGGACGGTCCGTAGATTGAGGGAACTGCGGCGCCCATGGGGCGAAGATAGGTGGATAGCTGTCCTCGATGATGAATTCCATCAAAGAGAAACAACCAGAGGATCTGCCCAAGTGGTTGCTTGAGGATCACAACGCCGTTAGAGATCACAATTCGCTCTTTAAGCCAATCGGTTGAGTCGATCATGATGAGTTGTTGTTGGAGGCTCTCTGCGCATTGATGAAACTCTGCCACGAGCGTCGCATGATCTGGATGAGCCGTGCGCGGTACTTCTGTGCTATCAAAGCGCGTGAGATGATTTGAAACCTCAAGACATCGAACGATAGTCCAGGCTGTTGTTCCCGCCGTTGACGAACTGGGATGCGCACGGTAGGAAAGCATGTCCACCGGAATCGCACGAAGTACCTTTCCGGTTGTTGCCGATTCCACCCGGTGGCGCTCCCGGAAGAATTCAATCGTTCCGACTGGATCAAAGTCCGGCATACTGCACCTCGCTTTGGGTTGTCGCGATCTCGTTGATGGTTGGGTAGTCGGTATAGCCTTCAGCGGTTGCACCGTAGTACCCTTCCGGTCTTTGAGGATTCAGTTCAGAGCCTGTACGTATCCGCTCGACTAAGTCCGGATTGGCGATGTATCCGCGGCCGAAAGCGATCATCTCTCCAAGTCCATCGCGGAGGAACTGCTCACCTCGCTTGGGGCTGATATCGACGTTGAGCATCAATGTGCCTGAGTACAATTTCCGAAAGTGGTGAAGCACGCCGTCCCCCTGGAGTGGTTCGATCGGAGTACCGGAGAGATCTGCAAGTTGGCGCATCAGCATGACATGGGACAGGTCGTAATCGTTCAGTCTGCGGTACACGTATTCCGCAGTGGGAAGGGTCGACGGAAGGGAACGAAAGCCTCCGCGCTCGGGCATCATGGTTCCTGCCTTTACTCCGACGCGAGAGCTTGGCCACGCCCCAAGCACCGCTTCCAGTGCTTCGAACAGTAGACGGGCACGATTCTCAATGGAACCACCGTAAATGTCTGTCCGTAGATTGAGGTTCTCCTGCATGAACTGCTGAAATAGGTAAACGAATCCGCCCTGGATCTGGACGCCGTCGAAGCCGGCATCACGGGCAACCTTCGAAGCATGTCTGAAGTCCGCGATCGTCTGCCGTATGTCGTCGCTCGTCATAGCGGTCGGAACCTGTGTCATCTCCGTCATGCCGTAGCCGGTGTGGACCAGTTGCTCCGGATTGACCGCAGACGGTCCTAAAGGGGAGCGATCGTAGCCAACAAGTTTGCGACTGGAGACTGACCCCTGGTGCCAGAGCTGCACAATCATGTGGCCGCCCGCGCCGTGCACGGCGTCGGTGATCTTGAGCCACCCCTTGCGTTGTTCCTCGGTGTATATGCCGGGTGCTCCATACCAGCCACGCGCTTGATCGCTGACAAATGTCCCTTCGCTGATGATCAGACCAGCGCTCGCTCGCTGTTCGTAATACTCCCGCATGAGGTCGTTGGGGACGGCGCCTGGTGTGGGCACCCGCATTCTCGTAAGCGGGGCCATCACGACCCGGTTCGGCAGTTCCAAATCGCCGAACAGGATCGGTTGCAGGAGCAGCGCCTCTCTTACATTGCGGGAAGTCTCGTCTGTAGCGTTCTTCACCATCGGTTTCTCCTGTCTCATTCCCCTTGTTGCTCCGCTGCAACGGAGGTTTGCTAAGCGACCGCGAACATTTCACCAAACATCGGGAGGCCGCTCTTCGATTCGGCCTCGGTGGCTTCATCTTGGATGACATCCCAGTGTTCGACCAGCACACCATCGTTCAGTCGAACGATGTCCGCGACTATCCAATTCCGGGGGAGCCCATGACCAGAGAACCTGCCGTGCAGAATCACGAATTCACCGTCTGCGACAGCCAATGCATTCTCGTACCGCGCAGACGCGGGCAATCCCTTTGCGAGGTCAAATAGTCCCCTTCTACCTTGTGCAATATACGCACTATGCTGAACGTATTCCGGCGACCAAAACGTCTCGGCGGTGGCGTAATCTCTTTGATTGAAGAGGGTGTCGAAAGCTCTGAGGACAATTGCTTTGTTTTTGCTGCTCTGAGTTGAGTCCATCGTTAAACCTCCATGGCTACTGTGTGGTGAAGTGAAGAGGCGCTATTGATCGCGTCTATAAAACGATGCATGGTGACGGCATCGGAGAAGCTGCGCGCATCGCTTGTCCCTGAAGCGCGGTCCTTTGCGAACGCCGCATAAAGCTGTGCGAGATCCTGCACGCTCACGTCCAGGGAAGAATCAGGAATTGCTTGGTAGCACCCTGGAGTTGGGAGCACATGCCACTCGCCACCTTCGCCCTGGGAACCCTCGATCAGGTTGTCTTGCTTCGTTCCAAATGACTTGGGATTCGTAACCCTCAAGTCCCCGCTTGTACCGGTGATGTCAACGTGCAATCCAGATTGATGCAGTTTGCCGCCTTCGATCTGCACCTCGAACAGAGCTCCATGTTTCAACGTGCCGATCGCAATCACGCAATCGGGCGTCTCATTGGGAAATGACTGGCCGGTCCTGCTCAAAGTCAGTTCCGGAAACTGGGTAGCGACGATGGAACTCACGGTACTCGGTTTACCGACAACATGGAACAACATGTCCATGAAGTGGCCGCCGTAGATTGAGAGCACATGAGAGAAGTTTTTCTTGTCGACCGTCCACTCAAGTCCTGCTGATCGGGTCGGACCGAAAGAAGCCATGCTGACATGCATCCGGACGGATCTGAGTCGCCCTACATACCCGTCTGCAATTAGGTCCCGGAGGAACTGCGCACTTGCGCCTAGAGTCCTCTGCAATCCAACGACATGGCGAACCCCAGCGGCCATCGCCATCGACAGCAATTCTTCCGAGTCGCTGGTGCTAGTGGTTAAGGGCCACTCACAATAGACATCTTTGCCAGCCGAGATTGCGGCCTTCACCGCAAGCGCGTGTTCCGGGGCCGGCGGTAAGACGACGACAAGATCTACGTCCGAAAGACGAGCCAGCTCTTCAACGTTATCGACGGCGTGTTCGATTCCAAAGGCGCCTGCAGTCTCTTGAGCCTTCGACCTGCTCCGACTGGAGACCGCAACGATCTTGTATTCGGGAAGCAGTCGTAGCGCGGGGATGTGGCCGTACCTTCCCCAGTTCCCGACCCCTACCAGCCCAACCCCGATTGCTTTCCTGTTTGGCACGGAATGCCTCGATTCATCGTTCAGCTGCACTGTTCTCAGAACTCAATACTGAAAACTTGCAGCGTGCTTCATCGCGAATTGAGCGATCGTCTTCGGTTGCCGCCCCGTAATGGCGTGAAAGTTGTCGAATATCTCGTCTGCGCGGATATCCTTACCATTGGTCAAGTCGGTATAGCTGTCGAAGACGCACTTCATATAAGCGGGTTCTGCTCCAGCCGCCAGAACATTGCGAAGGAAGTCCTGAGGAGGCTGAGGCTCGTAAGAGAACGGCTGTCCCAGTACCTTGGTGAAGGTTTCCGCGATCTCGTAGTACGTCTTTGCCTCGTATCCCAGGCGGTAGGTGCTGCCTGCGTGAGTGCTCGGATTGAGCAAGCAGGCTGCAGCGACGGCGGCTACGTCCTCACAGTCAACCCAGCTCAGCCTCGCAGCGCCGACGTAGTGCTTGATGACTCCGTTCTTGACGTAGCTCTCTCCGCCGTAACCGAGCAAGTTCTGCATAAAGATCTCGGGACGCAGATGAGTGAATCGGATACCGGACCACTCGATGTAGCGTTCGATGAACTGGTGCCAGCCATAGTGCGCAACGCGCGTGTCATCGTCCCCGCATGCCCCAAGGTGAACGATATGCTTTACACCGGATCGCTTTGCAGCGTTCACGAGGTCTTTGCTCTGCCGCAGCATGTCCACTGTGTAGCCTGTAGCCATAAAGAGGCTGTCGCCGCCCTCAAGTGCAGGCGCGAAAGTCTCAATTCTGTCTAGATCCAGATGGACAACGGGCACGCCCAGAAGGCCGGCTTTGCCGACGTTACGGGCAGCAGCGACGACTTCGACTTGGGTGTCCTTCAAGAGTTCAGAGACGACGGCTCCGCCAACCTGGCCGGTCGCCCCCATGACGAGGATCCGTGTTTTGTTCGGCATTGTTTTCTCCCGGGCATGTCAGCTGATTGGCGGCCATGCCCGACCTCTATGCGTTGCGGACAGTCTGTGCGGCGGCACTCGCGAAATGCGATCATGAGTCGAAGTTGATGGGCGAGAAAGTTAGGTCGCTATTGATTCGGCAGCAAGAGCGATGATGTCCGCGACATCTTGCGGATGCGACATGAATGGGCAGTGGCTTGATGCGACTGACCGGACTGTAGCGTTCATTCGCTTCGCCAGGAATTCCTGGGCCGGCGGAGGAATCATCTGATCGTCTGTGCAGGTGAGATACCAGGAAGGAATGGTCTTCCAGGCAGGAGTGCTTTCCTGGCCGCCAAATGCCGCGAAGCCAAGAGGCTTCTGTACTGCCGCCATAATTGCCGCTTCGTCGTCCGTAGCCCCACCGGCAAACGACTTGTGGAACTTCTCGCGATTGATCCAGAGGAAGCCTTTGTCATCGGGTTCAATTGCAGCAGAGCCTGGTGAAGGTGGTCCCTGCTTGCTAAGGGATTCGAGGCTCTCTCCTTCATCGAGACCGAAGGCGGTGATGTAAACGAGCGCCTTTACCTGCGGTGTGGCAGTTGCGGTTCCAGTAATCACTGCACCGCCATAGGAATGGCCGACCAGTACAGTCGGGCCAGTGTGCGCGGATAGAAGTCTGCGCGTGACTTCGATGTCATCGGCGAGCGACTTTAGCGGAATCTGCGCCGCTGTCACGTTGTAGCCCTTGGCCTGAAGCAGAAGAATGACCTTGCTCCAGCACGAGCCATCGGCCCAGGCGCCATGGACCAGCATGATATTTGCACTCTTGCTCATAAAAACCTCCAATGTCAGGTGATGGCGATTTTCCGCCGTTGATTGGCTTACGCCGAAAGAACGGCGTCGTGGACTGGGTAGTCGGTGTACCCTCGCTCGTCAAATGTGTAGAACGTTCCGCGGTCGTAATCGGAGAGTGGAAGTCTTTCGCGTATGCGGAGCGGAAGATCAGGATTAGAGACGAAGTAACGACCGAGAGCGACTGCGTCCACCGTTCCGGAAGCAACGATCTGTTCTGCGGTGTCTGATTCAAATCCGCCTGCCGCGATCAATTTCCCTTTGAAGATGCGGCGCAGTTTCTCGGAAGCCACAGCTCCCTGGCTCTCATGGATCAGTTCGCTGCCGCCAATGCGCGGCTCGATGATATGGAGATAGGCAAGCCCATAGTCGTTCAGCTTCTCTGCGAGGAACGAGAACAGCGCATCTGGGTTGCTGTCTGACATGCCGTTCCATGTCCCATTCGGACCCAGACGCACCGCGACACGCCCTGCTCCCCAAACTGAAATCAAGGCGGCAAGAATCTGGAAGAGAAAGCGACCCCGGTTCTCTATCGATCCACCGTACTCGTCCGTTCGCTTGTTACTACCGTCCTGCAGGAACTGATCGACAAGATATCCGTTCGCGGCATGCAGTTCGACGCCCTCGAAGCCCGAGTCCATCGCCCGCTCTGCCGCGCTGCGGTAGTCTTGAACAATTGCACCTATTTCTGACACTGAAAGCGCCCTGTGAGGCGACGGCTGCACCCAGCCGTTTGGGATCGACACCAGATGACTCGGGTGCTGCCAGTACCCGGAGTCGACCGAAGCTGATACCGGAGTCGCGCCGCCTGTCATGGCCGTGTGAGATGAGCGTCCGGTATGCCACAACTGTGCGAACATGTGGCAGCCTTTAGCTTTGACCGCGCCTAATATTTGCTTCCAGCCTTCGACTTGGGGGTCAGAATAGAGTCCCGGTGACCCGAGCCATCCTCGACTGGTCAAAGAGATGTTGGTTGCTTCCGATATGATCAAGCCACCGTCTGAGGCTCTCTGTTCGTAGTACTCCCTCATCAGATTGCCAGGAACAGAATCAGGTTGAATCGAGCGTGATCGGGTAAGCGGCGCCATTACGACACGGTGCTTCAACTGGAGCG
>Ga0181537_10002203_pt1 | contig 17310 bp, 29 predicted proteins | sample PEATcosm2014_Bin_39_FD_119765 | JGI IMG/M metagenome (GOLD analysis project Ga0181537, IMG submission 119765) | Peatland microbial communities from MTU Mesocosm Facility, Houghton, MI, USA - PEATcosm2014_Bin23_10_metaG | ecosystem: Environmental > Terrestrial > Soil > Wetlands > Peat | place... | reverse complement strand
TGGGTCGATTTTCATACCCCGAGTATAGCAGAAAAGACAGACCGGGGCTAGGTTAAGTCTCCATCTAGGCGAGAGGCCACAGGGGCTTTACTAGCACCTTAGATGATATAGAGCCTGCGCAGCCCGTCACCCCGGTCTGCCTAGTTTCAGTATAGCAGAAACCCCCTTCCGGGTGGAAGGGGGTTTCGGGAGTTTGTTTAGGCCCAGAGCCAACCGTTCTCGTCTGTGTGGTGGCCGTTGGCGGCGTTCACCAGGTCAACCATCACCTGGTGGTTTTCCATCATCATGTCCCGGGCTTCGCTAGTGTTTACTGTGACACCGATTGCGTGGGTGGCGTTCTCGATACGGTCGATGCTGGTAGCCATGCGGATGTAGAGAGGAGTGGTGTTCTTGATCAGCTTGGTGGCCATTTCGTGTCCCTTCGTCGATGTCATACCCAAAGAATAACACAACCCCCGGCCACAGTGCAAGACCGGGGGTTGTGTTTCGGGAGGAAAATCCGCCATGGTTAACTGGACAGCCTATGGTCGTATCCTCCCTATCCGTCACGTCCAGTTGACGGAATCCTATTCGTCGTCGTCAGTCTCCGGGGCGACGTAGGGATCGACAGAGAATCGGACATTATACGTTCCCTTGACCGTCCCTGAGGCTGGGTTTCCGGTGACGACTACCCGGCCGTCCGGCCGTGCGTAGGCGTAGCTCCTAGCTTCCCTGAGGAACCTCTCAGCGGCTTCCTTGGTGGCGAAGTCGGGGGTTTGGATGCGCTGGTCGGGGTTGGCCTGGCAGAATTCGTAAACCTCTTCAACCGTCTTGATGGTTTCGGGGTCGATTTCATCTAGGGGGATGCGGGACTTGGATGCCTTAGCGATCGGGATGAGTTCCACAATGATCCTTTTCTGGGTTCGGTTAGTGTGCAGGCCAGGAAGGACTAGATTCGAACTAGTGGGCGGCCACCTTGGCCCATGCGCCTCATCCGGTGCCCGCATCGTACATGGCGACCCCCAAGCCGACGGGGCTCCACTTCCTGACCTGCACTACCTACCTTACCCGTTGCCGCAGAACTTTGCAAGCTCTGCGGCGTCACCGTTGAAAACGTCGCGGTCTAGGGTCTGACCGGAGTACTGCCAGAACTGCCATGCACGCCACGGAAGGGGAACCTCGGGGGTCGGGACGTCGTAGTTGGCAATCCAAAGGGGATGCCCGCCGAGCCTGGCACAGTTGCCTTCGTCGGCGAATGATGGGTACGTGAATACGACTGTACGGTGACCCGGCTTAAGACGGTTGACCTCATGACAGAACGTCCATGCCCAGAATGAGACGTCAACGGGATCTAGCCCCCCGGTATCTTCAAGATCCAGAAAGAAATTGTCATCCTTTTTGAGACCGTGGGATTCGATCGTTTCCAGAAATCGTGATGCCTGTCCGGAGGGATCATTGTCTGGGACGCCGTAATGGTAGGCGAAACGGTAAACCCCGATGGTTTCCATTCCCTGCCAATTGCTAGCGAACTCTGGATCGGTAAAGTTCCGGCCCTCAGTGGCCTTAGCGGCAGCGAACTGAATGTGGTCTTTCCACGGTGACCAGTTGAATGGCCCGTTATTGCCGGAGACGTCGATTCCGAATGCCCTAGTCGTCATTTGCGGCGGCACCCCACCATATACCGGGCCTTTTAGCGGGCTCCTTAGTTTCGGGATTATCCTTCTTAGGTGGCGGTTTCGGCTTATCATCGTCGGGTTCCTCATCCGGGAAATGCTTGTTAAGCTTTGCCAGTACTTTGTCGTCGCGGAGGATACGCCGTGCTTCAGCGATTTCCTTTTTGACCAGTGCTTCGACGTCCTCAGCCATTATACTTCGTCCTCTTCGTCCTTTGCCATCTCGTCCAGTACACGGACGAGTCTTTCCGCTTCCTCCCGCGTGTCCTTTACTGCCTTAACCTCCTCGGTTTCGACATTGATAACTTCGAACTTCTCATCTTCGTTTGGTCCTTCTACCTTGTAGTCGGACATTTGTATCCTTTCCTATTGGGTGAGTATCTGGGATGTAATGTCGAATGTAATCCCTGTGCCAGGGTTAACCTGAAAACTGATATTACCGTTGTTCTGCACCCGTAGCTGGTTAAATTGACCCAAGGTGTGATTAGTGATTATGGTACCCATACCATAATTGCCACCCAAATTGGCGTTCGGATAATTCGACGGCACGGCGGCGATAATGGGACTTACTATGGGATTGGGTGTAACGAGAGTTCCTTTAAGGTGTAGCATCTGGTTATCGATATCCAGCCGGATCTGCGGAACGTCCAGAAAACCACCCGGATTAACACCCGCTGTATAGTTATTGAGCAGGGTCAACGTTTTCCACGTCTCCGGGCCAGTAGGGCTGATAGTCGGATCACTAGCTTTACCGTCACCCGTGAAAGTAAATCCGTTAGCATCAATATTACCATAAAGATGGGCAGTGCCAGTGATATCCACATATACAAGCTGAATGTTCGCATCCGTGGTTGCACCATCATTAGCTGAGTTAAACTCTATCTGAGTCCAGTCTGTAGCCCCTACCGGGTTGCCTTTAGGGCCAGACAAGAGCATTTGCAAAAACTGAGCCGTACCGCTGCCATTAGAACTAGATTCAATGTTAGCGGCAGTACCTTCCATAGCCTGCCCGGATGGGAAAACGATTTTCGCCGGATCTTTAATCGTCAGGAACTCATTAAAGATAGCTAGACCCTGAGGATACGCATTACCATATTCGTCAGTACCAGCCGTGGCTGCCCACGACCCTATAAGATTTCCAGCCCCCGGGCTAGGCGAGTAAACAAAAATACCACCCTTGACGCCTTCGACAATGACAAACGACGCAACAACAATGCCCGGGTTCACAAAACCCTGGCCTACTGCTTCCCCAAATGGCACGTCATGCCCCCGGCGGATTCACGGTACCAAACAACTTCATCGTGGCGATAGCGCCAGCATCGCCACCCTTCCATACAACTGTTATCCAGTCGCCAGGGCGCAGATTACCCGTATTGATAGTACACGTATCCCCGGTCGATCCGGTCTGTGTCTGCCCCTGAAAATCGTTGGGACCGTTTGACTGGATACCGAACGACACGTAACACGACGCCTGAGCTTCAGCCACATTCGTGGCAACCGACACACCTACACCAGTTACAGCGGCAGAGTAGCCGCTGTTACGTCCTGGTTGCGCTCCTCCGGCATTCGCCACGTTTCCCGTGGACTGGCCAGGGGTCCAGCGGGCAGTACCATTCCCTGAACCATTCAACGTCACGGCAACGGAATCGTTCAGCGAATAGGACTGGCCTGGTGTACTCATCAGGTCCGGTTACGCCTTTCCTGAACAACTCCCACCACGATAACGCCAGACGCCTGAACAGCGTTTACGACAGTCGCGGATACGGATGCCTGATACACCGATGATGCCGTGGCATTGTTGATAGCTTTCACCTGAATGGAGGTACCCACGGGCACCGATACGGTGACCGGGGGTTGTGCTTCAATGGTCCCAGCATTCACGCCATTGACAGCCGTGGCCACTAGCACGCCATTGACATACAAGCCCATGTTCTGGGCATCCCCTGCACCTAGGGTGCCAGAGTCAACGATTGACCAGTTGATGGTATAAAGCTGAGTCGCAGGAGCGTTCGGTGTAGCAGCGATCACCTGGCCAGCAGCAGCGGACGTGGCGATACCCGTCCCGGTCAGACTGTTAGACGAAGCAGTCTGGGAGACGTTTACAGCCCACAACGGGCCGGTAGCTTCCACTGCCGTACTCCCAGGGGAACTGAACAAGGCCCCTTCATCGCCAGCCCCGACGTTAGGGTTATTGGCAATGGATTGTGCGACATTCAGTGTGTGGGCCAATGCGACCTGGCCAGTCCCGACAAACGACAGAACAGCCCGCTTGCGAAGTGGGTCAAGCTGCAAGATTTGCACGGGCTCAACAGCACCGACGCCAGTACCGATAATCGCACCGCCCCCTGGCAGGCTGAAACTTGAGGTAGTGTAATGCTCCGCTTCAACTTCCTCGGTCCTGGCTACCGGAGACTGGCTGCTAATCTCGGATGCGTTGTCTACATGGACATGAATGGTGTCGTACACTTCGTTGGCGATAGTCATGCGAGGAATGCCCCCTTCGCTACTGTGTGGGCTGCTTTCCCCACGGCAGACGTATTAGTTGTCAGGTGGTCGATTGAAACAATGATCAGGGCAATTCCTATTACCGCTTCCGCCATACGGATAGCACCCGCCCGGGACGTGAGGAAGTTGACCAGATTCCCAATACTGTCTGTCCATGACAGTTTTTTAGATACGTCCTCAGCACCCTTAGCGCTACCGGAACTGATTTCACCAAGTGCCGATCCCGTACTGCTGACACCAGCATCAAGCCCCGTCCCGAATTGTGCCAAGCCGATTGTAAGAGCCCATGCATCGCCAGCTTGCACGGCGGTAAGGCCAGGATGCTTAGCAGCGAACGCCAGATATGATGCGCCAGCACCCTTACCGGGGTATTCCTGATCTAGCTGCGCAGCGTACTGTGCGGCGGTTTCGGATGGGTTAGGGGAAAGGGGCATTAGTACCACCCTTCGCTTTGCTCGTGAGCCCATGCGGCGTTCGGATTGCCGTACGTGTCCTTAATGTATCCTAGTCCCCATTTGATCTGCGCTGCTGCACTGGACGTGGGAGGATTAGCGGCACCAGCCGGATACTGATTTGTGGGGCCGTGGCCTAGAGCCTGAGCAATTCCGTAGGCTCCGCTACTGCTATTCTCGGCCGTGTTAGACCAGCCTGACTCGCGTTCCCACAATGCGTAAAGACTGTTCCAATTGCTACCAGTCCCCCACCCATAAGCAGCAGCCATCAACTTCCCGAGGGCCACGTTCCCGGAAACGTTCGCAGGGGCGGCCGGGGCATCGGAACTAGTTGCCCCGCCGCTACTACTGCTAGCGGCAGGAGTATTGTCAGACATGGGACCGGGCTTAGGTTTCTTACCCGATACCACGTCCTGTATGGTCGTCAGGATCGACTGGTTTTCGACAGCGGACCAGACTAGCACCACGCCCGTTCCCAGTGCTGCTAGCGCTGGCCCGTTAACTGCCATCAGTATTAGCTAACCGAACGAAGCTGAGTATCGTACCCGGTATCGCTCACCAGAGCCCCGGTCGCCGGATTACTCGCATTCGCGTGGCGGGTAGAAAAGTCCAGAGCGAACAGGACAACGCCACCCAGGATGAATACATTGACGTCCTTAGTCAGTAGCGTGACAACCGCCAGGACACCAGCGGTTTCGATAGCCGCCTTTTTGCGTGACGCTTCGATATTGATATCGTTGGCGTCGGTAGCATGAATGGTCCCGGTAGTCGGCACGTTCTGATTCCAGACTGCATAAACCAGGATGCCCGTTGCCAGGCTGGCGATAACGGATGCTTGCGGTGTCGGAAGGATCGACTTAAAAGGCATTTGGAATACCCCCTGCTTGTGGTGTTTCGTATTGTTCGGTTCCGGGCTCGGGGGAAGCGAGTCCGGATGCTTTCGCGTGCTGGTATTCAAACCAGGTGATAGCAGCCTCTAGGGCGCCCCCTGCCAGGATTGCCATAGCGTGTTTCCGGTCGATCATGGCCGCAATGGCGATGACAGCGGTACCTTCCACCATTCCGACTGAAACCCACTTCATCAAGGTTTCCGCTCGCTTATCAGCGTTCAGTTCGGCCGTCTGCGGGGAACTACACGCTTTGGCGATAATGTCAGACATGGCGGTAACGCCTATCAGGAAGGCAACCCCGTTTCCGGCTGACATGTCTACCACAGGCATTTACGGAACCTTCACCTTGTAACCCTTAGGTACCTTTTTGGTACCCGGGTAAAACTTTGACAGTCCCGGATTGAGCAGTAGCAACTGGCCACCCGTTGTCTTGTTTGCCCGTGCGATCTGCGAGACGTCCTGCGAGCCATCCGCCGTAATAGTATGAGTTTTCGCGGGGGACGGTTGCGCCGATGTATCGGTGAGCTTAATGGGCTGCGGGTAGCCTTGCGGGGGCTCACCGATCACGCCGACAATCTCAAGAAACAGATCACGCTGCGCAGACGTGACAGCGATACCACCCAGAATCTTAGCCACGGCTGCAGAAATGGTGGACACGCTACCGGGGACAACTCCCGACTCAGCCTCGGTCACCCAATCCGCATTCGTTGTGATACCGCTGCTACTAGTGATAGTTGACGTGCCGTCCTGTTCAGCCTGCCACTGCAGATCTGCTTCACTGCCGATCGGGTAACCTGCCGCGTCATAGTCGGAAGTGCCACTGCCTACTGCGCCATTCCCGCCATAATCGCTCGCATCCGAATACCCCGCTTCCTCTTCCGCGTACGGGATTCCGGTAGCCGGATCGATACCCGAATCATCCCCGCTTGTGTCAGCAGCAGCAGCTGTTCCCGTGGTATTCGTACTCTGGGTGCTGGAGGCCGACCCGGCGGTACGGCGGCGGACTGCGATTATTCCGACCACGCCAACGGCTACGATAATTCCGCCAACCGCAGCCTTTTTCTTGTCCACTTCCCCTAGTCCGGGGATTTTTACATCACCTGGCATCATGTAACCTTCTTTAGCGGCGGAACCTCGGTATCACTATCGTTAAGCGCATCGGTCAATTGTTCTATACGCTGATCCTGCCTGTCCGATCGATTGTTCACAAGGTCGTGAACCTCTTTCACATTCTTTTCTGTACGCTGCTGCGAGCGCAGCAGGGGGAGGATTCCTTTAATGGCTGTCACTAGGCCGGTAAGCGCCAGCACAACGGCCGAAACCGCCGTGATGACACCAGTTATGCCAGCCATGACCTTTATTCCCATCTCATGAGTATGCCCATACATCCTGGCTTACCAGCGCCGGGCCGATCGTAGGCTCTGCAGGCTGCTCATACGGTGACGGATCACCTATCCGTCCTTCCCATGGAGTATTAGCCCCATCAATGGAGCCCATCTCGAAGTAAGGGGAATCTGGGCCATCTAGCGGCATCTGCTCAATAGGGTGGCGTCCCATGAATGGAACGTTCTGCTCACCATGCGTGTTCGTGTAGTCAAAGTGTACTGAGTCGTGCTGAACACGCCGGATAGAATGCCCCATCTGGAACTCGGGCAGGCTATTGAGTTCTCCATAACCCTGAGTCGTATCCGCATTTGATCCACCGCCAGACGACTTGCCTCCCCCGCCAGTACCCGTGTTGCCCCACCCTGGCTTGAGTTGCCCAGCGGCTTCCGGCGCAAGATAGTTATCATTGGGGGCATCATATCTGTCGGTGGTGTAATGGGTATCCTCTTCATGCCCCGCCGGGGAGTTCTGATTGTAAAAGAATGGGCCACCCAGATCGGGCCCGTGCAACTCTTGTAGCTGGGCACCATTCAGCGCGGCAGCGTCAGGGTTCCCCCACGACATTTGATAGATGCCACGCGGGTACGGGCTTGAATGGGTGGTAGGAGTCTTATCGTCCTCTTCGCCAGAACGATCAAATCCGGGTGACGTGGCCGCAGAGATAAACTCATTACTGCCGCTCCACCCATCATAAACTGACATGGGGGAGAATGGGGACTCAGTAGGAATTGTCCCTGAATAGCCGTTGTACTGGGAGCCGAACTCCGAATGGTCCGCTACGGGGGTACCCGGCGCAGCACGCGCCTCAAGTACCCCTTCATCCATGTAGTCGGTTGTATCCTGCGGATCGGGATACAGACCGGACAATCCCTGTAGTGCGGCCATGGGTCACGCAGCTCCGGTGATCGCGGTGTGCTCAGCGCCGGTCAGGAGATTCTGTCCAGCCTTGATCACGGGAACAGTCTGACGGCCAGGAAGCAGTACGGCGGTGGCTACCATCGCTGCCACTAGTCCAGCCGCAATCTTTTGTGCAACGGGCATAATTCCCCCTACTTTTCGTATCCTAGGACTTTGGCGACATTGACTAGCGGGCTCGCAGCATTGCCGAATTGTGCCAGTAGAGCGGTGAGAACAGCGGTGATTCCCAAGCCGGTTGCCAGAGTGGGGGACAACTTTGACAATCCGTCTAGGGCGAGCGCGAATACAGCCGTAGCGGGGATGATACGCCAGTTGAAATCCTTCCACGGCGTACCATGCCCCGCTAGCGGCGCAAACAGCAATTCGTTGGAGCCCGTGATGGCTCCGGTTGTCAGCGCCAGCGTTACGGCTGCATTCGGCATCGTGCTAACTTCCTAGACGCTAGGAAGCTTGTTAAGCCCGGGAAGGGTGCGAACCTTGCTGGCGAGGATAACCCCGGCCAGGAAAGCCACCCCGATCATGACGTGTTCCTTTTTCATGGTTACTTCTCCCCGGTAGGCTCGTGCTTGAGGTAACGTCCGATAACGGCGACAGTCTCACCATCGACGGACATATGCGTACTGCCGGAATCGCGGGTGGTGATGACGTCACCATTGGCCAGGTGAACGTAATACTCCGGACCCGATTCGGGGTCCACGTCCGGCCGCCCCGCCTTCAGGGTGTATTCCCTGTCAGCCTCAGCCTGCTTCTCTTCCTCGGTTTGCTCGGGGGGCGCGGAAGGGGCCTGCGCACGTACCTCATCGCCCACGATCGACTTGACACGATTAGCAATCATCGCGTCCAGAGCGTCCAGATCTTCCTGTGAAAGAGCCATTGTTTTCCCTTCTACCGGGCCCGGAGCCTAGCCGCATCATTACCGGGAGGCACGATGTAGTTAGTCAGGACATGAGTGTTGACAGCACCAGTGTAAGTACCGGAGCCCTGAAGCACGTTACCTGCCTTGGTGACCAGGTAACCGTTACGCAGTTCATTACCGGCTACGGTATCGAACTCACGGTTGAATGCATGAATGAAAACGCCATTTTCCATTGCGTAGGCGGAATCAGGGGTGGCAGCACCTTGCAAGCCGAACCACCTGGCCATGAAATCCTGCCAGAACTTAACTGGCCTCTGGAATAGCTGAACCTTCCCGAATGCCAGCGTAAATGGGTCCGGCCAGAAACCGCCAGTCTCAGCGCCGGTACCGCCGAGGGCAAAGTTCCACGCGTTGGCGCGGAGCCCAGCGGCATTGTCGTAACCGATCCACGCGATATTCCGGATCGAATAACCGATGCCATTCTGCTGGTTGTACTTGATACCGGACCCGGAAGGGGCAACCCAGATTTCAGATGCCCAGTACTGGACCGTACCAGCGGCCGGGGGGGACTGAGAGAACGGGCGCCCGTGGCTGTCGGCCATTTCTGGTTCCGTGTAACCTTCGAGATTCGCGCGCATACGCCACGAAAGCCCCGTTGCGCCACCGACCGTGTTGGCAATCGAATCGATATAGATTTCCAGTGTGTAACTTGCACTGGACGACTTGTTCTCGATTTCGCCAAGTGTGTCACGGTACACGATTTCCAGCGGAATATACAGCTGGAAAGTGATAACGGCGGATGCCGCAGACGCGGCACTGTAACCGGATGCCGGGGACCGGGGGTCCGGGTTTCCGGGGTAGTAACCGCCCCACTTGCAAACCGTGAACCATTCGTATCCCGTGAGAGGACCGAAAATCTCACGGTTACCGACGTCCCGGAAGGTCACCTTCTGGATACCGGACCACGGGTTGTCACCCGAATAGGTCGGGGTACCAGTCGCGGTAATCTCGAACAGGCACCGGATCTGTGACAACCACCCGTTAGGGCTGATCTTGAATGTCCCCAGCTTCTGCGCCGCAGTAGTAGCGGCCAGGGTGACATCAATGTCTGGCGTATCGGTCTCATACACCCCTACCCGGAAAACCTGGGGCGGCGGAGCGTTTTTCTGGGCACTGGCGTTCGCTGCTGGCTTAGTGGCCGTGGCAGTTGCCATCTATTTCCCCCTTATTAGGGCTTGAACCTGCTGGCGGACTTCTGAGGTCCCGATACGGGGGATGATATCGGAACCACCTGTTTTGCTGTCGGGATCGGCTTGCGGGAATCCCGCCGCGCGTCCCTTCCTGTGAAGCGCCAGGCAGATGGCAGCTTCGCAGGCTGTCATATAATCGGCCCGCAACTTCACATAAAAGTGTGTCATTTCGTCTGTGTGACGCGCGGCATCCCGCTTTGTGTCGTATAGCACTCCGTCCGATCGGCCATCATTCAGATTGAAACCCATCCATTTTCCCTGGACAGTTTCCCAGACTATTCCTAGCGCGGCTCCCTGTGTATGCTTGTTTACCGCGTCAGCTATGCGCTTCGCGGCGTCATCGTGGTCACGGAAACGATTCCGGCATCCCGCTATGTGGGGGACATGTTCCCTGGTCATTTGCTATCCACGATGCAAATATTAGCGCCAGAACGCTTGAGATATAGAAACTGGTAAGGCTTAAGCTTGAGAGAGATACGTTCGACTTGGTGCGGATCGAATCCCCCGATTTCATCGTAACGGATGCGGTTACGCCGGTCGGCGTCACGCGAAATGAATACGTGTTCTGAATTGCCGTAAGCCCATACTGCGGCTTGACCACTATCAGTAGGTTTCTGGACAAAGTACCATCCCCCGACTTTCATTGCCCCCGCCATAGCGATATGGGTTGTCATGTAACGGTCCAGCCCAAGTAGCTTAGATTTGACAACCGTGTCGTCCATAACGAGAATGCCCTTTTTGTTTTTGGTTCCCTGCTTGTAACGGTCGCGGAGCAGGTCTCCTGTGACTTTAGCGGCGCGTTCTGAGTCGGCGTCAATGTCGCCGAAATCTGGCCAGATCACATATCCGGCGGGCTTGCCTTGCCAAGCTTGCTGGACTTTGGCCTCAACTGGCCATGTCTTGACGAAACGGTAACCGAGACGCTTGCTTTCACGTTCCGTGACCGGGTCATGAGGCTTAGAAACAGCGATATATGCCGGGCATTCTGGCGTCGCCGTGTATTCAAGCAGCTTAAACGCAAGCGTGGTCTTTCCTGCCATTTGCGTTGGGCCAGCGAAAAGAACATGCTGTCCTGCTTCATACCAGAATCTTTCCGACGCGAACTCCTCCCGGGGGATAACCTCGGGAGTCCATTCGTCCTCTAGCTTAAGTACTGGCAATGGGTGCCCGTTTCTCTACTTCGTCCAGCATGATACGGGCGCTACGTGCCGTCCAGCCGTCAAGAAAGTTCTCAGCGGATGCCAGCACTTTTTTGTCAATGCCTTTCTTGTGGACCTGGTAACCGATAGCACCGCCCCACGCGGCCATGATCAGTGCTTCACCCAGGGTCATGCTACTGACTCCGCTTGATCCCGCATGGAATCTGCCAGTGCTTCCCGTGATTTCTGGGCTTCCTGCTGAGCCCGTTGTGCTTCAGCCATGATTTCGGTTGCCCGTGTGTCCATGTCTGCCCTGACTTTGGCTTCAAGCGCTTCCGGGGGCATGACGTCCATACCGGTAATCTTCGTTGCGTCGATCCGGTCATGATTGGCCAGGAGTTGCAACGCGAGAGGCAAGCTAGCCGTAAGCAGTCCCGCGTATGGTCCGGCAGAGTTCAGATAGTCGATCGCTTTCCCGATGGTTTCGTTCTGGGAGGCGAGGTTAGCGGTTTCCCGTGCGACGTTCGGATAGTGGAGTCCGATTGCCCCGGCGTCGGCGTACAGTCCCCGCATGATACAGATAGCGGAGGCTATCTGGCCGAGGCCCATAAGCCCTTCGTAGCGGGCTTCCGTCTGGGTGACAGCGGGAACAGTTTTCGCTGCTGGCTTGCGTGCGGTCTGCCGTTTGGGTGGCGGCGTTCCCTGGCTGGCTGCGATGGGCATTACCGTACCGCCAGCCTTGCGGCCACCATGAGGAATGACAGGATTGACAGCACTAGCGCAACGACAGCGATTCCGGCTACGTTCCTGGCTGGCGCTGTCAGTTTATCTCTTGTTTTCCCGAACACTTAGTGTCCTTTCAATTTTCGGTGTCCCCCCGGGCCAACGTCCGGGGAAAGGACATAACCCAGGAAATGCCCGGGGGGACTTCCCCCGTCCGGCCCGCTTGCGTGGGTAAGGGGCCGGACCGTGCCTCGATCATAGCAGGTCAGCGGCCCGGGGGTCAACCTAAGGTTCAGACATTAGCGGACATACCGGACAAGTCTAAACCTAAGGTTAAGGGTTAGAGTTGCGCTTGACATCGGCCCGGGTGTACTGTCTGAGTCATGGCTTCCTACGCCCTATACCAGATGCATGTTTACGGTCATGGCAACCCTGACATCGATTGTGAATACTGTTTCCCGGCCGTAGCGGACCCATACGAATATTACGAGCAAATAGACCTGAAAGGACGTCGGACCCGCCAGAACGTAGTTATGCCAGAAGATATCAGGAAGGCGAAACAGGATGACGGTCGAAACAACTGAGCCTCAGATCCGTAATCAGGACATGGCGGAATGGAACAACGCTGTATCCGACGCAATCGAAGTCGAGGGTTACACCCTTATCGGCGGTAAGGAAAACGACAAAACCTTGGCTCTGCTTATCGGCGTGCCGTTCCTTATCAAGAATGCAACGTTCCGGAAGGGTGACGTGGTTCCGGACGGCAAGACGGAACCCGTGGATTATGTCTCGCTTGAATGCCTCATCCACCCCGGGTACGCGTCACTGTTCCCCCGTAAGTATATCGTGTTCAATGACGGTTCAACGGGAATCTACCGTCAGGTGGTGGGAGCCCTGGCAATGCGGGGGGTCATTGAACTTGACGAAACCCTGCCGGAAGATGGGCCTGCTCATGAGACGCGGCTTGACTATTCGCCTACCCTCGGATACGACGCCAGCGAACGGCCCGACCACATCACCTATGAGGGACTCAACCTGTACTGCCCCGAGGGTGTCCGTTTCAGTGAGTACACCACGCCGGGCAAGGATAAGCAAACCTCAAAGACGTGGTATCTCGCGTGAGGCCATAGAGGCGATACAGAACAAGCGGGAAGATCGGGTAGTAGTCGATTGCGGGCTAGTGGTTCTACCGTCTCCCGTGCTTCATACGTTCGGCACACCGCCGGACATGATTTCCGTACTATGCCCGTCCCACGGCTGGGAACGGGTTAACCATAAATACAGGGGGATACGTGAAACGAGTGATCCTCCGGACATGCTGCCAGACCTTCCCCCGTTCTGACAGCACCGATGGCCGGTAGAAGGAAGTCATGGGAAAGCCTGTCACCTGCCTACAGGGGCAGGCTTTCCCGTGGCGGTATCAGCAAAAGCCAGTATGAGTCAGGCGTATCACTAGCGAAGGCCCGGGGACATGGACAGACGCCAGAGCACCCCAGGGAGGCTGAGAGGCATCCTGAACGTTACCGGAAGTACCGGGAGAAGCACCAGAAGTTCAGGGAAGCCCCGACACCGCAAACCCCGGAAGATGAAGCCTATGAACTCAATACAGCCCGGGATAATGCTTACCGAAACGAAAAGGGACGTCTGGGTAACTACATTAAGTACAATGATGCGAATGTGATTGCCCGTGTCTACGGCGGGATAATCAACGGCGAGGAACAGCAAGGCATGTCTCTAGGTGAAGCCAGGTGGACAGCACAAGCCGATACCGAGGAACTGAGGAGCAGGGCAAGTGAGCAATACCGATTCAACCCCTGGTGGTACCACTAGGGATGTAGGCCGTTGTGAGTAGGCCTAGAAAGTGGAGTGATGATGCCGAACGCCGGGCAGCCCAGAACGATCGGCGGAAGGTTGTACGCCGGGCACACAGAACACAGTTTGTTGCGGTCGATGGTGAAGGGATTGGAAGAGGGAAGGATCATAGGTACGTTTTGCTGGGAGTTGGGTCCGAGCAACTGTCTGACCCGGATGGTTTGCAGTTCGGGCAGATCGCATCCTTTCTATATGAGCAATATCTTTCCAACCCACTAGCGTCCTTTGTAGGATTCTTTCTAACCTACGATTTTACCCAGTGGTTTAAGACTCTTCCGGAGAACCGTGCCCGTATGCTACTATCAGCGGAGGGTATAGCTACAAGGCAAAGGACAAAGGTTCCGCATCTCCCCCCGTTCCCTGTCCGCTATGAGGGCTGGGAGTTTGATATCCTGGGAATGAAGCGGTTTAAGCTACGGCCGGAAGGCGCTAAAAGCTGGATGTATATTTGTGATGCCGGGAGCTTCTTTCAGGCGTCACTCATGTCGGTGATCGATCCTGCCAAGTGGGATGAACCTATCGTCAGTAAGGAAGAGTATGCAATTCTTCAAGAGGGTAAAGCGAAACGTGACAGTGCAACTCTTGACGGAGATATGCGCCGATATACTTCTCTGGAAAACGATACCCTGGCTAGACTCATGGACAGACTCAACATGGGCTTTGTGCAAGCGGGAATACGCCTTAAGAAAAACCAGTGGTTCGGGCCAGGACAAGCAGCCCAGTACTGGCTTAGCTTGCAAAAAGGAATGCCTACGTCTGCAGACCTGCACAGTATGTGGACTATACCGCTACGAGGACGAGACGACACGATGCGGGTCGTGTCACATACTGAAAAGAGACGATTTCATCTATCCGATAACCCAGTATATTCGCCCTCAGATCTAGGGAGGCTTACCTATTATGGTGGGTGGTTTGAGATATTCGCTCACGGTCATGTGCCAGGTATCACCTGGGAGTACGATATCAATTCCGCATACCCTCACATCGCTTCCGGGCTTCCTTGCCTGCTCCACGGAGAATGGTCGCACGGTACTGGAATACCTGGGAAGCTGGCCGGAGATTCGATCCGTGTTGTCCATGCCAGAGTTTCGGGCACTAATCCGAGGCTCGGAGCAATGTCTCATCGATTGCCTGACGGTACCATCCGGCGACCGCAGCGAACAGCAGGCTACTACTGGCAGGACGAGCTTGACGCTTCCGTCCGGGCAGCGGGGATAGATGACGTCGAATACCTAGAATGGTGGCAATATGACCCTTGCTCTTGTCCTCCTCCTCTGCGGAGACTGTCTGATCTGTATCAATACAGGATTAAGGTGGGCAAAAACACCCCGGCGGGTAAAGCAGCCAAGCTTGTTTATAACTCTATGTATGGGAAGCTTGCTCAATCTGTCGGGAATCCTAAGTATGGCAATTCTATCTACGCGTCCCTGATCACGGCGGGGTGCAGAAAGATGATTCTGGATGCTATATCAACTCATCCTAGGGGGGCTAGTGACCTTGTCATGGTGGCAACTGACGGTGTGTATTTTCGTTCCTCTCATCCTGATCTGCCTTTGTCTAACGCTATGGGTAACTGGGATGCCACGCCAAAGGAAAACCTTACACTGTTCAAACCTGGTGTTTACTGGGACGATAATGCTCGTCAACGGATCAGTAGTGGGGACTCTCCCAGTTTCAAAGCGAGAGGCATCAATGCTGCTGAGTTTGCTAAGCATGTCCGATCAATTGACGATCACTTTTCCACCTGGCAGCAAGACCGATATCCAGCGGAACGTGACCCTATCGGTGATCGGGTGGGATGGTATCCCAGAATCACATTTACCAGCGGTTTCTCCATGGTGTCGTGTCAGCAAGCAATACAGCGTGGAAAATGGAGACTCGCTGGAACGCTTGGTCACGAACCATACGAAGGAATATGTGACGGATGTAGCGGAGCCCACCTCACACAGGATGCCGACCCTATATCAAAACGTCATAGCGGACAATTTTCAGAAGGGGTGTTCTGGTCACAACCTTACCAAGATCCCGGGAATGGGCAACTAGAATCCTGCCCTTACGATAAACGATTCGGTCAAATGGATGACCCGGAAGCTTACGGGATAACCGATGACGGGCCCGTACTAGACTCGTGGAAAGGACTGTTTAGCTCGTGACAACATGTGGCACACACTGCGCCGTACAAGCCGCAGCCCAATGGGATTACCTCATCACCATGACAGGGCTACCTGTGATGGCTCTAGGAGCCGTGGGGGCATGGCTGGCAACTAGGAGACGTCATGGTTAGGGAAGGGAACGGCTCTAGCGTGAACGGGTCCGGGCGTTGTATGCCTGGCACTCACCACTGGATTATCACGGCGATTAAACAGCATTCGGATGCAAACCGCAGTATCACCTACACGTTCTGGAAATGCACGCGATGCGACGCTGACAAGATGACGGTCAAACGGTGATAGTACTTGCACATCGCGTATCCGATGGTACTATGGATTTCGGGATGTATGTCATGGCCGTAGCGGTGGCGCTAGGGCTGCTCGTGAAAGGACTAGGCAAGTGATCGTTACCAAAGAAACGGAGTCTCCCTCCGTTCCTGCTATCGTTACACAATCGGATCAGGAATGCCTCACACAAAATGGGGCCATCCGGATAATCCACGTCCAGCACTTGCAAAACTCCGGCGCATACTTCGTCTACATCGGCGCAACAATGGCCGCATTCACGGACGAGCAGTGGGCACAATTCAGGGGAATGGTAAACAGCGCATGACATTGGAAGAAATGGCCTACCGGATCACCCGCATAGAATGGGCACTCCTGAAAATACAGGAACACGGTCTAGCGGGTAAATCAGGACTCTGGCTAGGGATAAACGTCAATGCGTCAATGGAACCATACCCCCCGGGCTGGACAGAAGATGAGCCCATTCAATGGGAAACGGCATCTTTCAGTCTCCTGCCGGAACGTATCGCCAAACTAGCCATAGAACACGGGATACAATCATGAAGCAATACAAGGCCAGAATCGAGATACCTAACGCGATAAACTTCCACGCAATAGAAGCGTGGATGCAAGCCGACAACATCATCGAAGCCGGGAAGCTGGTGATGGAATACTTTGGATGCCTAGGAATCACCACAGACCACGTAACCAAGCTAAACGAAATGGAGAATCATGCGCAAGACAATCCTGACGCTAGCCCTGATGGGAGTAAGCCTAGGGCTTATGAGCATATCCACGGCCCAGGCGAGTACCCAGCAGGCCAGTAAGCCAGCCTATAGCGTGGCCCAGGTCAACCCAACCACCTACATCAATCCGGTTAGCAAGACTCTCACCCGTGAACCACTGGCGGGCGACTGGATTATCCGGACCCGGTCATGCACTACCGTCTGTTACGAAATCACGTCGGAAGGACTCAACTTTGAGTTCCAAACCGAATCGACCGGATTCTCTACATTCAACCGGTCAAACGGAAACAACGGGTACATCTACACCACTCCTAACGGCTACTGTGTCCATGGTACAGACGACAGCGGCGTAATCGCCAGCACCAACTGCGGGGCAACCAACACGGCTTCACAGTGGACCGTAGACAGTGCAGGACATCTGATCAACGCATCCTATGGCGGCTACATGGGGGAGACCGGACTAGGCAACGGATACGACGTCCGGAT
>Ga0181537_10002202_pt1 | contig 17313 bp, 15 predicted proteins | sample PEATcosm2014_Bin_39_FD_119765 | JGI IMG/M metagenome (GOLD analysis project Ga0181537, IMG submission 119765) | Peatland microbial communities from MTU Mesocosm Facility, Houghton, MI, USA - PEATcosm2014_Bin23_10_metaG | ecosystem: Environmental > Terrestrial > Soil > Wetlands > Peat | place... | reverse complement strand
CCTTCGTCCTCGGCGCGACGTTTCTCGGGCTCGAATTGAGCGAGTTCGCCGGCCTGATCGCGCGCGGCGCCGGGCCCTCGCGCAGCGCCTTTCTATCGGCGTTCTTCAGTGTGGTCGGCCTGCATGGCGCGCACGTCACGGTGGGTCTCTTGTGGCTCATCTTCATGGTGGCACAGACGGCGGCGCAGGGGCCGCGCGCCTATGTGCGCCGGCGGATCCTGTGTTTCAGTTTGTTCTGGCACGCACTCGACATCATCTGGGTGGGGCTGCTGAGTTTGGTCTATCTGATGGGAGCACGATGATGAACGAAGACTCGGCACCCATCGCAAGCCCCGGCGGCAAGGCCGCCGCAGACCCCGAGGGCGAAACCTCCGGAAGTCTCGTCACTTACACGGTCGGACTGGTGTTCGCCTTGGCGCTGACCGGGGCATCCTTCATCGTCTCGCAGACCCATCTGCTATGGGCGCCCGGCGTGCCGGCTGGGCTTGCCGTGCTCGCCATTGCCCAGATGGGAGTTCACCTGGTGTTCTTCCTGCATATCAGCACCGGCCCCGACAACACCAACAACGTGCTCGCGCTCGCCTTCGGCGTGCTCATCGTCACGCTGATCGTCGTCGGGTCGCTGTGGATCATGGCCAATCTCAGCGCCAACATGCTCGACCCGGCCACGATCATGAAGATGCAGCGCTAGGAGCTGCGCTAAGGCGATTTGACTCAATGCCGAGGGAACGGCGACGCCGGCACTGGCCGAGCGCCATGCCGGCGGGTTATTGTGCTGGCGTTCAACAGGGATCGCATACGTAACTTTGAGTTGATTATTGGCTAGGTGGCAGAGTGGCTATGCCGCGGCCTGCAAAGCCGTGTACGCCGGTTCGATTCCGGACCCTAGCCTCCAATAACGATGCCGTCGCGTGGGCGCGAGCGACCGCGATTGCTCCATTTATCCATGGTGTAACATCGCGGCCGGTGGCAACGCACATTCGATTCACGTAAGGGGCGGTCGACCCGTGTGGCTGTGGCGAACGCTGGGGGCCGTTGATGCGCGGACTGTTGCTGCTTGCTTGGTTGCTTGTCTCGACCGCGGGCTGCACCACCACGAACGCACCCCCCGCGAGCGTCACGCCAGGCCCGGAGCAACCTCCGGCAACCACGGCGGATGCCCCACCTCCGGCGGCACCCGCGCCGCCGGCGGCAGTTTCATCAGATCAGCCCACCGCCGTTCCACCACCCTCGACAGTCGTTGCTCCGCCCACGGCAAACGCACCGCCCAGCGCCGGCACCCCTGCCATCGTGGCCGCGCCGGGCAAGGCGCCCAAACCTCCTCCCAAAATCTCGAAGCCGCCCGTGAATGATTCGCCGCCCAAAAGCGCGGCGGCAGCGCCGCCCGCGTCAGCCCCTGCGCCGACTGCGGCCCAGGCGACGCTCGATCTGGCCAGTTTGCAACAACGCCTGCGCGATACTCGCGCCATCGGTGTGTTTACCAAGCTGTCGCTCAAGAATCAGGTGGACGATTTACTCGATGAGTTTCGCGAGTTGTACAAGCGGCCGAACAGCCGGCCGACGGCTCAAATGCGGGAGCACTTCGACATATTGCTGCTCAAGGTTTTGACTCTGCTGCAGGATGGCGATCCCGTGCTTGCCGCGGCAATTTCGTCCTCGAAAGAAGCGATCTGGGGAATTCTCGCCGACCCCGACAAATTTTCCAAAATTTAACGGATCCATCAAGGAGACAACATGGGACTTCGCCGCGCAATTATCCCGATGACCATCGCCGCCCTCTCCGGCGCCACTCCATTGCTCGCCGCGGATGATCCGGCCTTCGACAGAGATCTCAAGGCCACCATCGCTCTGCAGGGGCTGCCTTGCGATCAGCTGGTAAGTTCCAAGCGCAATGGCGACAGCGACTACACGGCCGTGTGCAAGGACGGCAATCGGTATCACGTGTACGTGAACGCGCAGGGCCGGGTGGTCGTTCAGAAACTATGAGCGCGCGCGACGCTGGAGCGCGCAAGGTCAGGCTTAGACGCCCTTGACCGACCGGATCTTGGTCTGATTCTGCGAGGCCCACCATTGATCGACGCTCGCGGTGAGTCCGGCGAGGTCGAGACCCGCGGCCGCAAGACACGTGTCGCGCGAGCCGTGTTCGATGAATCGGTCGGGGATGCCGAGATGCAGGGTCGACACCTGGACTCCCGCAGCCGCGAGCACCTCGCTGATCGCGGACCCGGCGCCGCCCATGACCGCATTCTCCTCGATGGTCACGATCGCCCGATGTCGCGACGCCTGCGTGATGACTAATTCTTCATCCAGCGGCTTCACGAAGCGCATGTTGACCAGCGTGGCATCGAGCCGCTCGGCGATCTTGCGGGCCGAGTCGACCAGGGCGCCGAAGGCGAAAATGACGAGCCCGCTGCGGCCCTCGCGCCGAATCTGCGCGCGGCCGATCGGGATGGCGGTCATTTCCTCGGCTACGGCACCGCCCGTCCCGGTGCCGCGCGGATAGCGCACCACCGACGGTGAAGACAACGTGGTGCCCGTATAGAGCATCTGCCGGCATTCGTTCTCGTCGGCGGGCGCCATGATCACCATGCCCGGGATGCAGCGCAGGAAGGTCAGGTCATAGCTGCCTTGGTGGGTGGCGCCGTCGCTGCCGACCAGGCCCGCGCGGTCCACCGCGAACACCACGGGCAGATTTTGCAGGGCGACGTCATGAATCAACTGATCATAGGCGCGCTGCAGGAATGTCGAATAGATCGCCACCACGGGCTTCAATCCTTCGGTGGCGAGTCCGGCGGCGAACGTCACGGCATGCTGCTCGGCGATCGCGACATCGAAGTAGCGCTCGGGAAATCGCTTGGAGAATTCGACCAGCCCGGAACCCTCGCGCATCGCCGGCGTGATGCCGACGACGGTGGGGTCGCGCTCGGCCATGTCGCACAGCCATTTTCCGAAGATCTGCGAGTAGCTCGGCCCGGTGGCCGCCTCCTTGTAGATCAGGCCGCTCGCCGGATCGAACGGGCCCGGTCCATGCCACTTGATCGGATCCGCTTCGGCCGGCGCGTAGCCTTTGCCCTTGCGCGTCACGACATGCAGGAATTGCGGCCCCTTGAGATTGCGCAGGTTACGCAAGGTCGTGACCAGCGCTTTGACGTCATGGCCGTCGACCGGTCCGATGTAATTGAAGCCCATTTCCTCGAACAAGGTGCCGGGCAGCACCATGCCCTTGATGTGCTCCTCGGAGCGCCGGGCGAGCTCCCACACCGTCGGCATCTGACGCAGGACTTTCTTGCCGCTCTCGCGCAAGTGCGAGTACATGCGCCCCGACAAGGCGCGGGCCAGATAATTGGACAGGGCACCGACATTCTCGGAAATCGACATGTCATTATCGTTCAGCACGATCAACAAATCGGTGGGCAGCGACCCCGCATGATTGAGCGCTTCGAAGGCCATTCCCGCCGTCAAAGCACCGTCGCCGATCACCGCCACGGCACGGCGATCCTCGCCTCGTTGCGCTGCCGCGACGGCCATCCCGAGCGCCGCGCTGATCGAAGTACTCGAGTGCCCGACCCCAAAAGTGTCGTATTCGCTCTCGGCACGGGTGGGAAACGGCGCGAGGCCCTGGTGCTGTTTGATGGTGTGCAATCGATCGCGCCGGCCCGTCAGAACCTTGTGCGGATACGCTTGGTGGCCCACATCCCAGACGAGGCGGTCGTAGGGGGTGTTGAACACGTAGTGCAGTGCGATCGTAAGCTCCACAGTGCCTAGACCCGCGGCAAAATGGCCGCCGCGAGTGCTCACGCTGCGGATCAGAAAGCGGCGCAGTTCCGACGCTAAATCCGCCAGCTGGTTTAGCCCTAACCGCCGCAGGTCGGCCGGCTCGGCGATGGACTCCAGCAGCGGGTAGTTGTCCGGCGGATAGTTATTGGGAGGAGCAGCCATCTATGGCAGTTTATACTGTGGCACCGTCAAACCGATACCCACTATACCCGATGTTGCAAATTTGCACCACGGCCGCCCCGCTGACATGATGCTATCATTCGTGGTTTCGGAAGGTTTGACCACATGGATTCCGTCAGCTCGGATGAAGCCTATCAAGACCAAATTCTTCCGCATGTCTCGCGCACCTTTGCGCTGACGATCCCGGAACTGCCGCCTGCGCTGCGCACGTCGGTGACCTGCGCCTATCTGCTGTGCCGGATCGCCGACACCATCGAGGACGAGCCGGCGCTGTCCCCGCCCGAGACGCTCGACTTCCTGCAGCGCTTCAGCGCGCTGCTCGCGGGCCGCGGCGACCCCGGGCAGCTCGCCCGCGAAATCGAGCAGCGCTTGTCCGACCGTACGCTGCCCACCGAACGCGATCTGGTGAGCAATATGCAGCGGGTCATCCGCGTGATGGAGGGCTTACGTGCGCCGCAGCGCGCCGCCATCCACCGCTGCGTCGAGCTGATGTGCTACGGCATGCCGCGCTTTCAGTTCACGGCGAGCCTGAAGGGCCTCGCCCGTTCGAGCGACCTCGACGATTATTGCTACTACGTGGCGGGGGTGGTGGGCGAGATGCTCACCGAGTTGTTCTGCGACTATTCCGCGGACATCGCCCGCAACCGCGACGCGCTTTCAAAGATCGCCGCCTCGTTCGCGCAAGGGCTTCAGATGACGAATATTCTCAAGGATGTGTGGGAGGATCGCAGCCGCGGCGCGTGCTGGCTGCCGCAAGAGGTGTTCACCCGGTACGGCGTGGATCTCGGGCAGCTCTCGAGCCAGCCCTTTGATCCGCGATTCGGCGCGGGCTTTCGCGAACTGCTCGCCGTGGCGCATGCGCACCTGCGCAACGCGCTCGACTACACTCTGTTGATTCCCGGCAAGGAAACAGGCATCCGGCGATTCTGCCTGTGGGCCATCGGCCTCGCGGTTCTCACCCTGCGCAAGATCGACCGTAATCCGCGCTTCACGGCCGGTGTGCAGGTGAAGGTCACCCGATCCGCGGTCGCCATGACGCGCATCCTGACGAACGCCGCGGTGAGCCGCGATTGGATGCTCAAGTTTCTGTTCGCTTGCGCCGCCCGGGGCTTGCCGCTCGCGCGCCTCTCCGAGTTGCGCACGCCGAGACCGGAGCCGGTGATGGCGGTAGTCGACGCCGAGTTGGCATCCGCGATCGAGACCGCGCACGTGCTGCAGCGCTCGTACCGGAGTTCCGGAACGTGAGCCGCATCGCACCGAAGCCGGGTTCTTACCCGGCGCCACACCCGGATGCGCGTGCGGACATCGTCTCGCACACGCTCAAGCGCGTCATCGAGACGCCGCTCGATCGTGCCGTCGCCGACGCCCGCGACGCGCTGATCGCGCGCCAGAGCGCTGAAGGGTACTGGTGCTTCGAGCTCGAGGCGGACTGCACCATCCCGGCCGAGTACATCATGATGATGCACTTTCTGGACGAGATCGACGCGCCGCTGGAAGCCAAGCTCTGCCATTACCTGCGTGCGCGGCAGGGCGCTGACGGCGGCTGGCCGCTCTATCACAACGGCGCGATGAACTTGAGCTGCACCGTCAAGGCCTACTATGCCTTGAAGCTCGCCGGCGACAGCCCGCAAGCGCCGCACATGGCAAAAGCGCGCGCCGCCATCCTCGAGCGCGGCGGCGCGGCGCGGGCCAACGTGTTCACGCGCATCGCGCTCGCCCTCTTCGGTCAACTGCCCTGGCGGGGCGTGCCGCATATTCCCGTGGAGATCATGCTGCTGCCGAGATGGTTCCCCTTCCATCTGGACAAAGTGGCCTATTGGTCGCGCACGGTCATGGTGCCGCTCTTCATTCTTTGCAGCCGCAAGCCGGTCGCGAAGAATCCGCGCAACATTCACATCCGCGAACTGTTTACGACCCCCCCCGAGAAAGAAAGGCACTATTTTCGCGCCGGGCGGCGCGGAGGATTCCTGGCCAAGGCGTTTCTGGTCGGCGACCGATTCGGGCGCATGATCGATCCGTTGATTCCGAAGCGCATGCGCGAGCGCGCCACGCGCCGCGCCGAGGAGTGGATGCTCGAGCGGTTGAACGGGGAGGACGGCCTCGGCGCCATATTCCCCGCCATGGTCAACGCATTGGAGGCGATGGTGATCTTGGGATATCCCGCGGACGATCCGCGGCGCGTCACCGCGAAACGCGCGCTGCACAAACTGCTGGTGATCGGACCCTCGAGCGCGTACTGCCAACCGTGCGTTTCGCCGATTTGGGACACCGCGCTCGCGGCGCTCGCGATGCAGGAGGCCGGCGATGAGACGGCGCGCACGGCCTCGATCGCCGCGCTCGACTGGCTCAAGAAACAGCAGCTGCTCGATGAACCGGGGGATTGGCGAGTCAACCGTCCCGGCCTCGCCGGAGGCGGCTGGGCATTCCAGTTCGCCAACAGCTACTACCCGGATCTCGACGACACGGCCGTGGTCGCGTGGGCCATGCACCAGTCGCGCGATTCCGCGCGCTACGCCGAGAGCATTCACCGCGCTCTCGATTGGCTGGCCGGCATGCAAAGCAGCGACGGCGGGTTCGCCGCCTTCGACGCCGACAATACGTTCTATCATCTCAATGAGATTCCGTTCGCCGACCATGGCGCGCTGCTCGATCCGCCGACCAGCGATGTGACGGCGCGGGTGGTGACGGTGCTGGCGCGCATCGGGCGACCGCAGGACGCACCGGCGCTCGCGCGCGCGATTGCGTACCTGCGCGCGCAGCAGGAACCGGACGGCGCCTGGTTCGGGCGATGGGGCACGAACTACATTTACGGCACGTGGTCGGTGCTGACCGCTTTCGCTCAGGCGCATATCGGGCACGATGACCCCGCCGTGCGGCGCGCGGTGGCATGGCTCGGGCAGAAGCAGAACCCGGACGGCGGCTGGGGCGAGAGCAACGACAGCTATCTGCGCGGTGCGGCGGATGAGCCCGGCGAGACGCCGAGCACCGCGCATCAGACCGCGTGGGCCTTGCTGGCGCTGCTCGCCGCGGGCGAGGCGCGCTCGGACGCGGCGCGGCACGGAGCCGAATTCCTGATGCGCGCGCAACAGTCGCATGGCCTGTGGAACGAGCCGAGCTTCACCGCCCCCGGCTTCCCACGTGTGTTCTATTTGAAATATCACGGCTACGCCGCGTATTTTCCGTTCTGGGCATTGTCTGCCTATCGCACCCTGACCCGTCGCGGCTTCTCCCATTGAAAGGGATGGCTCATTGAAAGGGCTGGGCGTGGTCGCCGCGCTCAGCGTGGAGGCGCGCACTTGGGGAGATTCGAGGCGGCGGCCCGATGGATTGTCCGCTCTCGCTGACGGCACCCTGGTGGCCTTGAGCGGAATCGGGCCTGCCGCGGCGACGATGGCCGCAGAGTCGCTCGTCGCTGCCGGCGCCTCGAGCCTGATGAGTTTCGGCCTCGCGGGCGGTCTCGATCCCAACTTACGCGCGGGCAGCATCGTCGTGCCGAGCGCGGTGATCTCGCTGGACGGCGCACGATTTTCAACTTCGGCTGACTGGCGCGCGCGGCTCGTCGCCGTGCTTGGCGACACGCGCGCGGCGGAAGGTCCGTTCATCGCCGGCACGCTGCTCAGCAGTGCGCACGCGATCGACACTCTCGACGGCAAAGCCGCGGCATTCAAAGACACCGGCGCCGTCGCCGTCGACATGGAAAGTCTGGCCGTCGCGAAGGTTGCGGCGGGGCACAGTCTCCCATTCATGGCGGTGCGGGTGATCGTCGATACCGCCGCCGACGTGCTGCCGCGTGCGGTCCTGGCCGCGAGTGCGGGTGGTCACGTGCGGATCGGACGCCTGCTCGGCGAACTCGCCTTGGCGCCGGTGGAGTGTCTCGCGATGATCCGCCTCGCGCGCCGCTATCGGGCGGCCACTCGCGCGATGGCGGCGGTCGCGGCCGACATCCGCGCTGCATGAAGGCGCTGGTTACCGGCGCCACCGGCTTCGTCGGTGCGGCGGTTGCGAGGGCCTTGCTCGCCGCCGGATGGCAGGTGCGCGTGCTCGCGCGAGCGGGTTCCGACCGCAGCAATCTCGAGGGCCTCGACGTCGAAGTCGCGGCAGGCGCGCTGGCCGATGTGCCCTCGCTCGAACGCGCACTCGCGGGCTGTGCGGGATTGTTTCATGCCGCGGCGGACTATCGATTGGGCGCGCGCGATCCCTCCGAGCTATATCTCACCAATGTCGAGGGCACGCGCAACATCCTGGGCGCCGCGGGCCGCGCGGGAGTTTCGCGCATCGTCTACACGAGCAGCGTCGCGACCATCGGTATTCCGCCCGATGGTGCGCCGGGGGCGGAGGATACCCCGGTCGGCGTCGACAATATGATCGGTCACTACAAACGTTCCAAGTATCTGGCGGAGGATGTGGCGCGCGAGTCGGCGCGTGCCGGGTTGCCCGTGATCATCGTCAATCCGTCGACACCGGTGGGACCCGGCGACGTGAAGCCCACGCCGACGGGGCAACTCGTGCTCGATGCCGCGTGCGGGAATATGCCCGCGTACGTCGATACCGGGCTCAATATCGCGCACGTCGATGATGTCGCCGCCGGGCACCTGCTGGCGTTCGAGCGCGGCAAGCCCGGCGAACGCTACATCTTGGGCGGCGAGGATATGACCTTGCGCGAGATTCTCGGCGAGATCTCCGCGCTGGTCGGACGCACACCACCGCGCGTGCGGCTGCCCTACGCGGCGGTGCTGCCCATTGCTTACGCGGCCGAAGCGTTCGCCAAAATCACCGGCCGGGCCGGCCGCGTGACGCTCGAAGGCGTGCGCATGTCGCGCAAGCGCATGTACTTCTCGAGCGCCAAGGCGGTCCGGGAACTCGGCTATCGATGGCGGCCGCCGCGGCAGGCGTTTGAGGATGCAGTGCGGTGGTTTCGCGAGCACGGCCGGTTGGCGTAGCCGTCATCAATCCCTGACCCCGGCGGCCTTTCGAGCATTCCGTCGTTCATGATTGATTACGACTATGTCAACCGGGTGGCGCGGGCGTTTGGGGAGCGGCTATGATCGGGTCAATGAACTTTGACGATGAGCCGGGAAGGGATGTGATGGATACGCTGATTCTGGTCGACGAAGCCGATCAGGGGGTGGGGCATTTGAGCAAGGTGCTGTGCCATGAGGGGCGCGGCGTGCTGCACCGGGCGTTCTCTTTGTTGATTTTCAACGCGGCAGGTGAGCTGCTGCTGCAGCAGCGTGCGGCGTCGAAGCGCCTGTGGCCGCTGTATTGGTCCAATAGCTGCTGCAGTCATCCGCGCCGGGATGAGACCATGCAGGCCGCGACGCAGCGCCGGCTGTACGAGGAACTCGGGATACGCTGCCCGCTGCAATTCTTGTTCAAGTTTCAATATCAGGCCCAATTCGACGCGACGGGTGCCGAGAACGAACTGTGCTCGGTGTTCATCGGGCATTGCGCCGATCCGATACGGATCAATGCCGAGGAGATCCATGCCTGGCGCTGGATCAGCCCGGGGGCTTTACAGGCAGAAATGGAGGGTGAGGGCGCCGGGAACTTTACGCCGTGGTTCATGATCGAATGGTCGCGAATCTGGCGCGATCACCGCTCCGATGTGCTCGCCTTGCAGCCCGACCCCTCGAAATCCGGCCTTTTGAAATCTGTGTTGGGACGCGGCGCCCGGTCGCGGTAATATAGATCATGGCAATACCACTACTGCAAATGTACCGGGTCGCGAGCTATCTCGCCGGCCGCAAGCTGCGGGGCGACAAGAAGTACCCGCTCGTCCTCATGCTGGAACCGCTGTTCCAATGCAATCTTGCCTGCTCCGGCTGCGGCAAGATCGATTATCCGAAGGAGATCCTGCAAAAACGGGTCAGCGTCGAGGACGCGATGCGAGCGGTCGACGAATGCGGTGCGCCGATCGTCTCGATCCCCGGCGGCGAGCCCCTCATCCACAAGGAGATGCCGCAGATCGTCGCCGGCATCGTGGCGCGCAAAAAGTTCGTGTATTTGTGCACCAACGCGATCCTGCTCTCCAAGCACATCGACGAATACCAGCCATCGCCCTATCTCACCTTCTCGATTCACCTGGACGGCAACAAGCATCGTCACGATGAGTCGGTGTGCCAGGAAGGCGTGTTCGACAAAGCTGTCGCGGCCATTGAATTGGCGCGAGCCAAGGGTTTTCGCGTCACGATCAATTGCACCCTGTTCAATGGCGAGGATCCCGATGACGTGGCCGAGTTCTTCGATACCGCCATGGGGCTGGGCATCGAAGGCATCACCGTTTCTCCGGGCTACAGCTACCATCACGCGCCCAAACAGGATGTGTTCCTTGGCCGCAACGCCAGCAAACAATTGTTCCGCAGCATTTTCAAGCTCGGACGCCGCCCGAGGCCGCAGCGTTGGTCGTTCAACCATTCCTCGCTGTTCCTGGATTTTCTCGCCGGCAACCAGACCTATCAGTGCACTCCGTGGAGCAATCCGACCTACAACGTCTTCGGTTGGCAGCGGCCGTGTTATCTGCTGTCGGACGAGGGCTATGCGCCGACCTATCAGTCATTGATCGATGACACGGAATGGGAGAAATACGGCGTCGGCAAGAACCCGCGCTGCGACAATTGCATGGCGCATTGCGGTTTCGAGGGAACGGCGGTGAACGATGCGTTCAGCCACCCCCTCAAGGCGTTCACCGCGTGGCTGCGCGGGCCGCGCACCGCGGGCCCGATGGCGCCGGATCTGCCCATCAAGTACGACCCAACCGCGCGCGGCAGCACCGTCGCCGAGATTCCGCTCAGTGAAATCAAACGCGTGAACCGGGAAAGCGCGTAAAGACAGGGGGACCCGTGCGCGTGAATGACGCAGCCGATCGCCGCAGCTTGGCGCAGGAAGAGGCCGCTACGCCTTCGGACTTCGGCGCGGTGCTCGAATCCTGGCGTTTGCGCATGGAGCGTGCGCTGAGCGCGCGGCTGCCGGAACCGAGCGCTGTGCCGGCGCGCCTGGCGCGCCTGCATGAGGCCATGCGCTACAGCGTGCTCGGAGGCGGCAAGCGAATCCGCCCGGCACTGCTGTTTGCCACCGCGCGAGCCGTGGGCTTATCCGAGGACACGGTCGAGGCCGCGGCATGTGCCGTCGAATTGATGCACGTCTATTCGCTGGTGCACGATGATTTGCCGGCGATGGACGACGACGATCTGCGCCGCGGCCGGCCCACCTGCCACAAGGCTTACGATGAGGCGACGGCGCTCTTGGTGGGAGACGGCTTGCAGCCGCTCGCGTTTCAGTTGCTGGCCACGGATCCCGCGCTGCCCGCCTCGCCCGCCATCCGTTTGCGCTTGATCGACATGCTGGCGCAGGCTGTCGGCACTTTCGGGATGGCCGGAGGTCAGGCGATTGATCTGGCCGTACAGGGTCTGCAGCTCGATATCGCCCAGGTCGAGGACATGCATGCGCGCAAAACCGGTGCGTTGATTCGCGCGAGCGTGCTGATGGCGGCGGAGTGCGCGCCGCCGCTCGATCCGAATCACTATGCCGCGCTCGCGCGGTTTGCCAACGCCGTCGGCCTGGCATTTCAAATCCAGGATGACTTGCTGGATGTGACCGGCGATGTGTCCACCTTGGGCAAGGCCACCGGCGCGGACAGCGAGCGGGCAAAACCCACGCATCCGGCCGTCATCGGCATCCCCGCCTCACAGCAGCGGGTTCGGTTGCTGCACAATCAAGCCATCCATGCACTCGCGCCCTTCGGCGAGCGTGCGTCGAGCTTGCGCTCGCTCGCCAACTGGCTGTTGTCGCGCCAGTATTGATTCGTTATGGTAAACCCTGCTTTTCCGGCTCTTCGCGTGATGACGAAAAATAATTCGGGGTCGCGCAATGGCGACAAATAAATATTGACAGCAGCTTGTCATAAGTTGATCTTATTCAAATAAATCGCGGGCCCCATGTCTCCAAACAGCGACATGCGGATACCAGCCAGTGGAGGGTTCAATCGGTGAATCGCAGCGGCATCAGTCATGCGCGTCTCATGCGCGAGTCGACGGATCGTGTCGAGCAAGCGCTGCGCAGCGAGGATGACAAAGAACATCTGGTCGCGCACCGAATCCTCGAGAGCACCAAGACCTGGCAGTTGTGGGAGAGCGAACACTCCGGCCTCATGCGCCAGGTTGCGGAGTACGGCGCTCTGCGCACCCAGGCCGCGGCGCTCCGGCACACATCGCTGCGGTTGATTCACGGCAAGGCGCTGTTCGAATACTTGAAGAAGAATGTCGTACGCGGTTCCGAGCGCAACCAAATCATCGCGCACTTCTATCCGACGCGCGGCTACCAGAGCGCGGTGATCGCCGAGCACAGCGGCTACCTGCGCAAGGCGTGCAGCTACTTGTGCGCGAGTCACGTCGGCACCGGAGTGGTGCAGGACTCGACCTTTCTCGATCCCATGCAGCACTATGAGGAGCTGTACGCGGAATATTTCGAGCGTTATTGCAACACCTTGTTCCCGCGGGACGGAGTCGAGGCCGCCTCGGAGAACTCGCTGCTGCCGTTGCTCAAGCATCAACTGAACGAATGGCGGTGGGCCATTCTCAATCCTCGCGCGAGTCTGCCGCGGGTCAGACGCGAATCCGAGATCCGCCGCCCGACCGGCGACACGCAGCGGCTTCCGCAACTCAAGATTCGTCCCAAAACTTCTTGACGGTCAATTCGTGCAATGCGGCTGAATCCGCCCTTGCATTCGATACGAATTAGATCTCAAGGCACTCCATGAGTCCCTCCGTGCTCCAGCGCATTGCCAGCGGTGATTCCGCCGCCGTGCGTGAGTGCATCGATGAGTACGGTGCGCTGGTGTGGAGCCTGGCGCGGCGGCTGTCGCGCTCGCCGTCGGACGCTGAGGATGCGACACAGGAAATCTTTCTGGACATCTGGCGAAGTGCCGGCCGATACGATGCATCGCAGGGCTCGGACAAAGTCTTCATCGCGATGATTGCCCGCCGCCGCTTGATCGACCGATTGCGCAAGACCAGCGCCGAACCGCCGATGGATCCCGTGGAGGCGCTCGAGTCGGTCGCCTGGGCGGACCCCGGCACCACCTCGGAGACATCGATGGAGGCCGAGCAAGCCGCCCGGGCACTCGCGGAGCTGCGGCCCGAACAGCGGCAGGTTTTGGAATTGGGGCTGCTGCACGGCTTGAGCCAGTCGGAGATCGCGACTCGATTGAGCATGCCGTTGGGAACCGTGAAGTCGTTCATGCGTCGAGGTCTGATCAGGGTACGCGAATATATGAACATAGACGCCGAAGGCGTTTTGAGCGAGCGCTGATGCCCGAACCGGGACCACACAATCAGCCCGACGACGCGATGCTGGACTTGCTGATCAAGCAGGTCACCGAAGGCTTGTCGCCGGCTGAACAGCGTGAGCTCGACGTGCAGGACAATGCGGCGGCCAGCGGCTACTTGCGCGACTTCGAACGCGCGGCCGCGGCGATCACGTTGGCGGGCAGCGCGAATTCCGAACCGCTGCCCGCCCACCTGCGCAAACGGGTCGAGGAATCGGCGCGGACGCTGTTCGCGGCTCCGCCGGCCGGCCCCGCCCCCGCTGAGAACGTGGTCGGATGGCAGGCGCCGCGCGCCCCATCCGCCGTACAGCACGCACCGGAATCCGGTCCGCGCACCGCCCCCGGGCAGGCGCGCGCCGCTTCCGGTTCCGGCGGCTACGGCTGGTGGGCCGCCGCCGCCTGCTTGGTGCTGGCCGTGCTCGGCTGGGTTCGCTCACCGTCCCTCGCCCCGCCCGTGGCGGGGTCGCTCGCTCCGCCCGCCGCGCTCGCCCCGCCGACCCCGACCCCGACCCCGACCGCGACCGCGACCGCGACCGTGCCACCGGCACCGGCACCGGCGTCGCCGGCAGAGGAGCGTGCGGCTCTGCTCGCGAAGGCTTCCTCGCTCAAGATCCCATTGGCCGCGACCAAGGATCCGGGCGCGGCCGGGGCGCGCGGGGATGTGGTGTGGGACCCCGCCACCCAACGCGGCTATTTGCATTTCGTCGGTCTTGCGCCGAATGACCCGGCGATCCACCAATACCAGTTATGGATATTCGACGGCGCGCGCGATCAGCGCTATCCGGTCGATGGCGGCGTGTTCGACATCCCGGCGAATGCCACCGATGTGATCGTCCCGATCCACGCGGCGCTTGCGGTGCTCAAGGCTGCCGCCTTTGCGGTTACCGTCGAGCGTCCGGGCGGTGTGGTGGTGTCCGGACGTGAACATATTGTGGTGTTGGGCGCCGCCGGGTAAACCACGGATCGTGGCAAACAGGGCCCGCGAAACAGGGCCCCGCGCGTACTACTTAAGGCGGAATACTTAAAGACAGGGGCCAGGATTACGTTGCACTTGCATGATTCCCGGGGTGTCGTAGTAAACTGAACGACCCAAGGGGAAAATAACGAGCCGCGGGATTTTGTGAGCGCCTCAACGTTCCTGATGTCGAAGCTGTTCTGGCGCAAGCGCTCACCCGCGCTTAAGCGCGCCAAACAGGTTGAGGCCCATGGCCACGCCTACGGTGAGGCCGGTGAAACCGCTGAAGCGGCGGAACTGCTGCGCAACCTCGCCGAGAGCGGCTCCGAAGAGGCACAGCTCAGCCTCGCCCGCATGTACGACCGCGGCGAGGGCGTGGCGCAGAATTTCGTCGAGGCCACGCGCTGGTATCGCATGGCCGCTGAAAAGGGTTCCGTGCCGGCCATGGCGCGCCTCGGGGAGATATACCTCACCGGAATGGCCGCACCGGACGTCGCGGCGCCGGCTGTCTTGATGCGTCTCGAGGGCCGCGCGGACGAGAACTCGATGCCGAAGGACACCTCTGCGGAATCCCTGGCCGTGCCTCAGCAGCCGGAGGAGGCCGCGCTCTGGAACCTCTCGGCCGCCGAGTCGGGCGATGCGTCGGCCCAGGCTCGCATCGGCTATCAATATGCGAGCGGTCTCGGGATCACCCAGGATCTGCGCCAGGCCAAGCGATGGTTCGGCTCTGCCGCCACCCTCAAGAATCCCGCGGGGCAGCTCGGCCTCGGTCTGCTCTATGCGGGGAGCTTCGGCGATCGGCGCGATCACAAGCGCGCGCTCATGTGGCTCGAGCCATGCGCCTCGCACGGCAATTCCACGGCCCAGCTGTGCCTCGCCATGCTCTGCCTGTTCGGTGAGGGTATCCGCCACGATCCGGAGTTCGCGGCCGAGCTCCTGGAGAAGGCGGCCACGTCCGGCCAGCCGGCGGCGATGTTTCATCTGGGCGAACTGTATCGGCGCGGACTCGGCGTCAAGCAAAGCAATTCCGTGGCCGAAACCTGGCTGCGCCGCGCGGCCACGCGCGGGTATCTCAAGGCCTGGCTGTCGCTGGTGTTTCTGTTTCGCCGCGGGCCGGACGCGGATGCGAACTCGGCGGCATCGACCTGCCGCCAGGCGGCGGATTTTGGCGACCCCGAAGCGCAATATCTGTTGGGGCGATTGTATGTCGCGGGCGAGGGTCTGCCGCGCGATGCGAACGAGGCCGCGCGCTGGCTGGCCAAGGCCGCCGATCGGAACGTCACCGCCGCCTACGACCCATTGGGGTCGCCCTATGCGGAAGGTCTCGGGTTGGCGCAGGATTTTCAAGCGGCGGCGGATTGGTTCCAACGCGCCGCGGTGCTCGGCGATGCCAATGCCTTATATCACTTGGGAACGCTGCGATTGACCACGCTCGGAGTACCGCGCGATCCGAATGCCGTGAGCAAGTGGACCCGGCAAGCGGCAAGGCTCGGCGACGCGGCGGCCTGCTTGCAGCTCGGGATGCTGTTCGCCGCCGGCCAACAGGTGCGCCAGAATTATGCGTCCGCGGCACGCTGGTACGCGCACGCCGCGGCGCGCGGCCTCGCGGCCGGACGTTTGAGCCTCGCGTATTTGTATTTGCGCGGCCTGGGAGTGCCGCGCGATAAGAATCGCGGCCAGGAATTGCTCGAACAAGCCGCGAATGCGGGCAGTGTACAGGCCGCCTGGGTGCTGCATCACGAGTTTACCGCCGGGGAATATCTCGATCCGAACGCCGAGGCGGCGGCGCATTGGCTCGAACGCGCCGCGGAACTCGGCAGTTCGACGGCCGCGTGTCTTCTGGTGCACCGGCTCACACAAGACAATCCGACGGCTCCTCCCCCTGAGCGCGTCGTCGATTTGCTGAAGCAATGCGCGGTACTGGGACATGCCGATGCCGAGGCGCAGCTCGGATTCATGTATGCCGAGGGCAAGTACCTGCCCCAAGACGAATCCCTGGCACTGGTCTGGATCGAGCGGGCGGCCGAGGCCGGCAATGTGCTGGCGCAGGCCTGGCTCGGCCAGGCGCTCAGTGCCGGGGAAATCGTGCCAAAGGATACCGAGGCCGCGGCCCTGTGGTACGAGCGCGCCGCGCGCCAAGGACATCCCGGCGCCATCGAGGCGTTGGCGGCGATCCGCACGGTCGACGGGACCGCCCAGGAGAAGCTCGAGCTGACGTTCAAGCTGTGGCTGCGGGCCGCGCAATTTGGCGACGCCGGGGCGCAGCGCGTGATCGGGGAATTCTATCTCCGCGACGCGGGGACGCCAGCGTCCCTCGAAGCGGCACGCCGTTGGCTCAAAGCCGCTGCGCGGCAGAGCAACGTGCCGGCGATGGTGTTGCTGGGGCGCACCTTGCTCCGCCACTTCTCGGGGGCGGCGGATCATGCCGAGGCCGCCGCGCTGTTTCGGCGCGCCGCAGCCAAGGGCGACGCTGCCGCGCAGTACAGTCTTGGCGCCTGTCTCCATCGCGGCATCGGTGTCGAACGCGACGATGCGGAGGCCGAACGGTTTTTCTCCGCGGCGGCCGAGCAGGGTCAACGCGGCGCTCAATTCATGCTGGCTCGACTGAAAGCCCACAAGGCGCAAACCGAGGCCGATTGGGCGGAGGTCGCACAGTTGTACCGCTTGGCAGCCGACGCGGGCCACGCGCCCTCCATGGCCTCGCTGGCCCAGCTATGCGAACGCGGATTGGGGGTGCCGCTCGATCGCGCTGCGGCCCTGGCATTGTTCCGGCGCGCCGAGGCCGCGGGGCACGTCGGCGCGGCGATGGAGGCCTGCCGTCTCGAGGCCGAGGCGCTGCCGGCCGATTGACTCGCGTCAGCGCAACCTAACCTATCGCCGCCTTGCGGTCCTTCAAAGACGGCGGCGTCCACTGATAAATCCACGTCTCCGTGAGCGGCCGCCCCGAAATGCGCAGATACAGCCGCAGATCGATGGGCTCGACGCTGTCCTCGGTCGGGCGCACGTCGAACAGCGCCCGATAGCCCTTGATCTCCTCGATGTAGTGAGCGGTGACGTGTTCGGTGGTGCCGCGCGAGGT